>Ga0209066_10000874_pt1 | contig 42032 bp, 46 predicted proteins | sample All_14_2_FD_187198 | JGI IMG/M metagenome (GOLD analysis project Ga0209066, IMG submission 187198) | Freshwater microbial communities in response to fracking from Pennsylvania, USA - Allegheny Zone_MetaG_DW_15 (SPAdes) (version 2) ... | reverse complement strand
AGCCCTCATTGAGACCAATAACATAAGACTGCATGTATTGACCGACGGACCCCAAAATGGAACGTCGGTCATTTTGTTGCATGGGTTTCCCGAATTCCACTTTTCTTAGACGCAACACGTAAAACTTTTTCGCCCAAAAAGCATCGAACAATTGCAATTTTCTCTCCGTTCTCAACATTTAATTCTGCTGTAACATCAAGAAGCTCTATCAACTCCCGTTTCTTATCGAAGTTGTCAGTATCCATTCTCGGGGCAATTTCCTGAGCGAATTCGATAATACTCAGGACCTGCTCCTCAGTTAATGTTCGACCTTCCAACTCATTAATAATGCTTTTCTGCTCAGCCTCCAAACCCGCAATGGTTGTTTCCAATCGATTTTTCCGCTCCCATAGGATTTCCTTGTCAAACTGTCCTGAAAGATATAAATCTACGAGACGGTTTAATTGCTCCTGATTATTATCAATAAGCTGGGAAATTATATCGGCCCTTTCCCTAAGAGGAACAATATCTTCTTCGCGCCTCATTTGATACTCTTGAAGACCGATTTCCAGTTGGCGCGGATCAGTCATCAAGGAATATACCCAATTCCACACATCCGCATCCAAGCTTTGTGCTGAGTACGTGACCGTGTTGTTGCAGTCCTTCGCGAAGTTACGTTTCGCCTGGCAATGGTAATAAAAATATATTCGCTTGCCTGTGTAGTTTGGGGTCGCGCCCATCTTGCTCCTACAATCCCCGCATATAACGCGTTTGCCAAGCAGGTACTTGTGCTTTTGGTTTCGTTTTGAGTTTTCGCGGTTGTATTTGAGTTTTGCTTTTGTGGCCTCCCAAGTTTCCTCCGAGATGATTGCAGGAACATCGACTGAAGCTATAGAATCACCGTGAATTCTTTTTGTGCCGGATTGTTTTCTCTTTCCATACTCCCATATACCCATATAAGTTCGGTTGGTAAGAATATGATGTGCTGTAGCGCGACTCCATTCACCCCATCCACGAATTTTTCTTCCACCCTCCTTTGGCACTCCACTTTTTTCCGTGTCTGTCTGGTAAGTATCCAGGTATGTAGGAACCTTCAAGTCGTTCAGTCTTCGGACGACCCCAATAATCCCAATTTTCTCCTCCGTATACCATGTGAATACCTGACGCACGATTACTGCTTCGGGCTCATAAATTTCCAATGCCCAAATACTTCTTACCTCCTTAAGACGATACCCATAAGGTGCGCGTCCATGAGTCATCACGCTTCCTGCTTTGACTTTTTGGATACGGCCACGATTCATACGTTCCTTGATTTTTTCGCGCTCATACTCTGCAACTGTAGCCCGAACATTTTTCATCAGGTTACCCTCAGGAGTATCAGGATACTCGCCTAGCACGTATTCGATTGTTACACCATGTCTGCGAAGTTCCTCTTCTACAATTAATTGCTTGGATAGTTTGCGTGCAAACCGGTCGAGTTCACGTGTAATCAAAATGTCGTACTCACCGTTGCGTGCCATTGCGATGGCCTGGCTTAATTGAGGCAGATCAAATAACGCACCACTTGCACCACGATCATCCTCCGCAAGTTCCGCCACTATGCGATAACCATGTGCAGCCGCATAGTCACGGCACATATCTAACTGTCCCTGTAAGTTGCGGGAATCGTTCTGAGTATCATCTTTTGAAACACGTGCGTAAAGAATTGCTCTTTTCATCATATGTCATTGTCCTTCGGTTGAATGTTTTATCGGTGGGGCTGTCCCGAGTCCAGCCCCTATTGTGATTTATGCTAGTTTCGAGAAGGATTTTTCAGAAGATCTTTCATTTCCTGAAACAAATCATTGCCCAGCACTGTGACTTGAAGATCAATTGGCAGATTCAGGTGATTAAGGATATCCACAAGTAGCAGTCCAAGATTGCTCTCAACCTCCAACAAACTTGCGCCTCTGGCAGCTGTCTGCCATTCCTCTCTAATATCTGTAAGCGCGTTAACGATTTGAAGCGGTTGGTTTCCTAGTGTTTGAAGCATATGATTCTCCTATCAATTTTGGCGCTATCTTTCCCCGGAGGAAAACACAACGCCCTAATGGAATCCCACCAGGGCGTTTCAAAGGGGCTGTATAATAAATTCAGCCCTTTTCCCTCCGCTCTGATCGGTGGGTTGGGTTAGGGTCGCGCCTGTGTTAGCGCACATGCACGGCCCGTTTCTTTCATTAGATATTTCATTGCCAGCAATGAAATTATAGCACATACATTCTAAATATCAACCCCCAAAGCTTTGCGCTATTGCTCGTTGTTATGGTGAATTGGTTTTCGTCCGCGCTTTTCCCCTTGCGTCTCGCGGTCTTCCATAAATTTCAACAGGGATTGCCGGCTGACCTGCCAGGATTGCCCCCACTTGCGTCCTGTGATTTTTTGGGCGCGAATCAACTTACGAATGTAATCCAATTCGTAGCTGCTGATACGCGCCGCTTCGTAGGTGGTCAACCAGTCTTCCATGTGATCTCCATGCCAATTATAACCGTGCCATGTTATCTGGCGCTATTCTGTTTTTAAGGTGCCGCATTCCTTTTAACCTGCGGCACTATGGTTTCTTTATCGTATGCCTATGAGTTGGACTACGAGTTTTTTTTAAAAATTTCGGGTAAAATAGACGCCTTATGAATCAAGAGCTTCCCGTGCGGGGCGGTTCTAGCTTTCCCAAAAGAAAACTGCTCCTTGTAATACTCATCATTTGTCTGGGGGTGATCATTTACTCAGTGCTGGACCGTCTGCACCATATTGTGGAATCCTCCTTCGGTAATGAATTGGCTATTGTCATTGTCGCCGGAGTGACCATTGGAATTTTGTTTCTAATTCTAGTGGGGATGGGACTTGGCGGCGTACTCGAATGGGCCGTTTGCAGGCGTTTCCTGATTTTCAAAAGGAAGCCCCTGACAGGCGGCAGGCTTGAACTTTTTCTAAAGCTGTGGGGACACAAGCTTGAAGAAATTCCAGCGTCTCAACCAGCCGAAGCGCCATCGGATGAAATACCACCCGGAATTACGATGACCGACATTGAGGAATTACTGGTCATTACCGGATAACGCAAGCGGGGCGGAAAGAAAAGCCTTCATCCGGACGATACCCAATTTCGGACTGCGCGCGACTGGATGATCATGCAGTCGCATGGCACATCCGTCACTTTGCAGCAATTCCTGGAGGAACGTTTTGGCACGGCTCCCGAAACCGGGATGCCGCTGGTTCCCAACCAAACCTTCTATGGATGGCGCAATAAGTTTCTCAAGGAATTGAAAAAATATAAACATGCACAATCCAAAAGAAAATGATGCAGTTCAGAATAATCTGTATCGTTTTTTGCCTGCCACAATCTCGTAGAATAGTCGTAGTCTAAACCATACAATTACCATAGACCCAGATGATAAAAGAGCCGCCGATGCGCGGCTCTTTTTCATTCCATGCCGCGGAAAGGAGACTATGGCAAAAGTAATTGTTTATCTACGGGAACAGGAACGCAGTGCGCTGTACGAACTGGCTACGAAGGAGTACCGCGCGCCCAAGGCTCAGGCGGCCCTGATTATTCGCAAGGAATTAGAGAGGCTTGGTTTGTTGGAAACGGACGCAGAAAATCAGGAGGAAAAACATGACGAACGATGCGCCTCCTGAAATCAAGGAATACACCCCGGAACAACGCAAGCTTCTTGGCAAAGCATATCGTTTGATTTTGAGCTGGCCCCGGAAAATAGCCGAACAGGTTCAATCGTCTACGTACTCCGATGAAATGACTGCTTCAAGGAAACCCACACTACCCCCCAGTATTGATGTGGCTTCCCTGCCAGAAAACAAGCAAGGCTAGCCCCCATGTTTGAAGGGATATTGATCGGACTGGTTCTGTTCTGTGCTCCCATCCTCATTGGGATTGCGGTTGTTTTACTGGGGAAACGACTGTGTTAGCGATGCCAGAATCAGGCTTCTCAGCAAGGAAATGAAATGTCCACAAAAGTAATTTGTATCGCAAATCAAAAGGGTGGGGTGGGAAAAACCACCACTGCCGTTTCCCTCGCTCATGGTCTCTCTCAAAAAGGAAGACGAGTCTTATTGATCGATCTCGATCCACAGGGACAATCAGCGACTGCATTGGGCCGCAGCCCGGAGCCCGGCGTGTTTTATCTGCTCACAATGGGCATGACCCCACAGGAGACCACCTTCGTGCAATCCTGGGTGCGCTTCTCGGGACGGGAAGGGCTGTATCTCCTGCCCGGTGATCAGCAAACAATGGCAGCACAAACCGTGCTCAATGCGCAGGATAAACCCATCTCGGCCATTCGCCATTCAATCAATCGCTTTTTCAAAGATGGACTGCATTACATCATCTTCGATACGGCGCCCAGTGTGGGCGGTATCCAGGAACGCGCGGTATGGGCTTCCGACCTGGTGATCGTACCGACTGCGACAGAATTCCTGTCCGCAGATGGTGTCGGCAAGATTCTGCGCATGTTGAGCATCCTGCAGGAGAAGAAAAATTGGCGCGGCAATTTGTTGGGAATCCTGCCGACCTTCTATGACGAACAAACTCGCGAAAGCAAGTCCACCATTGAAGACCTGCGCGAACGATTCGACACAAGTGTGCTGCCTCCCATTCATCGTGCAACCCTGTTGCGGGAATGCGCCGCGCAGGGCCAGACGATTTTTGAGATGGATCCGCTTTGCCGCGCCGCCAAACAATATCAAGCCCTGACTCAGATGGTATTGAAGTTTTAGGAGACCTTCATGTCGAAGAGACGTAATCCATTTGAAACCCCGGAACCCGTTCCAAGTGTGACAATCCCGTCGAGCATTTATGAATCTTTGCGCGTGGCTGCCCCCCGCAAGCGCAACCGTCGATGGGAGAAACAACATCAAAGTCACAAGGCTGTCTATCGCGGGGTGGACCCAAAACTGGCACTGAAGGTCAGGACGATTGCCGGCAATCTGCTTGTACCCGAAGGGGAGGTCGCACGAGCTGTGATCGAATATGCATTACACGCTTACGAGCAGGGCAACCTGGATCTTCACCCACGACCCAACCCATATCGCATGCGAATGACTTTGTTCCCGGCTTCCGATTCAACACGTTCGTATGACAGGCCTGTGAAACCAGCCAAACAAAAACAAACGCAAGCATTATGGCGGGTGATCACCACCTGGCGCGGCTTTCCACACGAACTTAAAAAAGAACTTGCGACTCTGGCATCTGATGATGAATTGAATGTGCCCATTGGTGAATTGATCACAGCTTTACTGCGCTATGGCCTGAAAGCATATGACTCTGGCCTGTTAAATCTCGAACCGGTCCAAAAAGCTGGGACATTCACATTGGCTTTGGATGGCACGAAATGAATTTTACACAAAACATAAATGTCAACCCGAGGAATGAATTCAACGTAGGCGGCACAGACAACGTGCCGCCTACGGGTTGTCTACCTCCCGCCCGCGCTTCCGCCCACGTTCCCGCCTACGTTGAACGCACAGGAAAGGCTGTAACGAATAAATCAGATGATATGTGGACTGTGAGTCCTGTCACAGGAAATGGCCTGGTTTCGTTTTCGGAGTTGAGGCTATGAATCCAACCGAAGCCTGGCAATCTGTGCTGGGTCTGCTCCAGATGGAAATGCCGCGTGCCTCCTTCGATACATGGGTACGGGATACAGAAGTGTTGTCGCTTGAGATGGGCGTGATGATCGTTGCGACACGCAATGCATATGCACGTGACTGGTTGGAGTCGCGCCTTGCCAGTACCGTGCAACGATTGCTGATCGGTATTTTGCATCAATCCGTATCCGTTCAATTTGTTGTCCGAGATTCTCCGAATGAAGAAATGGAACCTGACGGCAATGAAGATGAAAAAGAAGATGACGAACAAGAAGTTGCCATTGAACCCGTGCAATGGCTGGACTACGACAGAATTGTCCAGCCGCATAAACAGGTGGTGGTGAAGGGCTATCTGCGCCGGCTGGGAATGGAGATCGGACCAAAAGCGATCTGGTTGTACATCGGTTTTCACCAGGCTGCCTGGAGAGTGCATGCGAGCGGAAAAGAATCTGGCATGGCATTACACAGCGGCGATGTCATGCGATTCAGCGGGTTGAGTTTTGGCGCCTTCTGGAGATCGTTGCGACATAAAGGCATCCAATCCGAACTCAATGGATTGGTGCAGCGCATGGACACAGCACATGAACGTAAATACCGGCGCGGACGGGATGGACGCCCCCATCGTATCCCGATCCGCTATCAGGTCTGCATGACTCCACGTCTGACACGCGCCGATGCCACTACGATTTATTCACGAATAAGGGCTTTGTTGGATCAAGGCACACCCATCCTGAATGCCTTGCAGGCATTGCTGGACACTGAGGATGTCATGGAGTTACTCATTCCCAGCGAGTCCGCAAATCCAAATATTCCCTTTGATACCGTGATGGACATAGCGCGTTTTGAAACTGGTGGAGTGTTGGATCCTCAGGTAGACCACCTGGCACAGGAGCTGCATCGCAGGATCATCAACTCAATGGGCGATATTCACATCACACACTACTTCATCACGGAAACGATCAAGCGCTTCAATCTGACCCCTGCACAAGCCTGGTTGATCACGGTCGCGCGCGATATGGCGTACCTAAATTCTCGCACCGGTGAACGGCGTGAAGTGGTGACCTTCAAAGGGGGCTATCAAGAGATGGCCTCCTTGATCAGTTCCTCTCGTTACAAGACCGTGCAAGCCTGGTTCAATCAACAATGGAAATCACAACAGCGCGGCGGTGACCTCACTCGTTTTCTGATTGAAGTGGAACCTTCTGATTCCAAGACCTATCTCGACTTGCGTGTTGAGAGCATGTCACGTACCTTTCGGGTGCTTTTGGATGAACCGCTGGACGCAAATGGAAGTAATAAGGTGGACGCGAATGGTAGCAATAGGGTGGACGCAGATGGCAGTAATAGCCAGACGCAAATGGAAGCATTAGTGGGCGCAAATGGCAGCAATATGGTGGACGCAAATGGCACTGCTTTAAACTCTTTAAAACACCCATTAAACACAAATAAAAATAACACTTCCACCACCCAACACGCAGAAAATTCGGCGGGGGTGGCGACTGATTTTTGGGAACTCGAAACCTTGCTTCAACAGAATGACGTGCATCCCAAAGTCCAACGCGAACTCCTGGAAGTCCAGGCTTCCGTGCATGCCTTCGTTTCGTGGGTGCTGTATGTTGCCAGCCCGCAAAGCGGAAATTTAGCAGACCCACTTGGTTACGCCATCAGCCGACTGCGGGAACATTCCCTGCGCGAAGCGCGCGGAGTCTTTCGACAACTAGCCGACCTGCCGCCCGCAGAACTTTTGATGTTGATCGACACCACCCCAACGAGGGCCTACGAAATTCCCACTCAAATAAATCATCCTCTTGCACACGCCTGGAAAAAGGCGATGGGCTCCAATAATCCTGTCCTGCCAGCCGTGCGTCAAATCCTCTTTGGTGAAGGAGCCAATGAATAACATGCAACTGCATTTTTTACTTACTTCCGAACAACGTGCAATGGGCGCAATATTTTTCGACAACATGAATGAAAATATTCTGGCCTTTGTGTATCCAACCGATGCCGCGCGCAGCTTCCACACTTTTTTCTGTCCACCATTACGCATCATTGCTTTAAGTGCAGACGGGGAAACACTCTTTGATCAGGTCATTCAACCCTGGAAATTCGTGAGACTGCCGGCCTGTCGATATGTGATCGAGACGGGTCCAAAGGTGGACTACCTCCCTTTTGTAAATACCATCATTTCGATTTCGCCCGATCTGCCACAGAGCGGCGCGATGGATGCCAGCACCCGCATGGATAGTTTGTTATTCGCCCTGCTTGCCGAAGCGGTGGCTGATATCCGCCGCATCCGCGAGGCGCATCAGGGAGAAGTCAAGCCTGAAATTCAGAGACGGAAATTTGAAACCTGGGAACGTGGACAGATCGTGAGTTCGGCAGGTTTTCTGCTGGACTTCTCGCGCGCCTGGAACCTGCCGGACGGCGCGGTGAAACTATCCTATTCGGTGTTGAGTGTGGAGGAACCCTACCTCGACGAATTGGTGGCGGCATCTGTGGCCGGCATCCCCTGGCGTCATGAATTTCCCAATGCCTGTATGCGTTGCGGCAAGCCAGGTTCATGGCGTCCGATTTTGAATCCACCCCCAGACGCACCCGTGGAAATTGTGTGGCGCTATCAGCGACCGGAGAACGCCATTCCGATCTGCCATCATTGCACGGAGACTCTTGATCTTCTCAAGAGCGAACCATTACAACTTGACCTGGTCTGGGGGCTCTGGGGTCCGCGCTTTGAAGCTTTCTGGCAATGGCACCGGGCCATGAAAAATAATCATTTGCCTGAATGGGATCCATACGCCTTTCCCCTCTGGCCGCCTGAATTTGGTGGAGCGACATGGGAATCCGGCAGTGGCGCTTTGAGCTATGCCGAGCCACGCCCACCGCATGCCATCACCCGTAACGAACAACATATGACCGCCCTGCGTCGGGCATTATATAGCAAATGTTTCCGTGGGCGACAGTTGGGCGAAGCCCCATTGCAAAAGTTATTAAACTTTTGCTTCGACATTCCTGAAGGAGATACCCCATGACTTTTTTCGCTTTTCTTGGCGCACTCAGTTTGAGCGTGCTGGCTTTTGAACTAATGTCTGTTTTCCAAACCGCGTTCAGTATGTTTGGATCCAACCGCCTGATGAACTTCCAATCACCCACCTCAACCAAGAGGCGTTCCACCTGGGAGGCATTGCTCGTTGCCATATTACCCGGACGCTTTGATCCAGATCAGGCAAAGAACATGGCAGATGTGGTCAGCCTCCTGAGGCGCGCCGGCTATCCATACGATACACCCGGTGAATTTTATGCAGTGGCCATCCGCGACTTCTCGATTTTCCTTGCAGTGGGTGGAATGCTTGCCGGCGCATTGGCTGCCATGAATATCATCGCAGCCGCACCCGTCATCGCAATAATCTTTATCTTCTTGGGCTTGCGCCGTCCGTATGTGCGTATGAAGACTCTGGCGAAGAAACGCGCAGAGTCCTTGCGTAATAACATGCTGATCGGTCTATCTGTCCTGAGTTCGCTGTTGTCTTCGGGCGTGGGTGTGCAGGAGGCATTACGACGCGCATCCACTGTCGGTGGACCATTCTGCAATCTACTGGGGTTGTTGGTGGCGCGCATGGAGGTGGAAGATTTTACAAAAGCCGTGGAAGTCACGCGCGCTCACCTGCCAGATCCTGCTGACGTGGAAGCCAATCTATTCCTGCGCGATATTTATGATTTCTTTGCCAACAATCGTCCGGTGTTGTCCAGCGTGCAGGGCTTGCAGGAGTCTGTCCATCGTTCCGTGGTGGAAACAACGGAAGCTCGCGCTGCACTGGTGCGTCAGCGGGCCGGCTTGTTCGGTGTGATGGCTGTGCTGGGATTGGTGCTGGCGATCATTGCGCCATTCATGGGCGCAGGGTTGATGTAGAAAAATGCTTTGATCATCCGTCGAGCGACTCTCCATGACGATCATCAAAAGCCAAAATGGATCTTTATACATTGAACCTTAAGAACATCAGATACCCAAATCAACAAAAGTTTTCGATAGGGAAAATTATTTTTTGGGGTGTCGCATTGGTGCTGGCTGTCAGCTTTTTTTTCTTTGTGCGTCGCCTGACAGCCTGCTGGCAATTAACTGCCCTCCCAGGTACACCCCCTTCTTATTGCGCTGGAAATCTGGAAAGTCAACCTGACATCCCTGATCTCAACATTGACGGTGCGCCCATTACAAATATTCCATCCGATGTTGAAGCGCCACAGATTGAGATGCCTCAATGGGATGGCGGCAGCCGTATCAATATTGTTTTCTTTGGTCTGCGTGGCGGCGACATCAGCGGTGACGATTGCCCGGCCTGCACCGATACGATCATGTTATTGACCATTGACCCTGTTACCAAAACAGCGGGCATGTTATCCATTCCCCGTGATATGTGGGTCAATATTCCAGGCTTTGGTTATAGCCGCATCAATACAGCCTGGACTCTTGGGGAGGGCGCCAAACTACCGGGTGGTGGGCCAGGTCTGGCGATGGAAACCGTCTCCCAATTTATCGGCGTGCCGGTTCATTATTATGTTCAGGTGGATTTTGGCACCTTTGTGTCTTTCATCAACATGATCGGCGGCATCGACGTTTATGTTGATGAAAAAATGGTATTAGACCCGGCAGGTGCGGGACAGGATCATTTTGTGCTTACCCCTGGCGACTTTCGCCATTTAACTGGTAAACGTGCTCTTGCATATGCGCGTTGTCGTCACGAGTCGCAAGGATGCAGTGGTGGAGATGTGGGTCGCGCAAAGCGCCAACAACAAGTCATCATGGCGATCAGGGACAAAGTGTTCGATCCGATTACCTTTCCAGAATTATTGGCACAGGCTCCGGAGATTTATCAAACCTTCTCAGCTGGCATCCATACCAACATGTCCTTCGAGGATGCTCTGAAACTGGCGGTGCTTGCAAAAGACATTCCGATTGAAAGCATAAAGCAGGGCGTGATAGATAACAACATGGCTGTCTTTGCGAATGTCACACTCAATGGGGTTCCTGCCAGTGTCTTGAGACCTATCCCGGATATGATTCGCATCTTGCGCGATGAGATATTTATTCCGGGCGGACCACTTAGCCCACTCGCGCAGGGTGACGCAAAAACATTGATGCAGGCGGATGCGGCGCGGATACGGGTTACGAATAATACCTACACGGCAGACTTGGATGGACGTACTGCAAATTTCCTAACGGCACAGGGTATGCAGGTGACGGATTATGGTATCCCCACCGGATGGTCTGAACAGACTGTGCTGATCTTGCATTCCCCAAAGCTGTATGCCTTGCGGTATTTGACGGATACTTTTGGGATCACGGGGAGTAATCAGATCATCATCAAGCCTGACCCGGCAGCGACGGTTGATATTGAGATTCAACTAGGTGAAGATTGGGTTAGCAGGCTGCCCACCGGATATTAGTGGCAACCCGAATTTCGGAGCGTTTTTTGTTGGGTAACTTTCAAATCCTTGTGCTGGCTACCTTAGTCATCTGCTCAAGTTTATGAAGTAATACAATTCTTATAAAGAATTTTCCTGAAAACGATCTCGTGGGAGTTGGGGGGTATGCCTGTGATAGAAAAATCTGATGAGTGTTTGAGATCCGATAGATGAGTCAATTAACCAAGATAGGAGGGTCTCTAAACTTATAAAAAAGACAACTTGATATAAAAATCAGTTATCCCTATGGCGGTAAGAGGCAACTATGGAAAGTCACCAAAGAATTAAGAAGATTGTAACTCGGTCTGAGAATAATGAAAGTGCTATACGGTTTTTGTACTTTAATGGTCTAATTACTACATAAGGGAATAGGGCTGCAAGAGAATCATTCGGCAATTATTCAAGTACAGATCAGGCGCTTCCTGTGTGCAATTTCGAAGGAGCCAAGGTATGAAAGCAAAATCCAAAACCACTGATAAGGCTGGTAAAGCGAAAACAGAATTGAGCAAGGTCAGCATCCCCAGGAACAGACGAGAACAGGGTGATGAACGCATCTTATATCTTGCCAGCCTGATCGATAATATCTCAGACGCGTTAATCTCAACCGACATGGAATTCCATATTCTGGAATGGAACGCGGCAGCAGAAAGCATGTATGGCTGGTCAGCGGCTGAGGTTATAGGTCATCCGCTACGGGAATTTGTTCGAAACGAATACCTGGATACCACTCGGGAAGAAGTTGTCAAGACTGTGCTGGAACAGGGGATTTGGAGAGGTGAGCTGACCCAAAACCGCAAAGATGGCACGCGGATTCCCGTGGTGGCATCGGTGTCGCTGGTGAAGAACCAAATAGGCAAAACAGTCGGTTTCGTTGCCATTAATCGCGATATCACCGAGCGCAAGCGGGCGGAGGAAGCGCTGAGAGAAAGCGAAGCAAAATTCTCAGCGGCTTTCCATTCCAGCCCGCTTGCACTGGTCATCACAACATTTGATGGAAAGTTTGTTGAAGCGAACCGGGCGTTTGGCGATCTTGTCGGGTATTCCCAAGAGGAGATCATCGGTATTACTGCCACGGACTTGGGACTCTTGAGCCCGCAGGATCGTGAAAGGATTGTAGCTGCCCTTGAGATCGCTGGCGGCTCAGTGAGTAATTTCGAAGTCCAGTTCCGCGTGCGGGATGGCGGTCTGCATGACATCTTGTACTCGCTGGAGACGATTTCCTTTCGCGGGGTATTGCACAGGCTGTCTACGGGTGTGGATATCACCGCGCATGTACGCGCTGAAAAGAAAATCGCCCAAATGAATCGTCTATACGCCACGTTGAGCCAGGTGAACCAGACCATCGTACGCGTTAAAGACCGCGATAACTTGTATCAATCCATCTGTGATGTGGCCGTGCAATTTGGCGAGTTCTTCCTGGCATGGGTCGGTCTCTTGGAGGCAGCCACAGGCGAAGTCAGACCGGTGGCGGCGAACGGGTTGGAAGTAACACAGTGGCCATTTCAAATTGTGAATATCAAAAAAGGTCCCTTGAAGAATGGGCTGATTGCCACGGCGATCCGCACATCCAGGGTCGTGACCAGTGAGGATGTTGAGGTAGACAAAAGAACACGATCCCTGCAAAAGCAGTTCTTAAAATATGGTTACCATTCCACAGCGGCCATTCCATTCGGCGTGAGGGGCGAGACCCTTGGCATCCTGTGCCTGGTTTCCCGTGAAGTGGGTTTGTTTAAGGCTGAGCAGGAAGTGCGCCTGCTTGAAGAGTTGAGTCTGGATATTTCCTTTGCGCTGGATACAATGGAAACCGAAGTGGAGCGCAGTCGGGCGGAGGCAGCACTAATCGAGAGTGAAGAAAAATTCCAAATGATCTTCAAGGCAGCCCCCGGATCAATGATTCTTTCTTCATTGCCTGATGGAAAAACCAATGAGGTCAATGAGAATTTCTCTTTAATAACCGGTTACAGTCGGGAAGAAGCGCTGGGTAAAACCACTGGAGAGCTGATGATGTGGGCGGATATTTTTGCTCGTGACCGCTTTTTATCAATTCTCAGATCCGATGGAATAGTTAGAGATTTTGAAGCTGATTTAAATCATAAGTCCGGCACTATTCGTAACGGTCTGGTATCAGGTCAAATCCTCACCATCCAGGGCAAGAAATACCTGCTGGGCGTTTTCCACGACATCACCGAGCGCAGGCAGGCAGAAGAAAAACTGCAAGCAAGCGAGCGAATGCTCAAACTCTTTGTTGAGTATGCCCCCGCAGCTATCGCCATGTTCGACGGCGACATGAAATATATTGCGGTAAGCCCCCGTTACCTCGCTGATTACCATCTGACAGATGAGAATATCGTCGGGCGTTCCCACTACGAGATCTTCCCGGAAATTCCCGACCGCTGGAAGGAAATCCATAGGCGTTGTCTGGCGGGTGCGATAGAAAAAGAGCAGGAGGATCCCTTCCCTCGTATGGATGGAACTCTGGATTGGGTGCGCTGGGAAATTCACCCCTGGTATGACAAATCTGGGGATGTCGGCGGCATCATTTTGTTTTCTGAAGTGATTACCGAGCGCAAGCGGGCAAAAGAGTCTCTGGCTCAATCAGAGCAGGCGCATCGAACACTCTTTGAGAATATGCCCATCGGTCTTTATCGTACATCAGCGGAAGGTCTGATATTGGATGCCAACCCTGCACTGGTCAAAATGTTTGGTTTTAAAGATCGAGAGTCAATTCTGGCAAAAAATATCACAGAATTTTATATTGACCTTGCCAATGACGAGAAATTTAAAAATGAAATGGAAAAGAGCAATAACCTGTCTAATTTTGTGGCGGAATATCACCGCCTGGATGGAACAACATTTTGGACGGAAGATCATGCTCACGCCGTCCGGAATGAAAAAGGCAGTGTGTTATTTTATGAGGGCAGTTTAATTGATGTCACCGAACGAAAGCTAGCGGGGGATCAATTGCGCGAGGCCGAGGAACGCTATCGTAATTTACTTGAAGTTGCCCCGGTTGGGATTGCCGTGCATTCCGAGGGCAGGATCCTTTTTACAAACCCGGCAGGAACGCGGCTACTGGGAGGATCATCGGAAGAGCAAATTGTCGGCAGGTCAGTTTTGGATATTATTCATCCAACAGGATTGAAGGCAGCACAATCGCGCATCCAAAGGATGTTGGCAGGCGAACAGGGTTTATACCCTGTTGAGGATACTTATCTTAAACTGGACGGTACGTTGGTCAATGTTGAGGTTATGGCGACGGCGCTGAATTTCAATGGAAAACCGTCGGTACAGGTAATTGTCACAGATGTCACCGAGCGCAAACTGGCCGAAGAAAAAATCCGCCGCCAGATTGATTATCTAACTGCCCTGCAGGATATTGACCGAACCATTGCATCTGCTTTTGACATGCACCTAAGTTTGACCGCTCTGATTTCAAAGGCTGTCTCCCTTCTGGCAGTGGATGCCGCAGCGGTTTTGCTGATTGATTTCACCATAAATACTCTTGAATTCGTAGCTGGGGAAGGATTTCGGACAAATGCAGTCAAGAAGTCCAATGTTAAACTAGGTGAGAGTTATGCTGGCAGAGCAGCACTGGAAAGGCGTATCGTAAAATATCCAAATCCGAAGAATGAGAAAGATGGTTTATTTCTCACAAGCTTTTTCACAGGGGAGGATTTTGTCAGTTACTACGGTGTGCCTTTGATCGTCAAAGATAAAGTGATTGGTGTGCTGGAGGTGTTTCATCGTTCATTGATAAAACGCGACCAGGAATGGCTTGATTTTCTGAATGCCCTGGCAGGACAAGCCGCTGTTGCAATCAGTAACGCCCAGCTATTCGATAACCTGCAACAGACCAACAATGATCTCATGCAGGCCTACGATGCCACCATCGAAGGCTGGTCGCGGGCAATGGATCTGCGCGACAAAGAGACCGAAGGGCATACTTTGCGAGTGACCGAAATGGCTTTGAGGCTGGCTGACCTGATGGGCATAAGCGATGAAGACCAGATTCATATTCGCCGCGGGGCGCTCTTGCATGATATTGGAAAACTGGGCGTGCCTGATGCAATCCTGCTAAAACCAGGCAAGCTCACCGATGAGGAATGGGTAATTATGCGTCAGCACCCAACCCATGCTTATGAAATGCTTTCATCCGTTGAATATTTAAAACCCGCATTGGATATTCCCTACTGTCATCATGAAAAATGGGATGGGAGCGGTTATCCGCGCGGACTACTAGGCGAGCAGATCCCGCTGACGGCACGCATCTTTGCCATAGTGGATGTATGGGATGCCTTGCGCTCAGATCGTCCATATCGAGCAGGATGGACGATTCAAAAGACGCGGGAATATATCCGCGAAGAATCCGGCAAACATTTTGAGCCGCGTGTGGTTGAAGCGTTCCTGAAATTGTTGGGTGAAACAACCATCTTACAATGAAAATTTTGCAGTTTGTATGAGTTACAAAAAAGACCGACTTATCATCGGTCTTTTTTATTTCTGAAATTCAACTACGAAATGGAACAAACTTACCAAAAGTGCTCCAAAAGGAGTGCACTAGCTACTTCGATCATCTGCACTATAGCAGATCAGTCTGCGTGTTCACATTTGAACCCAAAAAGCAACTTGATGAAACTATCATCAAGCAGCAATAAAACCCTCGATTGTTTAGACAAACTTGTGCATCAGTGCTGGCACATCAACCTTATCAAGCCTTGAACATGCGAGCCTTCCACTATGACGAAGTATCAAAAGAGGCTTTCGTTTACTTTTAGATCACAAAGCCATATACATCAATATCCGCGTACTGATTATAAAATAGACGTTATCTGAAATAACAAATTGATGGGCAAAAGCCCTTAAAAACAGGCGGTTTTCACGCCAAAAACCTTATTACCGATAACGTCCAATATTCTTCAACGACCAGTTCAATAAATATTTCCGGTCACTCGACAGAGAATAGTGAGTCGAAGCCGCCCGACAACTCCAGATTGAGCTAGTGCAAGTCTGGATTATGGGATGGCTCAAAGGATTATTCAATCGCCTGTAATGTAGACATACTTAATCGGAAATTCGTAAATACTTTAAGTCAGCTGAAAACTATGGAAATCTCTATAAAACGCGCCTGTTTTGATAAAGGATTTTAGTGCATACCAGTTCTGAAGTTGTTGAAACGGCGCAAAATAAAATTTATTCTACCCATGCGAGTGCGTGGAAAATCGAGCGGTGTGCGAAAGTTGTCTGAAGCATCTGCAAGTCACAAAACAACCTAAACATTCAACAGTCCAAAGGATGGTGAAGTGCAAGTGTCTGCCGTTGTGGTCAAAAAGTATTCGAAAGGACGCTACAAACGCAAAGGCACGCGCTGGTTTGCTTACGCAGTTTCTGGATTACCAAAGTCTGTCGAGCCGCATCAAGTCTTTGAGATGTATCGTCAACGTTTCGGTATTGAAACGAGTTATCGCCAAACACCTGCACCGTGCCGCAGGTGCGGTGTGAATCAGGTTCGTGCCCGCACCACATCACGCAATCCTGTGATCCGATTACTATTCATTGGTCTGGCTTTCATTCTATTCAACTTCTACATTACTAATCGCCAGCATTTCATCATTGGCTTGAAACATCCTGCCATACCTTTTCCAAATCCTGGTTAACTTTACGTCGGTTGGTATGCATGCTTGCTCATGCAGTTGAAGATTTGTTCGATCTGGCTGATGTCGTTTTTCGCAATGCTCATGTTGCGTTTTCGTGAACTACTGAGTATATTTCCAAACAACCCATAACGACACGTCCCCCTTACCCCCCTGCATAAATCTATATCATCTCGGCTGACAGAAAATTCTGTCAGCCGATTTTTTATTCAAAAGGAGATTCACATGTTCAAGTTGTTGAAACGTTTTATGCGCGAAGAAGATGGTCAGGACTTTGCCGAGTATGCCCTGATCCTGGGTGCAGTGGGTGTGGTTGCCATTGCCGTGATCGCCCAATACAAGACCGAATTGATTGCGGCCTTCCAGGCGGGCATTGATGCCTTGCGCATGGCGCGAGGCGGATAAATGTTCCGCTGGAAAGAAAAGGGACAGACGATGACAGAGTTCGCACTGATTATGCCAGTCCTAATTCTGCTCCTATTTGGCATGACCTTCGCAGCGTTCTATGCCTTTCGTTCCGCCTCCACGGACTGGGGCGTGTTCATTACAGGAGTTGCAACCGGATCGTATAACACTCCTGCAACCGAACACGCCAGAGACAATGTCTTGTGGCCGGATCTGGCGGACCGCATCAACGCAAGTCAGAATGGTTCCCGCCAGGTGCGTTCGTTGATCACCGTGGAGGATTCGCGCGATTGGATATTCGGCATCCGCCTGATCGAAGCTCAGCGCGCAGCCACCTATTTTCGTTTGTGGCGTTTCTATCCCGGACCTCCTCCTGCTGGAGGTATCGAATGAAAACTGTTCCTCATCGTCGAGGCGAACGCGGTCAGGCATTGGCAGAGACTGCCCTGTTTGCAATATTGGCTGTGCTCATGGCCTTTGGCTTGCTGGCTTGGATACCAACACATCGCGCCCGTTCCGCTGCGACAGCCGCCGCATATGCCTGTACTCAGTTCCTATCCCAATCGCCTGATCCAGGCAGAGCGAAACGCAACGCAGTGAATGTGGCATGGAGAACACTGAACGCCGATTGGTCTGCCACGGCAGGTGTGCAATATCGAGTGCAGGTCTCACCGCCCAGCGGTCCCGGTCTACCAGGTCGCTGTCTGGTTTCCTTTCAAGCGCCGACCTTGTTCAATGGATTGCTTGGATTAAGTGCCGGCGGCTGGAATAGCGAGTGGTTCATCTCGCGTTCTGAAACCTGGAAGGCCAGGTGGCAATGAAACATAAACGAAATGAACGCGGTCAGTCCATTCTGTTGTTTGCGATCCTGATGCCCTTGATGTCTTTATTCCTGCTGGGCATTCTGGACTACATGGTGACCAATGCGCGCGTGATGGAGACCGTGGCCGCCGCAGATCTTGCCGCACATGCGGGCGCGCAGGAGATCACAGTCTTACCGGATGGCACAATAACTGCAACAACAGGCGGCAATGGCATTGCCGCCATGTATTTCAACGCCCAACGACCGGGTTACGCACAACTCATCTCGGTATCCTGTGGCAGACATCAGGGAAGGCCTGCCTGTTTTGTAACAGCCCAAACCCGCTCCGCAGGATATTTGCTGCCTGCCCGCTGGGTGACCGTGCGCGCCATCGGCTATCTGGCACATGGCGTCACGCGCGGCGATCAATAATTTTTTGGAGAACAATGAAGTCACTTTGGAAAACAATCCTGGATGGATTGACCTATAAAGACCTTGCCGGGAAGAGACAACCTCGTACCTACACGGTTATGACCGGACTGATCCTGCTTCTGCTTTTGATGGCAGGAGGCATGGCTGGACTCAATCGGTATCTGTTGATGAGCAGGGTGCAAGCCACACCGGTGTCTGTTTCATTAACTACAGAAGCTACTGAAACATTGGAAGTTGAACCAATTGCAACCATTCAATTAGGAGATGAAAAACATTACGCGTGTCCAACCGACTCTGCAAACTGGTCGCTCACGTCAACCTATATCAGCGAGAATTACAAAGTCATCCAACCCGCCTGTGTGTATCAGGGTCTGGAAAAGACAATTGCCTGGGCGCTGGCTGTGCGGGAAGGATACAGCCGCGCGGAAGCAACACAACAACTCGGCTTCACTGAAATGCCGATGAGGCAAATGGATCAAGTCACCATTCCTGCTAATGCCAAAGATCTGATGGCAGTGCCAGTCAGTTTCATTCCGCCAAATCCCGATTTCACCGAATGGCGGATTAATGCCAATGATGAAGCCGCAGTGACCTATGCCTTGCGTGGATGTTTCAGAACTTCCACTGTCGTTGGCAATCGTGTGGAAACCTGGGGCGGCGATTACTCCGTGATCTGCTTAGTGATTGAAGACGCCGAGAACACTCATATTGTTTATTCACTAGATGGCCATATCTATACTTCAACAGCCACTCCTATGCGATCCTTCCTGCTCTTTGGTTATCTTTCAGATGGTGCTTGGGTGTGGCTTGGAACTCAGGAGAATCCCAAACACGAGATCACTGACTTACAGAAAAGTGCCGATGAACGCCTGATCTTTGCCACGCTATATGATTCCCAACCCTGGGATGCAAAGTGGTTGCTGAATACTCATCACCTGCTGATGCAGTCCCCGCCTGAAAACTGGCAGACCATGACCGATGAAAACGAGAAGCAGGCTATTCTCAATGGATTGTCCGTTGATCTAAATGGAGCAACGCCATGAAGCGCGTGAGTCTGCTCCTCATCCTGACTGCATTGCTATTGTTTCAGCCGAATGCAGTCCAGGCTCAATCCGCACCTTCCTGCTCCTTTCAACCGGATGGCAGTATTTTCTGCACAACCGGTGGCGGGAACGACGACGGCGGGGATGACGGTGGAGATAATGGCGATGGAGGCGTATGCACACCCGGCGAACATCTGGTCTATCAAGTGACCGAATATGACGCCGCCACCAGTACTTGCAGCGCCTTTCCGTTATGGGTGGATAACTGCACTGGCGAGCCGACTGAAGCTGCAGGAGATGCTGTCGATGATTTGCCATGCGAATTACCAGAACCGCCGCCCGATCATCCCTGCACAACATTCACAGTAAGCGCAGGCGGCATCACCTGTGGAAATACGGAATGGAAAGTGAGCGCACGTGTCACCTTTCCCGAAATCTATCTCGATGTGCGACCCTATCCCGCGACTCTTGTGCGCTGGCCGACTGCGGTTCGTAATGGAGGTCAACCAGAGTCTAGTGGTTCAGGCGGTGTGAATTACATTCCCTATGGCGGTGGTTCACCAAACAATCCACAGGAAGGCGACTGGCAGGATTTACGATTAATCCTTACTCTGCGACCAGCGGGTCCAATGTTTGTGACACTACCTCACATTGGAGACCTGATCCTTACCAATCAAGGCGAAACAGGCAACCCCACTATGATCCAATGGGAAGTACCTTCTCATCCTGCTGTTGGAGGCGGACCACTGGCGGGAAGTGTTGGCGGACTGGATGAATTGCCCGGTGATATTCCTCTGTTTGTTGGCAGTGGACGCGCGCCCTATAAGTTGTTCTGGGAATTACGCTATTTCGAATACACGGCAAAAATGGGATGTGTGACCGGCCCGGGCGGTAATGGAAACTATAACTGTGGAGGAGGAACAGGACACAGGGAAATCGTGGGCTATGAATGGAAGCGACAATCCAGTGGCGGTGAGATTCCACCTTCCGCTGTGCAAGACTTGCCTGCCGCTCTCATGGCCGACATCAATAATGATGGAACGCCCGATGCCTATTGGGACAACAACCTGACCTTGCGGCGCATGGACGATAATAATCGCGTGGATAGTCCGCGCTATCAACGCTCCTGGAATTGGGGCGGGATCATTTACTGGGCTGTGCGTGAAGGGCAGGGCCAGATCGGATGGCCGGGGCAATAGTCTCATCTTATAACAATCTTTCTGGAATACATAACGACTGACATGGATCAAGCACAGTCCGTATAGCCCGATCTAATAATGTGCAATATCGTTTTGTATCCAACCTTCCGGGGTCCAGAGCTTCTCCTAGTTCCCAAGCCTGGACTCCGGAACCTCCGCGTGTAAACAGGAATTGCACTGACTGACCAGGAGCAATCTGCCGGCCAATCGCCTGCTATTGCAAGGCGGCGCACGGTGGACGAGGCTGGCATGGCGTGCGCGATGGGCATTGCCGCGCCGCAGAAAAAATTCGATCCCGAAAAATTTGCGCGGCAAACCGGAACAGGCTTGGCATTCAACCAAATCGCGTATGGTTTTCTGGTGTGGGTCGGCGGCGGACTCGCGGGCGGAATCTTCCTCGGAGTCTTTCCCGCCATCTTGTTTGCCATCGCTGGCGGATTGCTGTATGCCGGCACGCTATCCGATAAACGCCAGGAATTCCGCTTGAAACAAGCCAAGGATATCCTGCGCGGATTGGGCGTGGTGGAGACGCTGATCTCACAGGGCAAAAGTGCAGTGATATGAACACCACCGCCCGCGTTGGAATGGACTGCAAACGTCCCGCCCAACTCAGCGGCGCGCTCGCGCATGGAAAACATTCCCACACCAGCATGTGAACCTTCCGGCAAGCTAGTACTCTACTAATTTGAATATCTTGCAAGTTATACTTAGCAGATGAGAACAAAATATCATATTCGCTTATCCAAAGAAGATCGCCAAGAATTAGAAACACTGATCCGAAGTGGCGAATCATCGGCCCGCACGCAGACCCGAGCTCGCATTTTGTTATTGACTGACGAGAGCCAGAAGAAGAAGAAAGGAACGGAGGAAATCGCATCTGTTTTAATGTGCTCTTTGCCAACCATCACAGCGATTCGCAAGAAATTTGTAGAAGGCGGATTAGAGAATGCACTGTATGACAAAGCACGTCCAGGGGCTGTGCCCAAGATCACAGGTGAGATTGAGGCACAATTAACGCTACTGGCTTGTAGTGCGCCGCCTGAAGGAAGAGCGCGCTGGACATTGCAACTGCTGGCAGATAAACTGGTTGAGTTGAAATTGGTAGACAGCATTAGTGATGTGGCAGTGATGCATCGGCTAAAAAAAATGAACTTAAGCCTTGGCTCGTAAAATCTTGGGTGATAGCCAAACCATCAGCACAGTTCGTGGCGAAGATGGAAGATGTGCTGGCAGTTTATGAGCGTCCCTATGATCCAAAACGCCCTCTCGTATGTGTAGATGAAGTCAGCAAAACCTTGCACGACACACCGCGCGGCACATTACCGATTGAAGCAGGGCAGCCAGCACGCCAGGATTACGAATACGAACGAAATGGTACAGCCAATATTTTTATGGCGGTTGAACCTTTGATTGGCAAACGAAAAACTTTCGTAACCGATCAACGCACCAATCAGGATTTTGCAGAGTTGTTACGCTACTTATCTGATGAAGAATTTCCTGACGCAGAAAAGATCGTATTAGTCACGGATAATCTCAATACACATTCTCCAGCATGTCTGTACGAACGGTTTGAACCTGCTGAAGCCAGGCGACTGGCGCAACGCTTTGAATGGCATTACACACCGGAACATGGCTCTTGGTTGAATATGGCTGAAATTGAATTGAGCATCCTCAGTCGTCAGTGTACGAATCGCAGGATTCCCGATAAGCAAACTCTTGCCAAAGAAGTTTCCGCTTGGGAGATAGACCGTAATAATTTAAAGGTACAGATCAATTGGCAATTTAAACCCGATAATGCTCGCATTAAACTCAAGCGGCTTTATCCCGTCACTATTATAAAATAACCAAGTTAGCAGCGCACTAGTACAAGGACTGATGGCATATCAACTCATCCCAACCCACTCCAGCTTCGCGGGCGATCCGATAGACCAGGGTGTTTCCCTCTCCACCGATTGCCAGTTGATCGCATCCCGTTCACACATGCAGTGTCGTCACCAAGTGTCCGCTTGCTCCCAGTCCGCTACACACCGCGCCTGCCCCGCCCACGCAGCAGGCAAGGATGGCTGTGCCTGCGATACTCCCGCCTGTTTTGAGCATTGTCGTTTTTCCACCTTTCGCGATCCGCAGGCTGCCTACGTTTATTACTCCGGCTCCAACCAGCCTGGCAAGACCAACCCTAATGCTGCCAAAGAAAAAAAGATCAGACCGCTCCGCACGGAAAGCATCATTTCGGATACAAATCCAAAGCCTTCAACATCGTCGATGACCGGCTCGCTCTCTTCTGGACGCTCACCGGTCCATATACTCCAGCCAATCGCAATGACCACCTGCTCACCATCCCTGGTCTTCAAGATTTGCACAAGTGTTTCCCCTCTCTCAAAATTGGCGAGCTGCTTGGTGATGCGGGCGAAGGTCATGAAGAAATTTTGAAGTTTGTCTATCATGATCTTCATGCTTTGCGCACTATTCGGATCCGTCACGCCGATGGAGATGATCAGCCGCACACCTGCCTCAAGCGTGGCTTTGACCAAAACGGGATCCAGCTCTGCCCGCATGGATATCGCCTCTCCAGCAACGGACATGATTACCAGCGCCAGAGTACCAAATGGGTTTGTCGCCAAAAATGTGTGCACCAGCCTGAACCTGATGTCCCCGGCGGCTCCTGCACATGATTCTCGCGACGCCTGTCCGTTCACCGATAGCGAACATCCGCTGGGTTTCTCTCTGTCTACTACACTAACTTTTCCCGATGGATCTATTCGTCTGGCGCGCGACATGCAGGTCGGTTCAGATACTTGGAAATTACGCATCGGCAGACAATCCTACTCAGAGAGCCGCAATGCCATTCAGGCGCGCAGGCTGCTCAAACGTTCCCGCTCCTTTGGCTTGCCCAACACGACCAAGTCAATGTCCATCAGCGATACGCTTTCAATTGCCTTCAACGTTTCACGCCTGATCTTTGAAGCCTCGCGCCAATCCAGCAGGCAAGCCATCCCGCAACAACAAAACTGCTGAGATAGATCTGCGTTTCCCACTTCCAATTTTCAACTTTCAGTTTCGCTGAAGGTTTATTTCTACGCGCCTGCTGCAGATTTTTATTGCTCTTCAAATTGATCAACCCTTGCCGTTGCTCTGCTTGATTCCAAGTTCTACTCGACTTGCTCCGACTTATTGCGTTCCTGATCAAGACTTGTTGCGTATCAGACTTTTGCTTCCATCAATTTTGAATCTTAAAAACTTATCCAACCCATTTTTCCACTTGATTCCTGCTTGTTATATTATGCTCTCTTCATTATCGGGCTTGTTGCTGAATCCCATCTCAAATTCCTCTTGACAAAACGCCATCAGGTTCGATATAATATTTTCGGAATTTTCGGATAATGACAAAAAAGAAACTCACCAATCGCCAACAACAGTTTTTGAGCCAATTCTTGGACATTTACCGGGAAATGGATCGTCCGCTTCATTATGTTGCGCTTGCGGAGCGTCTGAAACTTGGGAATGTCACCGTATATGAAATGCTGCGCCTGCTGGAGGAACGCGGACTGGTGCGTTCCGAGTACGACATCGAATCTCTTTCGCGCGGACCCGGCCGTCCCACTGTTCTTTTCCAGCCGACCGAAGAGGCGCGGCGCGTCATCAACCAACTGTCAGGAGATTCTGTCGAAGTAGGAGATTGGCAGGTCGCCAGAGAAAAAATCCTGCAAAAATTGCGCGATGGCAAGGCGGATGGCTACGAAGAGCTGATAACAGATATACTGTCGCGCCTCCCTGAACGGCATTCCCCGCTGATATTTGTTACCGAACTCATTACGGCAATGACCATTACCCTGGCGACGATCCCGGACGCCCCACAAGTTCACGCCATGCTAAAACAGCTGGTTCGCATCGGGTTGCCCGAGGAAATCGGCTTGAGCGCGTTGAGTGGAATTGGCTTGGCACTTTCTGCTCTGGAACGGATCAACCGCCGTACTGCAACCATTCTGCTTGCTCAATTTGGAAAATATGAAGATATGCTTACCCAGATGAGCGAGGAGAACCGTCGCCGACTGGGCGAGTTCGCTCGCGAAGTGGCGCAAATCCTTTCCAGTTAGTTTTTTTTGGCTAATATTTTCGTTATTTTCGAATAAGGAGTTAACGTGTCCCATATTGCAATTTTGACAGACAGTTCCGCATATTTGCCCCCAGATATGCTGGCGCGCTATGACATCAACGTTATACCGCTCAAGGTCCATTGGGGTGAAGAAACCTTCCTGGATGGAGTAGATATCACCCCGGTGGAGTTTTATACCCGGCTGAGGACGAATTTCGTTCTCCCCACCACCTCACAACCCTCCATACACGATTTTCTCCAGGCTTTTGAAAGATTAGCATCTCAATACGAAGGAATTGTCGTGCCTTTAATCTCATCTGGGATCAGCGGCACAGTGGCTTCGGCCCAGGCTGCGGCAATTGAGTTCAAGAAGGTACCCGTTGAGATCGTGGATACCCATTCCACATCTGCCGGACTGGCATTAGTTGTACTGGCTGCTGCCCGCGCTGTCGAGCAGGGCTATAGTCTGCCCGAGGTGACAAAAATCGCACAGAACACCGCCCAGAAACTGCACCTTTTCTTTGCTGTGGATACGTTGAAATACCTGCATAAAGGAGGGCGTATTGGAAGCGCGTCTCGTTACGTTGGTTCTGCACTCAATATTAAGCCGCTCCTGTTCTTCGATGAAAAAGGGGAAATTGACACACTGGAGCGCGTTCGCACCAAGCGGCAAGCTCTTACGCGTTTGCTCAATCTAGTAGAGGAAAAGGCAGGAAATAGACCCATCCACGCCGGGGTGTTTCATGCCAATGCCCTGGAAGAAGCCACAGAATTTCAAACTCGCCTAGCCGAGTGTTTAAGTTGCGACGAGTTGCATATTGTTGAACTCAGCCCCGTTATCGGCACCCATGTTGGGCCAGGCACGATTGGCGTGGCTTTTTATGTGGAGTAAATCTTGAAAACAATTTCCATCATTATTCCTGCACTCAATGAAGAAGCCCATATTCCTGGATTATTAAAGTCCATTCGCCAACAGACCTGCCCTCCACTGGAAGTTATTGTCGCCGACGCTGGATCCTCCGACCGAACAACTGAAATCGCCCTTCAAGCAGGATGCAGAGTGGTCTCTGGCGGAAAACCGGCACGCGGGCGCAATGCTGGAGCAAAAGTTGCACTGGGTGATATTTTCTTATTCCTTGACGCTGACGTACTCCCTTCCTCAAATTTTCTTGCAAGTGTCCTAGATGAATTCATCCAACGTGGGCTGGATGTTGCGACCTGCCCAGTTCAGCCTATGGTAGGAACCCTGACTGACGCTATTTTCCATGAAGCAGCCAACATTTTTATTCGTGCCACACAATCTTTCAATCCACATGCACCAGGTTTTTGTATTTTAAGTCGCAGGCAATTGCACGAGAGCATCAGTGGTTTTGATGAAACTTTGTATCTATGTGAAGACCATGACTATGTTCGCCGCGCGTCTTCTCATGGAGGCAAGTTTGGCATTTTGCACATGCCAATCCCCGTCTCAGTTCGCCGGTTTGAAACTGATGGTCGCTTGAATGTGGCGATACGTTATTCCTTCCTGGCGATAAATCAACTGATTGGCGATCCGTTCAACCAAGACGTGTTTGATCGTTATCTTGGTGAATATCACTTTGGACACCACTTGCAGACGATGACTCACCAAAGAGTTCGACACAGTATAGATTTCCAACAAATTGACCGCGTCACGTTCTCTCCAATCTACAAAGTGGTTGACACTGCATCTCAACAAACACACCATTTCATCAATAACTATATGGATAGACGTAAAACCTGGGGTAATCTGCTCCGAGGTATGACGCCCCCAGCGCTTCGAGAATCAGGTCTGAGAGCGAAGAGGGGTATCAATGCTAAAACCGGCAAGGTGGTTGCCTTGATTAAACAAGTGCAGAAATAAACGGGAAAGATTATGGAATCATGGAACTTTCTCGTCGCCAATCTCTGGATTATCGCTGTGGGCTTCTTCATCAGCGCAGTTCTTACATCACTTTGGTATGTCTACATGGAATATAAGTGGCCCTTCCATAAATCAAGAGAACGTTGGTAACCCGATTTCGATATTCCAATTCAGGAGTGAAACATGAATCCCTACACATCTGTTCCGGTGATGTACAACTACCTGATATTGCTCTTTATGTTTATGGCCGCTTTGGCATGGTATTTGGGATGGTGCAAGGGCAAGCGCAAGTGAATAGTCTCGATCAGAAGGAAATAAATACTATGAAATTGAAGTTTTTGCTGGGCCGCGCAATCGCGCGCAGTTTATCCCCTCAAGAATTGAGTGAATTGATTAAGAATATTTTGCCTTATGTCTGGAAACAGATACCCAGTAATCAGCGGGTGGGTTTCCTGAAAAATGCAGCCCATGAGCATCTTGGAGCGTTACTGGCAGGTTTGAATCGAGAAGAGCGTGCCGCCTTGATGAATGATCTTTTACCCCTGGCTGCCCGTGAACTCCCCCTGTCCGACCTGGATTTTTTAACCTCATTTTCATCCCCTGGCGGCGGATATAAACCGGAAGCATCTGAAGTATGAAAATTGCGCTTACCACAGATTCTTTTGTCGAAGGACAAGGCGGTGTCTCGACCGCCGTTGCTGCACTAGCTCGCATTCTGCGCCAGCGTGGGCATCAGGTCAAGGTCTATTCTGCTACTGATCCTTCCCACATACATACCGACCTGGATGTGATCGGTTTGAGAGCATTGCATTATACCCGCCTTCCAGGCGGACGCATTCCCGTGGATCCAGCCAAACTAACCCGCGAATTTGCCCGCTACCGCCCTGATATTATCCACAACCACTCGATGAGCACAATGGGGGTGCAGGCTATGGCGGCGGCGCGTCTGCTGGGTATTCCCATTTTAGGTACCTGTCATGTTTACCTGGCTGGTTTCCTCAACTACGCACCCCTTCCCCTGGATGGACAGCCGATAATGGAAAAGGTGGCCTGGCAATACACCGCCGCCTTCTTCAATCGTTTCCCCTATACCACCACACCATCGGAAGTGATGCGGCAGAAGTTGGTATCTGCCGGGTTACATGTTCCCTCCATAGCCGTCTCGAATGGCGTGGACACCAACCTGTTTCACCCGCGCCGATCACTCTTCCGCCCCAATCTGCAGCCATTCACCCTCTTGCACGTTGGGCGGCTGGGCTATGAAAAACGGGTGGACGCAATCCTGCGCGCTTTTGGTCGTCTTTCTCAGGATTTCCTTCAAGCTCGCTTGCTGATTGTTGGTGATGGACCCCAGGCTTCCCTTTTACGCTCTCTGGCGTACGACCTGAAAATTACCCGGCAAGTAAAGTTTTTGGGACAAGTATCTCACGATCGGTTGCCAGGCATTTATCGCCAAGCTGATGTGTTTGTCACTGCTTCGACCATTGAAACACAAGGGTTGGTGGTGCTGGAAGCCACAGCCAGTGGATTACCCATCCTTGGGGTGGATGCGCTGGCTTTGCCGGAATTGATTCACTCTGGTGTGAATGGTTTCCTGGTTCCACCAGAGGATGAGCAAGCGCTTGCAGAAGGTATGGCGCGACTGTTGCGCTCGAAAGACTTGTGCCTGGAGATGGGAACCGCTTCGCGTCAAATCGCCCTGCTACACAGCTTGCCTCGCGTGGCAGAGCAATACGAAGCGATATACCTCCGATTGCGCGAAAAATATCGCCCGGACTGGTTCTCGTACCCGAGGATGTCCCTAGCCTGGCAGGGCGTTGGACTCAACCACTCTTTGAATTCAATAAGGTCCGTGAAGCAATCAGTTGGAAAAATGTTTACGCCCATCCTCAAATGGGTACAAACCAGTCTGCTGAGATATGGAAGGTAAATATCTGAAAGGAAACAATCATGTTTACAATGAGAACCGTACAAGAAATTGGACTTAACACAAGTATAGAGGCAGTGATACGATCTGCACCATTGCTGGCTCAAATCAGTCCTGTGCGCCATGTGGCTATTTGGGCTGGGGAACAATATATTCGATTTGCCGGAGATGGGGTAATTCTGGATATAACCCGCCCGCCCGGCGTCATGGCAGATCGTGCCGAGTTTGGACGGGCAATCCTGCATACGGCAGACCGAGCATTCGCCAGGCAATTGTCTCCTAATACATTACGCCGCCTGCTGGAGAATTTTGTTGATGGGATTTTGATGGGGGGCAATCGTCCTGCCATTGATCAGTTCTTCAAGCAAAACGGGACATATCCACCCGGCTTCCTTACTCTTAGCCCAGGGAAAACCTGTAATCTGCACTGCACAGGTTGCTATGCCAATGCCGGTCCGACAGCCGAGAGATTGGATTGGGACACGTTCAACCGTATCATTACCGAGGCGAAGACTCTGTGGGGAATGCGTTTTCTGGTCATCAGCGGTGGAGAACCTCTGGCATATCACTCCGACGGAAAAGGTATTCTGGACGCTGCCGAAAAACATCCCGATGTCTTTTTTATGATGTATACAAACGGCACACTCATTGACGACAAGGTGGTAAAGCGGATGGCAACCTTGGGGAATATTAGCCCCGCCTTTTCATTGGAGGGCTGGCGGGAACGCACTGACGAGCGGCGTGGCGTCGGAGTGTTCGACAAAATATTGACCGCAATGGAGCGTTTACGGCTTGCGGGATTGCCCTTCGGCGTCTCACTCACAGCAACCCGCCACAACGCTGAAGAGATTCTCTCTGATGAGTTTATGGATTTCTTATTTGAACAGCAAGGCGCATTATATGGTTGGCTCTTCCATTACATGCCCATTGGCCGCTCATTCACACTGGACCTGATGCCCACACCTGAACAGCGCTTGTGGATGCATGGAAGAGTTTGGGAAATTATTCGTCAGCGCCATATTTTCCTGGCAGATTTTTGGAATCACGCCACGATATCAGATGGCTGCGTCGCTGGCGGGCATACCACTGGAGGCGGCTATCTTTACATCGACTGGAATGGCACAGTTGCGCCATGTGTCTTTGTGCCATATTCACCTGTCAATATCAACGAAACGTATGCCAAAGGCGGCACGTTAAATGATGTTTGGAATAATTCGTTTTTTGCAGACATTCGCGCCTGGCAGAAAGGTTACTGGAACGGGAAAGGCAATTGGCTGGCCCCCTGCCTCATCCGTGACCACCACGCAGAACTTCGGCGGTTGATTGCGCAACATGAGCCAGAGCCTAGTGACGAGGAGGCGAGCAAAGCTCTGTTGGATCCAGACTATGCCTATGGAATGGAAGAATATGGTGCCGCTTATCAGGCACTTTCAGAACCCTTATGGCAGAAAGATTATCTCCAACCCAAGGGGTGTGGTGGCAGTTGCAACAGGCAGTTATCAGAAAAGGAAGTTTCGCAAAATGAGCATGGACACCGCAACCGCTGAGGAGGCTTCGGCGCCGCATCATGTTGGCATCATCATGGATGGAAATGGCCGCTGGGCGCAAATGCGCGGTCTTCCCCGCACTGCTGGTCACCAAGCTGGACTGACGACAGCCCGTCGGGTCACCGAAATCTGTGGCGAACTTGGCGTTCGTGTACTTACGCTGTATACCTTTTCCACTGAAAACTGGCGCCGCCCAGTAGAAGAAGTAGATTTCTTGATGCACCTGGCTGAGGAGTACGCTGCCCGCGAGTTACCGGAACTCCAGCGCAATGGAGTGCGTTTTCAGTTGATGGGAAGGCGGGAAGGTCTGCCAGTTTCGCTTCTAAATGTATTGGATGAAGCTATCCTGCAAACACGAGCCAATTCACGGCTGATTTTGAATCTCGCACTTAACTATGGTGGACGGACAGAGATTGTGGATGCCATCAAAGCCATTCTGATTGCACATGAGCAGGGCGCTCTGGATGGCTCACGTTTGGATGAGACAACCTTTGCTCGCTATCTCTACTGTCCTGACTGCCCCGACGTTGACTTGGTGATTCGCACAGGCAGCGAATGGAGGCTGAGCAATTTTCTGCTCTGGCGTTCTGTTGGAGCAGTTTTCTGGAGCACGCCGATCCTCTGGCCTGATTTCCAACGAAAGCATTTTTTAGAAGCAATGGAGGTCTATCATGAACAAATTATTATCCACACTAAAAATAAGCCTGTTGCATAAACCCCGTTTTGGCTTGGTGCTTAGCGGAGGGGGTGCTCAGGGGTTGGCGCATATAGGGGTACTTAAGGTTCTGGAAGAGGCGGGCATTCGTCCAGATTACCTGGCTGGGACCAGTATGGGAGGCGTGATTGCCGCTGCATATGCCGCAGGTCTCACGCAAGAGGAGATAAAAAATATCGCGACTGATATCTCCCAAACCCGCAAACTTATGCGGCTGGCAGATATTTCCCTTCCCCAGCATGGCATTATTCGCGGCGAACGCGTGTTGGACTTCTTCGATAAACACCTGCGCGGCTCCACCTTTGACAACCTTAAAATTCCTCTTACCCTGATTGCCGTGGATTTAAATACTGGACAGGAAGTTCAATTAAAGAAGGGTTCTGTCGCTGAAGCGCTGCGCGCCACAGTCTCCCTTCCCGGCGTGTTTGCACCCATCGAACGTGATGGGATGCGGCTGGTGGATGGCGGCTTGTTGAATAACTTGCCTGTGGACGTAGTGCGCCAAATGGGAGCCGAGGTTGTCTTGGCGGTTGATGTGGACGGACGCAAAGATTCGCCCTGGCGAACCATTTCCCGCCTATGGCCGCTTTCCAGTACGGTCGGTGGTCTGATTGTGAATTTAGGCGATTCACTGGATGTGACAATCCGTCAGCAACGCGCATATAAGCTGAAAGATAGCCCGCCAGATTTTCTGATCCAGCCAAAAATTCCCAACAAAGTCACGGTTTTGACGGGATTCAACCGTGTTATCGAAATCGCTGCGGAAGGCGAAGCATCTACTCGTTCCATTTTGCCTGCGCTGGAAGATATGTTACGCCCACACTGGCACTGGGCTTCGAACAGGAAGATCAAACTTTCCGTTAAATGCCCTGTTAAATCGTCTCATTCCACAATACCTGCTGGCAAGGTTCAAATAGGAACAAATCCGTGAATATGCTGACGTTTGTAAAGATTTCCAGATTGTTATATCTGTAGCAAATACTCCAAGGCATAGCGCTTGGCTATCGCTCCAGGAAATAATTCCCGAGGCAGTTTGCAATGCTTTTCTCTTTGATTACCAACACTCCATTTCGGGTGCTATGCGTGGCCCAATTCGTTGCGCTCGCAGCCGGGTACGCCGTCCACTTCGTTTCGGCTGTACTTATCGAAGACCTGACCCATGCCAGTGGACCTATGGGCGGACTGGTGATCGCTACTGTCGCGCCCGGCCTGCTAGTGGGATTGTTATCTGGGGGTCTGGTTGACCGCTACAACCGGGTTTATCTCCTGTCTGCCAGTTTGGGATTGCGCGGGTTGGCAAGTGCGCTTTTCTTGCTGCCCATTCCAACGGATGGCTGGTTGCCGGTCATTTACCTGGTCAACTTTTTATTGGCGATCCTCGTCCAATTCGAACTGACAACTGAAGCGGCTCTCCTGCCTGATTTGGTTGACAAAACGCAGTTGCTGGCAGCTAACGGAATCTTTGGAGTGAACACCCTGGCTGCCCAAGGAATAGGTTTCCTGATTATCGGTCCGGCGTTACTTCGAACAGGTGAGCTGAGAACTATGGGCGGCGTGGCTGGTTTGGGTTTCTTGCTTGCCTTGCTGCTCGTGGCGACACTTCTTCGCCGACAGAAAACATCGGTGCGACATTGGCATAATCGCTTGATATCTGACGCAACTGTTGGATATCCGGTCAGGTCGCAGGAGTTAAACAAATCTCTGAACAATCTGTGGGCCGGGTGGAGTTTCGTTTCCACCGATCAGCCTGCTCGCAAGGCTGTGATTCAGCTGGCTGCCGCTTACACCTTCTTGATGATTATGGTTACGCTGTTACCCGGATTTCTAACTCGCGTGGTCGGAAGATCGGCAACTGATCTTACAGTCTTGGCGCTGCCCGCCGGTGTGGGTTTTGGGCTGGGAACCTGGCTTGTGAGCCGCTACGGTAACCGGTTTCACGCTGGTAGTGTGGGCAATGGTGGGTTGACGTTGTCCGGGTTGGCTTTGACAAGTATGACCATTTGGCAGAGTGAGAGCGCGGTGTCGCCTCTCACTCTTGCAGCACCATTCATTGGGTTGGGATTGGCATTGATCATCATCCCGGCACGGACTGTCCTGCAAGGTCGTCCCCCGGCTGCACTGCGTGGGCGAGTATGGGCCACACAGGTGGTTTTGAACAATGCAGCAGCCCTGCTCCCCATTTTCATAAGTAGCAGGCTGGCTGACCGGATAGGGATTCAGTCTGTATTTCTTCTGACAGCCTTGACCATGCTGGTTATCGGGTTGTCCGATATTCCGGCGAGGCTGAAAGTTGGTTTTTCGAAAGGAACTTGATAAAAAGGTAAAGATATATGAAGAAAAAAATTTCTCAGGGTATGTCAACACAGCGTATAAGTGTAATTATTCCAACGCTAAATGAGGCTGCCCAAATCCCCAAATTATTGGTTGCTCTAAAATCACAAACGCGCCCGCCGGATGAAATCATCGTCGCAGACACTCGTCTCCCATCGCCATCATAGGTGAATTGCGCTCCTGTGAAGGTCAGCGGGGTGACTTCCTGCGGAGCCATGAAGGGAACAGTTGGGGTCGATGAATTTGTTGCGGTCGGACTCGGCGTATTGCTTTGGGACGGCGGCTGTGGGGAACTTACGGCTGATTGTCGAATCAGCGCAGAGTGTAGGCGTACTCGTACTTTTTGTCCCAGGCGCTTGAGCATGTGGATAACACATCACTACCAAACTTTCATCACGCATCCATTTCACCTTGACGCATCCATTTTGAGAGAGTAAAATCTCGCTTGCTTTTTGGTCTTTTTGGAAAAAAACAACTATGAAACTTACCCGCCGTCAGGAAACTTTCGTTCATCGCCTGCTTGACCTGTATCGCGAATTAAATGGACCGATCCATTATTCTATGCTTGCAGAGCGCGTTGGGGTCAGCCCATTCACAGCGTATGACATGCTGCGTCTACTCGAAGAAAAGGGTATAGTGATCTCCGAGTATCGGCTCGATTCTGATAAACCGGTAGTTGGGCGCTCCGAAGTGGTTTTTCTGCCAACGGAGCGCGCTCACCAATTGTTCATTGCTTTGGCTGGAGATGCGGACCAGGGCAATTGGGAAAATGTAAAGTCACAAATCTTGGAGAAGATTCGAGACGGGGGATTAAATGACGATGTTTTGGCAGAGGAGATATTTGCGCGCGTTCCGCTGGATGTTCCAGATGTGCTTCGCTATTGTATTGAAGTCATGACCATCGTTATTCTGCGGCTTGGCAAAGGAGCTGGACGTCGGGTTCTGGCTGAACACCTGCCTCAGATTATTGAGTGGAAGGGCACGGTTACCCGCTCGGGTCTGATGCTGCTGGGCGGTTTTACACTGGGATTACTGGCGAATGAAAGTAATAGTGATGTGGAATGGAATAAGCTCTTTCTGGAGCACATCCGCCGTTACCAGTCTCTTGTCATGGATATGGAACCGCGCCTGTGCCGCCGTTTGGGTGACAGTATGAAAGATGTATTTGCTCCAATCTTCAAGGCATAAAATTTTTGCCTAATTCTTTGGTCTTTTTGGAAAGGTGACATGAGTATAGCAATTGAATCTCTTCAACTTATAAAACGTTATCCAGGGCAAAAAAAAGAGGACCGTCCGGCTATTGATACGATTGACCTGACTGTCGAGTCCGGTCAACTGTATGGACTGGTCGGTCCCGACGGTGCGGGAAAAACCACACTCCTCCGCATTCTGTCCACCGTGATGGAACCGACATCCGGTTCCGCTCAACTGGCGGGTTTTGACGTAATGAAACAATCCGAAGATGTGCGGGCTTTGTTAGGGTATATGCCGCAAGCCTTTAGTTTGTATCCCGACTTGACCGTGATGGAAAACCTGAAATTCTTTGCCGACATCAATGGCGTGTCTGCCCAAAAACAAAAGACACGCATCGCTGAATTGCTGGAGTTCGCGCGCCTGACGGAATTTACGACGCGGCGCAGTGAGAATCTCTCCGGTGGAATGCGCAAGAAACTGGCATTGGCTTGCGCCCTGATTCACGACCCCAAGATATTGCTGTTAGACGAGCCAACCACCGGCGTGGACCCCGTTTCGCGGCGTGAGTTATGGCATCTGCTGGCGAAAGTCATCCAGCAAGGCGTGACAGTGTTGGTCAGCACGCCGTATATGGATGAGGCGGAACGTTGCAATACGGTCAGCTTCATTAATCAGGGGCGCGTTTTGATCAGCGGCGCACCAGCCGAATTGGAAGCGCAGTTGCCTTTCCGCATCGTGGAGGTCAAAGCCAAGCCTCGACGCGCACTGCGCGCAGTGGCAGATCGGACGGAAGGGGTGATCAGTTGGCGCGCTGTCGGCGACCGCCTGCGCCTTTCGGTCAGCGACCCGGCTGAAGTCATGCCCCGGATCGAAGCGGAACTAAAAAAAGACGGGGCGGAGATAAGCATCCTGCGTGAAGCAAGTCTTTTGATGGAGGATGTCTTTATCCACCTGGTTGAAAAACAGGAGGCACAATCGTGAGCGCAGACAAAGCGATTGAAGTTATTCAATTAACACAGAAGTTCGGTAAGTTTACCGCTGTGGATCATGTTAGTTTTGAAATTCCTCGGGGCGAAATTTTTGGCTTGCTCGGTCCCAATGGCGCAGGCAAGACGACCACCATTCGCATGTTGTGCGGAATCCTTACGCCCACATCGGGTGAGGCGCGGGTGATGGGGTTTGATGTTGCCCGACAGTCTGAAGAGGTCAAGCAGCGCATTGGTTACATGTCACAGAAGTTTTCGCTGTACAACGACCTGACCGTGCAGGAGAATCTGGATTTTTATGCCAATTTGTATAGCGTGCCGCGCGAGAAGTTTGCATCGCGCCTGAAGGAATTGATCGAGATGGCAGGTTTGCGTGGGCATGAAAAGCAATTGGTCGCCAGTCTTTCAGGGGCGTGGCGGCAAAGGTTGGCACTGGCTTGTGCCATCGTCCATGAGCCGCCGATGCTCTTTCTGGATGAGCCAACTGCTGGGGTGGACCCGGTCTCACGCCGCGAGTTCTGGGACATGATCTATAACTTGGCTGGGCAGGGCGTGAGCGTGCTGGCAACGACTCATTACATGGATGAAGCCGAATTTTGCAACGTTATCGGGATGATGTATCGCTCCCGCCTGATTGCCCTGGATGACCCCGATTCACTCAAGGAAAAAATGCGCGGCATGTTATTTGAAATAGACTGCCGTGAACCTGGGCGTGCCGAGGAAATCCTGAAAGACCTGCCTTTTACGCATGATGTGGCGCTGCATGGCGTCCTCCTGCACGTAGTAGTGAGCGCTGAAAAAGAAAAACGGGAACTGGAGAAAGCCTTACAGTCGAATGGCATTGCCATGAAACGGATAGAGCGCGTCCTGCCTTCGCTGGAGGATGTGTTTGTTTCCCTGGTGGAAGATGAAGATCGCCCGCAAATGCGGGAAGAAATTGAATAAGGAGATTTACATGAGTCAAGGATTTCGCCGCATGGCGACCATTGTTCGCAAAGAATGGCTGCATATCATCCGCGACCCGCGTACTCTGGGATTGGTTATCATCATGCCTGTAATGATGCTGATCTTGATGGGCTACGCGGTTGCCAACGATGTGGAAGACATTCCCCTGGCAGTTGCGGATTTATCACACACGGACGCCAGCCGCTCCCTGGTTGATAAATTCACAGCCAGCGGATTCTACATGTTTACACACACGGCTCAAAGTGAAAATGAAATACTGGATATGCTGGACGCCGGGACAGTCAAAGCCGGATTGTATATTCCAGAGGATTTTGGACGCAACATCAGCACTGGCGGTACAGGCACCATCCAGTTTTACATTGACGGCTCGAATCCTACGGTCGCGCAGACTGCCCAATTGGCTGCTGAAACCATCAGCCAGTCCACATCCCAGGAGATTCTAATTCAGCGCCTGGAGCGCAGCGGCGCGGGCCTGACAATTCGGCTGCCGGTGGATGCCCGTGTGCGCTATCTTTATAATCCGAATCTGAAGAAGATGAATTTTATGATCCCCGGATTGGTGGCGGTCATTTTGCAAATCCAAACTTTGCTGTTAACAGCATTTGCCATTGTACGGGAACGCGAGCAAGGTACGCTGGAGCAACTGATTGTCACGCCAGTGCGCTCGTGGGAATTGATGTTAGGCAAAATTTTGCCTTTCGTGCTGGTGGCACTTGTTAACGTGGCAATGACGGTAGCTGTTGGCGCGATTTGGTTTGGCGTGGAAGTAGCTGGGAGTTACATCTTGCTGTTCGGACTCAGTTTGATATTCCTGCTTGGCTCACTCGGTTTAGGCGTGCTGATTTCCAATATCTCCCAAACGCAAATGCAAGCCATGTATATGGCCTCCTTTATTATGTTGCCGTCTTTCATTCTGTCTGGCCTGCTTTACCCGCGCGAAAATATGCCCTGGCTGGCATACTATGCAGGTTTTTTCCTGCCGGTCACGTATTTTCTGGAAATCGTGCGCGGCATCATGCTTAAAGGTGTGGGCTTTGTTACCCTGTGGAGTTGGATCTGGCCGATGGCAGTTTTCAGCATTGTCGTTTTCTTTGCCAGTGTGCTTATGTTCCGAAAACGCATATAGCACAATTTGAAAATTCTCAATATAACTATTTCCCGATAAGGAGTTCATCATGAAAAAAAATCACTATTCGTTTACCTCGCTCGTTGTTGCACTCAGCCTTCTGTTGAGCGCATGTAGCGGCATTGCCATCCAAAATGGAACATCCCAACTTAAAGCCTCCGGTACAATTTCAGCTCGCGAAGTTAACATTGCTCCCCAGATTGGCGGGGAAGTAGTCTCCGTAAACGTGGAAGAAGGTGCACAGGTTATACAAGGGGACGAATTGTTCCGCCTGGATGATTCCCTCTTGAAAGCGCAGCTCAATCAGGCAAAGGCTGCGGTTGCCCTGGCAGAGGCTACGTTGAGCGCCGCCACTGCCCAGTATGATCTTGTCTTGAACGCCGCCCGCTTGCAGGATAAGCAAAACCGCGTTTCCAGTTGGAACACTTCCCAGCCTAGTCAATTCGATTTACCGGTCTGGTATTTCGACAAAGGTGAAAAACTTGTCTCGGCCCAGGTTCAAATGGAGTCTGCCACAACGGATCTCAATAAGGAAAAAGCTAATCTTGAAAAAGTACTAACCAATGTTGCCTCCCAGGAATTTTTGGACACTGAAAAGAAAGTGGCGAATGCCCAGGCAGCTTTTATCATCGCAGATCAAGTTCTCAGTCAGGCAAAAAGCGCGCAGGATAATGAGGATTTGCAAAACTTCGCCCAGGACCAATATGACGCGGTGGAAAATGAATTGAAGTCCGCCCAAACCGACTATACCCGTTTGTTGACGACGCAGGGAGCGAAGGAAGTGCTTGAAGCCCGCGCTCGTGTCAAGGTTGCGCAGGAACGCCATGATCGCGCATTGGACTATTACAACTCTTTCCTCAGTAGCGATCAGTCTTTGCAGGTCAAAGCCGCAGAAGCCGGTGTGCAACAAGCCGAAGCCGCTCTCGCCCAGGCAAATGCAGCGCTTGCTGTCCTTGAGATTCAATTAAAGAAAACAGTCATGCGCGCCCCAATGGACGGTGTGGTGTTGACCCGTAATTTGGAAGTGGGCGAAATGGCTGCTCCTGGCGGACTTGTTATGACGATTGGCCATCTTCAGGAAGTGGAACTGGTGGTTTACATTCCCGAAACCGAATATGGCACCGTACATCTAGGAGACCAGGTTACGATTGCAGTTGATTCCTTCCCTGGCGAAACGTTTAGCGGATCGGTCATCTACATCTCCGACAAGGCTGAATTCACGCCGCGCAATGTCCAAACTGTGGAAGGACGCCAGGCAACAGTCTATGCCATCAAGTTAAGCGTGCCAAATCCTGACCTGAAGCTCAAACCCGGCATGCCCGCAGATGTGATGTTTACAAATAATCAATAGCATTTGATCGTGAATAACGTTATGGCTTCCCCGCCTCGCTCGCCGTTCCGCTTTCGCATGCCGCGTTTCGTTCGGCGTTTCCACCGTGTGCTCCTGTTCCTGCGCTCATTGCTCGCCATTGCAGTCGATATCATCGTTCTTTACATCCGTAATCGTCTGCACTCGCCGTAATCCAATCCTGACTAGATGTGGACCATCGAAACACGCGGCTCATGCAAAATTTCTTCGAGGTAATGTTTAATGCAATCTCTTCCTAAACATGGTTCCTGTTTTGTTTGTGGCTCCCCGAATTCGCCAGGAATGGGGGTGGTCTGGTATGCACTGGACGATAACTCCATTTTTGCCGAAGTAACGCTGAACGATGCCCAGCAGGGTCCGCCCGGTTTAGCGCATGGTGGGGCATCCGCCGCTTTGCTGGATGAAGCCATGGGCGCGGCGGTCTGGCTGGCCGGGTATCGGGTAGCGTCAGTTAATCTCAACATCTCCTATCGCAAACCCGTGCCGCTGGGACAGCCTTTCAAGGTTACAGCGCAGGTCAACGAGCGGAACGGGAAAAAGGTCACAGCGGTTGGTGAAATCCGCCTGGCAGACGGAACACTGGCCGTCAGCGGCGAGGGGATTTTTGTCCAGGCTCCGCAGTTGTTCAATGGTCTGGGTGCAGGCTCAAGTCCCGCGGATGAGGCGATGGAAATCCGCGAAACGGAGAAATAAACATGCAGGCTAAAAATCTCTGGTGTGACGAAGAAAGTCCAGGATGGCTGTAAAGAACATGAGCAAATCTGGTATTGGACCTCCTCGAATCCGCAAAATACAAACATTACTGGGCATACTTTTTCTGGCAATAACAGGCTGGAAAGTGGCAGGTAGTGTGCCAGAGATACCGAAATTTGTTTTGGTTCTTGCGCCGCACACCTCCAACTGGGATCTACCTTTTATCCTGGCTGTCATGTATGGATTGGGGCTCAAAATTAACTGGTTTGGCAAGAAGGAGCTATTCCCCTGGCCAGTTGGAAGCGTTTTCAAATGGCTTGGAGGCATCCCAATTGATCGTAGTTCTCGTCAAAACATGGTGCAACAAACGGCACAAATGATATGGGAACGTGAGCAAATTGTAGTGGGCATTGCGCCGGAAGGGACGCGCAGTCAATCCAGACATTGGAGCACAGGCTTTTACTACATTGCCAATCTTGCGCAAGTGCCAATTGTATTTGGCTACTTGGATTACGCGCGTAAAGTTGGCGGTTTGGGTCCGGCGATGCATACCACGGGCAATATTGAGGCGGATATGAAGGTAATTCGTGAGTTTTATAGCGGCATCACCGCCAAGTATCCACATAAAGTAGGGGAGATTATTGTCAGTCAGCGCGCATGGCATCAGAACAGCCAGAATGATAATAGGTAGTGCAGGGATGCAATCAAAAAGTCTTTGGTGGGTAGGATTGTTCGCCATCGCCATGGCTTATCTGGAATCGGCGGTGGTCGTCTATCTACGGAGAATTTATGGAATTAGCGATCTCATTCTCAGTGTGCCGCAATTCGATCCGCAAATCGGAGCGATTGAACTGGGAAGGGAACTGGCAACGCTGGTCATGCTGCTGACGGTGGGTTGGGCGGCGGGAAAGAGATTTCAATCACGCTTGGGATTTTCCGTCTTCGCCTTTGGCGTGTGGGACATCTTCTATTACATCTGGCTCAGGGTTTTCATCGGCTGGCCGCAAAGCCTGCTTGATCCCGACCTCCTTTTCCTGTTGCCGCTGCCCTGGTGGGGACCTGTGCTTTCTCCTGTTCTAATCGCCGCGTTGATGGTGATTGGTGGCGCGCTGGCGGTCATTAAAGACGAACACGAACTGCGTCTCATCCCGTCGTCTATGGATTGGGCTACTCTGGCTGGCGGCATACTGACCGTACTGTACACCTTCATGGCTGATGCTCTATCTGTCCTGCCTACCAACGCGCAAACGCTCGGTCAATTACGCCCTTCCGAATTTAACTGGTCTGTTTACCTGGTTGGGCTTGCGATGTTGTGCTTATTTATTTGGCGTATTACAAAATCCACTCAACCTATATCAACTTAATGTGGAGGTAGCTTTGAAAATTCGTTATCTTGGTCATTCCTGCGTTGAAATTACCGGCAAGCATCACATTTTGATTGACCCCGACTTCACCCGCGACCCTGAGCCGAGTGTCGAATACGTCTGCATTACCCACGCTCACAAAGACCATATTGGACGTGTGGCTGATGTTCCGAATGCAATCGTCCTCGCCGCGGCGGATGTCTGTGAGATCGCGGCCAGCCTCGGGGTCCCGCGTGAACGATTGCATCCAGTCACGCCGGGTGAGCAGATTGCCAACATCCAGGTCCTGCCCGGATACAGCATGGTTAACCAACCCCTTTACACATTTTTCTACATGCTATTTCGATGGCGGCGCCCCGATCCCGGCGGTACGCCGCTTTCCTTCCTGGTGCAGGATGAAGCTGACCTGTTGCATATCGGCGATGCGCACGAAGCACCGCTTTCCATCTACCCCGATATTCTGTGCCTGCCCTGGCGCACGACGCCTTTTGGCCCCAAACGCTATAAAGATATTTTAATTCGAATGGCAACCCGCTTTGCCGCGCCCTACATCCTGCCCATCCACTACGACCTGCCCGGCACCGAAGCCGACCCGCACGAACTCACCAAACGGGTTCATGCAACTGTGCTGGAAGGCAAGGGCTGGTATGGTTTCCACGAGAAGAAAAAGAAGAACTGAGTCATGCTATCGATAATTGTGACCGTGACGGGTATAAATGCGATTGGCATTTCTTGCTACAAGGAAAATTAAGGAGTGAATAACTTGTAATGAATATTTCATTTATCACAAACACATTGGTTACTTTTTTTGCTTCTTACATACTCGGAGCAATACCTTTTGGACTACTGCTAGCACTCCTGACAACCGGGCAGGATATTCGCCAGATCGGTAGCGGACGGACGGGTACCACCAACACCCTGCGTGCGGCGGGCTATCCCATCGCCATCATCACTTTCATTCTGGACATGGCAAAAAGCGCGGCGGGGGTGTGGCTGGCGCGCTGGCTCACGCCGGGGCAGATTTGGATGGAAGTCCTCGCCCCCATTGCCGTCATCGTGGGACACAACTATTCGATCTTCCTGCTCGAACGGGATGAGCGCGGTCGGATCCGTCTGGGAGGTGGCGCGGGAGGCGCTTCAGCTTTGGGCGGGACGATTGGGCTGTGGCCGCCTTCCATACTGATTCTCCTCCCGGTCGGGATCCTGATCTATTTCGGCGTTGGATACGCTTCCGTAG
>Ga0209066_10000873_pt1 | contig 42040 bp, 33 predicted proteins | sample All_14_2_FD_187198 | JGI IMG/M metagenome (GOLD analysis project Ga0209066, IMG submission 187198) | Freshwater microbial communities in response to fracking from Pennsylvania, USA - Allegheny Zone_MetaG_DW_15 (SPAdes) (version 2) ... | reverse complement strand
GTGGAAGCATCCACCCCCAGCGACGCGAGTTTGACTTCCACCAGCTGGCGGTATTCGGTTTGTGCACCCAGCGCGCGCCAGGCGGCCTGGTACTGGGTCTTGGCTTCTTCGGTTTTCCCCTGGGCCAGGAACACGTCGCCCCGCCGGTCCGCCGCGAGTGGCTCAAAGGATTTGGGCATCGGCGTTTCCAGCGTCTTCAATGCCTGATCAAACACCTTGCTCTCCACATCCAGCGCCGCCAGCCGCAGACGGGCGATGGCCTGGAGCGATGTGTCCGACGCCTTTTCGGATACCCAGGTGAGGGCCGCTCGCGCACCGTCCACCTTGCCCGATTCGTACAGCGTCTTGCCGGCCAGCAAAGCCCCTTGGGCAGCGAAGGTGGTGCCGGCAAAGCGGTCTGTCATTTCCAGATAGGCCCGCTGAATCTTGTCGGCATCGCTGGCCAGCGCAGCGCGCTCGATCTCTTCGTACAGCGCCGAGGCTTTGGCGGCCTGGCTGCGTTGCCAGTAGTTCCACCCGTTCCAGGCAGCCATGCTGCCAAACACCGCGATCAACACCCAGGTGATCAGGTTGCCGTACTGGGCCCAGAAGTGTTTGATCTGGTCGAGCTGTTCCTGCTCTTCAAGGTCGAGATGTTTGGCCATGCGTGGTAGTCAGTGATTAACAGGGGATTGTAGGGCGCAGGCTCTGCGCCCACGCGGCCACGTCGGCCAGCGGCTGCGACACCTGGGTGAGCGCCTCGCCAGCGTCCTCGCCGGGTCGCGGTCCCCGCAAAGGCTTGACCGATACACAGCCCTGAGCCAGTTCGTCGGGACCGAAGATCAGCGCAAAACGTGCGCCGCTGGCGTCGGCCTTCTTGAATTGCGACTTCATGCTGCCCATGCCTTCGGCCCCGCCGGCGTGCATCTGCACCTGCACACCCTGCTGGCGCAAGGTGCGCAGCACCGGCATGACCCGGGGCACGCTGCCCGCATCGGGCACCACGGCGTAGGCGTCGGGCGCGGGTTGCCCGGGCAGCTTGCCCTGCTCTTTCAGCAGTTCGAGGATGCGCTCCATGCCCAGCGCCCAGCCCACGGCCGGCGCGGCCTTGCCACCGATCTGTTCGAACAGGCCGTCGTAGCGGCCGCCGGCACAGACCGTGCCCTGCGACCCCAGCTGCGTGGTCACGAACTCGAAAACCGAAAGGTTGTAGTAATCCATGCCACGCACCAGGCGCGGGTTGATGCAGTAGCCAATGCCGTGTGCGTCGAGCAGGCCACGCAGGCGGTTGAAGTGGTCCAGCGACTCAGGCCCCAGGTGGTCCATGAGGCGCGGCGCGGCGTTGACGAGCGCCTGCATCGCCGGGTTCTTGGTGTCCAGGATGCGCAGCGGGTTGCTGTGCAGACGGCGCCTGGCGTCTTCATCGAGCTGGTCAGCGTGGCCTTCCAGGTAGGTGATCAGCGCCTGGCGGTGCGCCTGACGCTCGGCCGGCTGGCCCAGGCTGTTGATTTCCAGCTCGATGCCTTCCAGCCCCAGTTCGGCCCAGAGGTCGCAGGCGAGCACGATCAGTTCGGCGTCCACATCGGGACCCACGAAGCCCAGCGCCTCGGCGCCAAACTGGTGGAACTGGCGGTAACGGCCGCGCTGCGGGCGCTCATGGCGGAACATCGGCCCCATGTAATACAGGCGCTTGCCACCGTCGTACAGCAACGAATGTTCGACCGCCGCGCGCACCACACCGGCGGTGTTTTCCGGGCGCAGGGTGAGCTGCTCGCCGTTGAGCCGGTCTTCAAAGGAATACATCTCCTTCTCGACGATGTCGGTCACCTCGCCCAGGCCGCGCACGAACAGCGCCGTGGGTTCCACGATGGGCGTGCGCAGGTTGCGGTAGCCGTAGCGCAGCATGAGCGAGCGCAGCTTGTCTTCGAGCCACTCCCAGTGTGCGGACACGGGCGGGGCGATGTCGTTCATGCCTTTGACGGCGCTGAGTTTTTCTGCCATGGGAATGCGGTGCGACCGGGCACCGTCTGAACCGCAGGCGCCGCTCACCGGCACCCGCATCGGGGTCAGACGGCAGCGCCGAATCTCTTTTCTATGTAGTTTTCAACGATCTGCTGGAATTCGCGGGCGATGCCCTCGCCGCGCAGGGTCATCGCTTTCTGGCCGTCGATGAAGATCGGCGCAGCCGGTGCTTCACCCGTGCCCGGCAGACTGATGCCGATGTCGGCGTGCTTGCTTTCACCGGGGCCGTTGACGATGCAGCCCATCACCGCGACCTTCAGGTTTTCAACGCCGGGGTAACGCTCGCGCCAGACCGGCATCGACGAGCGCAGGTAGTCGTCGATCTGCTTGGCGAGTTCCTGGAAGGTGGTGCTGGTGGTGCGGCCACAACCCGGACAGGCGGTGACACTGGGCACGAAGGCACGCAGGCCCAGTGACTGCAGGATCTCGGCAGCGATCACCACCTCCTGCGTGCGGGCCTCGCCGGGTTGCGGCGTGAGCGACACCCGGATGGTGTCGCCGATGCCTTGTTGCAGCAGCACCGACAGCGCCGCCGCCGACGCCACAGCGCCCTTGGTGCCCATGCCGGCCTCGGTCAGGCCCAGGTGCAGCGCGTAGTCGCAGCGCTGGGCCAGGGCCTGGTAGACCGCGATCAGGTCCTGCACGCCACTGACCTTGCAGGACAGGAAGATGTTGTTGCCGTTCAGGCCCAACGCCTCGGCCTTGGCCGCGGAGTCGAGCGCCGACATGATCAGCGCCTCGTACATCACCTGGCGGGCGTCCCAGGGTTCGGCACGCTGCGAGTTCTGGTCCATCAGGCGGGCGAGCAGGTCCTGGTCAAGGCTGCCCCAGTTCACGCCGATGCGCACGGCCTTGTCGTGGCGCGCGGCGATCTCGACCATCTGGGCGAACTGGCGGTCGCCTTTTTCGCCCTTGCCCACGTTGCCGGGGTTGATGCGGTACTTGGACAAGGCTTCGGCGCAGGCCGGGTGGTCGCTCAGAAGCTTGTGGCCGTTGTAATGGAAATCACCGATCAGGGGCACGTGGATACCCATGCGGTCCAGCTGTTCGCGGATGTGGGGCACCGCCTTGGCGGCTTCGTCGTTGTTGACCGTGATGCGCACCAGCTCGGACCCGGCGATGGCCAATTCCTTGACCTGGATGGCTGTGCCGATGGCGTCGGCGGTGTCGGTGTTGGTCATGGACTGCAGGCGCACAGGCGCGTCGCCACCCACCGTCACGTGGTGGTCACCCCAGGACACCACACCCTGGCGCGACTTGCGGGGTCGGGCGCCGGCCAGCGCGACCGGCGCATCCGCCAAGTTGTCCACTGTTTCAAACCGGTTGGCTACGGGCATGTCCATAATCATTTCACCTCGAATCGGGCCACGCTGTTGCGGGCGTAGGGCATCACGTCGAACGGTCGTCCTCGCACCTGCACCTGCACCGCATCGGCACGCCCGAGCACCACCGAATAGGGCGGCATGCTGGAAAAGTTCAGCGCATCACCCGCCTTGAGCATGCGCTGCACCTGCACCTTGCCCGTGCCATCGATCACCTCGACCCAGGAGTCGCTGCTCGCCTGAATGCTCAGCAGACCGCCAGGGGCGGCCGGATCGGTCACCGCAAGCGGTGTTGAGCCGGGAGACACGGGCGCCAGCTCCGCGACAGAAGCCGCAGGGGCTTCAGGAACCGGCGCAGCAACCGGCTCGGTCGTTGTGGCTGGCTGTGGCGCGACACGGGCTGCCGGCGCTTCAGAACCGGGCGTCTGAACCACGGTCGTCACCACCTCGTCGGGCTGGGTTTCCTTGCTGAAAACACGCGTGGCGTCGGTCAGCAGGTCCTTGCCAGGCACAGCGCTCCAGTCGGGTACCAGCGCAATCATCAGCGCTCCCAGCAGCGCCACCGAAGAAATCAACACCGCCGGACGGCGCAGCCAGTCCAGGGGGCTGAAGCTCGAACCGGCCTGGTCCCCCTTGAATGGTGCGTTGATGGTCTGGCGGGAGTCGCCCAGCACGGGCATGTGCCCCTGGGGGATCTGTTCGAGGACGGGGCCCGGGTCGGTCTTGAGCTGGCGGCAGGCGCTGGAAGCCAGCGCGCGCGCAAACGTCAGGTCGGGCAACTCGTCGTAGCGCCCGGCCTCCAGCGCTTCCAGCTTCTTGACCGGCACCTTCAGCGCCGCCGCCAGTGCGGCGATATGCAGGCCAGCGGCTTCCCGCGCCTGGCGCAGCAGAACAGGCGCGGTCCAGACCACTTCGCCCGGTTGGCCGCCGTGGGTCTGTTCGTGCATCACCGACTCATTCATGAAACGAACCCCGTTGGTAGGCCGCCCATTCACGCGACTTCGGATACCGCCGCTCCAGCTGTTGTGCCAGCTGGCCGACCGCCGCATTGTTGTTCAGCTTGCGCTCGACCTTGATGCCCAGCCACAGCGTCTCGGCATTGGCCAGATCGGAATTGTTGATGCGGCGGATCACGAACTGCGACTTGGTGTAGTCGTTGCGGCGAAACTGCAGATTGGCCAGGTTGAAGCCGACATATGGATTGGCCGGGTCCAGTTCGTAGGCGCGCGCAAAACTGCTCTCAGCCTCGGACGCCTGGCCCATGCGGAGCTGACAGGTGCCCTGCAGCATCAAGGTCTTGGCCTGCCCACGATAGACCGGACTGGCCAGCGCCTGGGCAAAGAGCTGCAAGGCCTCGGGATAGCGCGCCTGGTTGCAGGAAAACCAGCCGTAGTTGTGCAGCGCATCCGGGTCGCGGGGATTGATCTGCAGGGCGCGGCGGAAACTGTCTTCTGCCAGACGGGGATCGTTGAGCCGCATGTAGACGAGCCCGCGCAGCACGTACGCGGGCCCGTACCCCGGGTCGGCCGCCAGCGACTGTTTGATTTCGTCCAGCGCCACCGTGTTCTGCCCTTGTTCGAAATAGTTTGTCGCCAGTTCCACGCGAATCCGGGCCCGCTTGCGCGTTTCGGGCTCGTCGGAATCGGTGATCGGCTCGGCCGTGGTGGTCGTGTTCGAAACCGGCGCCCCGGCGCATGCCATCAGTTGCACCACACCGGCGGCCAGCAGCAGCCACAACAACGCCACCCGCATCCGCGACCGATGTCCACCACCAGGCAACACACTCCAGACCGTTCGCAACGGCAACGGGGCTTGTTCTCGGCTGCTGTCGGCAAATGCGTCTGTCATACCTGTTTGTCCTTGGCTTTGTGCACGAATCGAATGGGTTGCTCGGCGGCGGTCAGGCGGCGATCGGCCAGGCGGCGGACGGCGTCGGTTCGGTCAAGCACGTCGCCCGCCAACTGGCCGCAGGCGGCGTCGATGTCATCGCCACGGGTCTTGCGCACTGTCGTGACCACCCCGCCCTCGTTGAGGATCTGCCCGAAGCGCAGCACCACGGGACGCGGTGAGCACTTGAGCCCCGAGTCGGGAAAGGGATTGAACGGGATGAGGTTGATTTTGCATGGAACGCCACGGCCACCATGCGTCTTGACGAGCGACAACAGCTGCTGCGCGTGTTCTGGCTGGTCGTTCACACCCTCCAGCATGCAGTACTCGAAAGTGATGAAGTCGCGCGGCGCGGCCGGCAGGTAACGCAGGCAGGCGTCGAGCAGTTCGGCAATCGGGTATTTGCGGTTCAGCGGCACCAGGGAGTCGCGCAAGGCATCGTTGGGTGCGTGCAGCGAAACGGCCAGCGCCACTGGCACGTCCTGCGCCAGGCGGTCGATCATCGGCACGACGCCGGATGTGGACACAGTGACCCGGCGGCGCGAGAGGCCATAACCGTGGTCGTCCAGCATCACGCGCAAGGCGGGCACGAGGGCGCTGTAGTTCTGCAGCGGCTCACCCATGCCCATCATCACCACGTTGGTGATCACACGATCGGTCGACTTCAGGTGTTTGCGCAGGAAATGTTCGGCATGCCAGAGCTGCGCCAGGATCTCACCCGTGGTGAGGTTGCGCGAAAAACCCTGGTGACCGGTGGAACAGAAACGGCACCCCACGGCGCAACCGGCCTGGGAAGAAATGCAGAGCGTGCCCCGGTCGTCTTCGGGGATGAACACCGTCTCGACGGCGTTGCCGTCACCCACATCGAACAGCCACTTGATGGTGCCGTCGACCGAGTCCTGGCGCGAGAGCACCGGCAGGTCGGTGATGTGGCAGACCGAGGGCAGCTTCTCGCGCAAACTCTTGGCGAGATCGGTCATCTCGTCGAAACGAGAGGCCCCTTTCTGATGGATCCAGCGAAACAGCTGGACGGCGCGGAAACGCTTTTCGCCCAGCTGTTCGCAAAAGGCGGCCAAGCCTTCAAGATCAAAGTCGAGCAGGTTGGCCGTCATCACATGATCAACGCGCGTGTTCAGCGCGAGTAAACGTTCATGCCAGCGAAGAAGAACGCCACTTCAGCGGCGGCCGTCTCGGGGGCGTCAGAACCGTGCACGGCGTTGGCGTCGATGCTGTCGGCGAAGTCGGCGCGGATGGTGCCTGCGGCGGCCTTCTTGGGGTCGGTGGCGCCCATCAGGTCGCGGTTCTTGGCAATGGCGCCTTCGCCTTCCAGCGCCTGGATCATCACCGGGCCGGAGATCATGAAGTCCACCAGGTCCTTGAAGAAAGGACGCTCTTTGTGCACGGCGTAGAAGGCTTCGGCTTCGCCGCGCGACAGGTGGGCCATGCGGGAGGCCACGACCTTCAGGCCGGCCGCTTCAAAACGGGCGTAGATTTGGCCGATCACGTTCTTGGCGACGGCGTCGGGTTTGATGATCGAGAGGGTGCGTTCGATGGCCATGGTGGTCCTTGAATTTATTGATAAAAAACGAATTTTTCGCAGAGCTGCAAAGCCCTAGATTCTACATTGCCCCCATGTCCGGCATGGGGCACACGCGCTACAGCCCGGGCGCTCAGCGCCCACCGGTACGCCCGCCGCCGCCGCCACGGCGACGACCACCGGGCGGGCCGCCACGACCACCGTCCTGCTCGCGCTGACGCTGCAGGGCGTCCTGGCCGATGTAGCCAAACGAGGTTTTCATGGGGTCGGGCTGGCCAGCGCCACCGCCCGGCCCGCCGGGTTTTCCTCCACGGGCCTTGGGATTGTCAGCGGGCGTGCCAAACATGCTGCTGCGCCGCACGGCGGGCGCCTCGCCCCGGCTACCGGGGGGATTGCCGTAGTTGCGTCCGCCGCCCTTGGCCGCCGGCTTGCCGCGCGTGGCCGGGTGCCGGCCGCGGGGCGCACGGTCATCGCCCGTTGCGGGCATGCCGGCCGCGGCGGTCAGGCGGTCGATGTCCTGCTGGTCCAGCTCCACCCAGACACCGCGTTTGAGACCCCGCGGCAGCATCATGGCGCCGTAGCGGATGCGGATCAGGCGGCTGACCGCATGGCCCACCGCTTCAAGCATGCGGCGCACCTCGCGGTTGCGCCCCTCGCCGATGGTCACGCGGTACCAGCAGTTGGCCCCTTCCCCACCCCCGTCTTCGATGCTCGAAAACTGGGCGATGCCGTCGTCGAGGCGCACACCGTCGAGCAGGCGCTGCTTCTCTTCGTTGGACAGGGCCCCCAGCACGCGCACCGCGTATTCGCGCTGCAGACCGAAACGCGGATGCATCAGGCGGTTGGCCAGCTCCCCCGAGTCGGTCAGCAGCAACAGCCCTTCGGTGTTCAGGTCCAGGCGCCCCACCGACTGCCATTTACCCTGGTACAGGCGCGGCAGGCGGCGGAACACGGTGGGTCGGTTCTGGGGATCGTCATGGGACACGACTTCACCCGCGGGCTTGTGATAGGCCAGCACGCGCGGCGGCGGCGGCGTCATGCGCACGCGCACCGGTTTGCCGTTGACCTTGATCACATCGCCGAACTGGATGCGCTGCCCCACGTGGGCCGGCTCGCCGTTGACGGAGATGCGTCCCTCCAGGATCAGTTGCTCCATCTCCAGCCGCGAGCCCATGCCGGCTTGCGCCAGCACCTTGTGCAGCTTCGGCGAATCGGCCTGAGGGGCGAGCACGCGTTTGGTCGGCAACGGCAGGTCTTGCTCCTGCTCGGCGTCGAAGGCGCCACTGACCACGTCATCGAAGCGCAAAACGTCGGGGGAGGCGGCCGGAGCTCGGGCAGGCACCGCAGGGGCATCTGGCTGCACCTGCGGAACGGTGGAATCGAGGCCCGCAGGTTCGACCGCTTCGACCTCACGGGGGGTATCTGGAGGTGTGGGGTTGTTTGCCATGGTCATGGTGTTCCTGTGGGAGGCTCGTTCGCCTCGGTAGCGGTTTCTGTTTCGGGTGGCACGGCATCGGTCAACGACACCTCGGCGGTTTCGCCTGCTTCGGGCAAGAGGCTGGTTGAAAGCGCCTCAAAGTCCAATCGATCCAGCGCGGATTCCTGCACCTCGCTGCCTTCGAGCGGCGGCAGCTGGTCCAGCGAGGCAATGCCCAGATCGTCCAGAAACTGGCGGGTGGTGGCAAACAGCGCCGGGCGACCCACCGTTTCGCGGTGGCCAATCACTTCGACCCAGCCCCGGTCTTCAAGTTGCTTCAGGAGCAGCGAGTTGATGGTCACGCCGCGGATGTCTTCCATGTCACCCCGGGTGACGGGCTGGCGGTAGGCAATGATGGCCAGCGTTTCGAGCGTCGCGCGGGTGTATCTGGGGGGCTTCTCGGGGTGCAGCCGGTCCAGGTAGGGGCGCATTTCGGGCCGGCTCTGGAAACGCCAGCCGCTGGCCACCTGCACCAGCTCCACGCCACGGCCGGTCCACTCCAACTGGAGGTCGACCAGCAGGCTCTTGAGGGTGTCGGGCGAGACTTCCATATCGAACAGCACGCCCAGCTCCCGCACGGAGAGTGGTTGCGGCGCGCAGATCAAAGCCGTCTCGAGGACGCGTCGGGCATCCGTGGTGTTCATCTCTGGTGTCTGTCAAAAACCGGTTGTCCGGTACGGGCTGCGAGAGGGTTCGAAGGCTGCCTGTGTGCCCGCCCGGCGGCGGGGCTGGGTCACCTGGAGCACCGCAACATCAGGGCATGGGGCGGCGCCATCCGGGTGGGGCTGTCTAAACGATCGGGAATCATCCCGAAAAAGCGGCCTGCTGAAGGCATTTGCACTGCCGGGGTGGCATCACCCCAACTGCGCTTCATTGTAATGGAGCCCGGACTTTGACAGGGCTTCCTGAAAATCGGCCGGTGGCGCGGACTGGAATGCGAGCGGCTCGCCCGAAATCGGGTGCAGGAGACGCAGGCGTGTGGCGTGCAAGGCCTGGCGCGGCATGTCGTACAGAGGCTTGCCGCCGTACAGTGCATCACCCACCAGCGGATGCCCGAGCCAGGCCATGTGCACCCGGATCTGGTGCGTGCGGCCGGTGTGCAGCTTGCAGACCACCAGACAGGCCTGCTCGTTGCCGTCGAGCAGCCGGATGGTGGTCTGGGCGGGTTTTCCACTGGTGGCATCGGGCCGCAGCACTGCCATGCGCAAGCGGTTGTGGGTGTCGCGGCCCACCGGCTGGTCCACCAGTTGCTCCGCCGCGCCCTTCCAGCGGCCCTGCGCCAGCGCGACATAGCCGCGGTGCACCTCACGTGCCGCAATGGCACGCACCAGGGCCTCCACGGCCGACCTGCTCTTGCCCACCAGCATCAGGCCCGAGGTGTCCTTGTCGAGCCGGTGCACGATGCCCGCGCGCGGCAACTGGGCCGCCGCAGCGTGGTGGGCCAGCAGACCATTGAGCAGCGTCCCGCTCCAGTTCCCGGCTGCCGGGTGCACCACGAGCCCGGCGGGCTTGTTGACCACGAGCAGGTGCGCGTCTTCGAAAACCACGTCCAGCACCATCGGCTGGGCCACGAACGCCATGGCTTGCTGGGTGGGGCGCAATTCCACCTGCAGCAAATGCCCCACCTGGATGCGGGTCGAGGGCTTGTGCACCGCAGCCCCCAGCATCTGCACGGCACCATCGGCCATGAGCTGCTGCAGGTAGGAACGCGAGAATTCGGGGATCAGGCGGGCCAGCGCGCGGTCGACCCGCCAGCCATGCATCTCGGCCGGGATTTCGCAACAACGGGTCTCGGCCTCCAGCAGGGCGTCATCGCCGCCGGTCGCTGACTCTGAAGCCTCTGGGGTCATCCCCGGTGTCAACACACCCCCCATCGATATAATTTCTGCTGACAAGACCTGTGTTCCTGTTGTAAAGGTGTGCGTGTGAAGTGTTCGTTCAGATTATCGGCGGTGTCCTTGTACACGCTGGGCTCATTGCTCGCCCTGTCGGGGTGCAGCAGCACACCGGTGGATGAAACTGCGGGCTGGAGCCCCAACAAGATTTACAGCGAAGCCATCGACGAGCGCGATGCCGGCCACTTCGAAAAAGCCGTGACGCTGTATGAAAAGCTCGAAGGCCGGGCGGCTGGCACGCCGCTGGCGCAGCAGGCCCAGCTCGACAAGGCCTATACCCATTACAAGGCTGGCGAGCAGGCCCAGGCCCTGGCCGCGCTCGACCGCTTCCTGCGGTTGCATCCCGCCAGCCCCGCACTGGACTACGCGCTCTACCTCAAGGGCTTGGTCAACTTCAACGACAACCTCGGCCTGTTCGGCGCGCTCGCACGTCAGGATCTGTCCGAGCGCGACCAGAAGGCGGCCAAGGCCTCGTTTGAATCGCTGCGTGAAGTCGTGACACGATTCCCCGATTCGCGTTATGCACCCGACGCGCGTGCGCGCATGACCTACATCGTGAACTCGCTGGCGCAGTACGAAGTGCACGTGGCCCGCTACTACTACAACCGGGGCGCGTATGTGGCCGCCATCAACCGGGTGCAGAGCGCGTTGACCGACTACACCGACGCCCCGGCGCTGGAAGAAGCATTGTTCATTCTGGTGCGCAGCTACGATGCGCTGGGCATGACCCAGTTGCGCGACGATGCCCGCCGGGTGATGCAGACCAACTACCCGCAAAGCGATTATCTCGGCCAGGGTGGCAAGTCGGTCAGCGACCCTTGGTGGAAGCTCTGGTGAGCGCAAGCTCGTCCAGCGCACGCATCACCTCGTCTTCATCGACCAGCCGCCGCATCGGCGGCAGCTCGGCCAGCAAGGCATTGCCGTAAGACCGCGTCAGCAGACGCCGGTCTCCAATCACCAGGACCCCGCGGTCGGTTTCGCTGCGGATCAGGCGACCAACGCCCTGTCTGAGCGCCTGGGCCGCCTGGGGCATGTAGACACCGTTGAAGGCACTGAGCCCGGCATCGGTGATTTTCTGTGCCCGCGCCTCGATCAACGGATCGTCGGGCGACGGAAAGGGCAGCTTGTCGATCACCAGCAGCTGCAGCACATCGCCTGCCAGATCCACGCCTTCCCAGAACGACGCGGACGCCACCAAGATGGCACCCGCCTGCCCAACGCCAGCGGCCGCGCGGAACCGTGCCAGCAGCGCGCGCCGGGACAGACGGCCCTGGCCCAGCACCTGCAGCGCAGCGCCCGGACCTGCCGGCACCATCGCTGCGAGCAGCTCCGTCATGCGGTCGGCCGCCCGCAAGGTGGTGGTCAGCACCAGGGTGCGCCCGCCGAGGCGCGATGCCCAGCGCGATACCGCCTGAGCCAGCCGCGCGGTGTGATCGGGTTCACCGGGTTCGGGCAGATCGTGGGGCACGTACAGCGAGGCCAGTTCGGCGTGGTCAAACGGACTGGGCAGGCGCAAGGTGCGCAACCCCGGGTGGTGCTGCAAGCCCAGCGGTTCGGTGAACCAGCGCAGCGCATCGTCGCCGCCCAGGGTGGCCGAGGTGAATATCCAGCTGCGTGCCGCTTGCGGCGCCGAGCCTGCCTGTGAAAACCGGGTCGAAGCGTCCGGCGGCACGCTGACCAGTCGCCAGCCACCGGCCCCGTCAACATCGGCCCAGCGCACATTGTCACCATCCAGGCCTGCTGCCCGGGGGCTTGTCCACCGGGGCCATTCGACCCGCAATCCGCGCACGCTCTCCAGGAGACGCTGCAACTCGACGGCAGCGCCCTGGGTCGCCTCCAGGGCGTGCTCCATGGCGCGCAGGGCCTGGGCCAGGCCCTGCAGGGCCTGCATCCAGCGCCGCGGGTCCAGCCCATCCGGCGTTGGCCCCGCCCAGCGACAGCGGCCTGCTGCCGCTGCGCCGGTTCGTGGCACGCCAGCCAGGCCTCGCACGGCCTGCTCCAGCTCCAGCGCCAGATGTGCCCAAGGTCGCTGGCCGCGCGCCCACACCGGCCCCTGCCCAGCCACTTCGCGCGCCAGCTCGCGCAAACGCCCCGAGTCCAGCGTCACGCCCATGAACTGCACACCGATCTCGTTGAGCCGGTGCGCCTCGTCAAACACCACCACCTCGACCTGTGGCAACAGCTCCGACTCGCCGGACGCCTGCACGACCTGGTTCGAGAAGTAGAGGTGGTGGTTGATCACCACCCAGTCGGCATGCTGAGCCACGCGCCGCGCCCGGTTCACATGGCAGCTCGCCAACCGCGGGCAGGCGTCCGCCAGGCAGTTCTCGCGCGTGGAGCTGACCCAGGGGCGCAGCGGCGAGCGCTCGTCCAGCCCGGGCAGTTCGGCGAGGTCGCCCTGCACCGACGCGGTGGCCCAACGGTGCACATGCTCCAGCCCGGCGGCCAGCGCCGGATCGCGCAAGCTGCCGGCAACAGGTCCGCTGCGGGCCTGCTCCAGGCGCTGCAGGCAGACGTAGCTGGAGCGTCCCTTGAGCAGCGCCACCCGCACCGGCAGGCCCAGTGCGCGGCTCAGGGCCGGGATGTCGCGCGCATACAGCTGTTCCTGCAGAGACTGGGTGGCGGTCGACAACAGGGCTCGGCGTCCACTCAGGAGCAACGGTGCGAGGTAGGCAAAGGTCTTGCCCACACCCGTACCGGCCTCCACCGCAAGCCAAGTCTGTGTCTCCAGCGCTTCGGCCACGGCGCGCGCCATTTGAATCTGGGCCTGGCGTGGCTGCAAGCCCCCCGGGGTGCTGGCCGCCAGGGGGCCAGCGTCGGCAAAAACGGCCGCTACCGCCTCCACAAAGAGCGTCAAACGCTGCCTCCAACGGGCACCGGCAACGCGATGGTGAGCAAGACGCAACAGGACACCGCCCACCCCCACCCGCCAACGGCTTGAAGCGGGCGCATTTGGTGATAGTCTCGGCTTCTGTAGGGATTTCTGGTTACCATCCGAAACGCCTCGACACCGACTGTGTCGCCCTGATTGTTGATCCACATGTCCAAAGGCTACCGCATCCACGCGTCCACCGGCACCCACCGGGGCGATCGCGACTACCAGCAGGACCAGGTCTGCCTGCTGCACCACCAGCGCCACGACGGTTGCCTGCTGTCGGTGGTCGCCGATGGCATGGGAGGACGCAGCGGTGGACGCAAGGCATCGGATCAGGTCATGCTGACCGCGCGGCAACTGTTTGAGCGTTTTGACCCCGAGACCGACGACCCGTCGGCGATGCTGCGCCAGATCGTGGAAGAGTCGCATCTGGTCATCAAACTGACGGCGGTCTCTGCCGAACAGGAACCGCACAGCACCATCGCGGCCTTCCTGGTCAACCCGGGTGGCGACAGCCACTGGATCCACGCCGGCGACTCGCGCATTTACCACTTCCGCCAAGGTCAGATGGTCTTTCGCACCATGGACCATTCCTATGTGCAGACCCTGGTCAACCAGGGCGAGATCACCGAAGAAGAGGCGCTGGACCACCCGCACTCCAACATCCTCATGGGCTGCCTGGGCACCGACAACGATCCGCCGGTGGACATCCATGTGACCCAGAAGCTCGGCCCCGGTGACGCCCTGCTCGCCTGCAGCGACGGTATCTGGCACTACTTCACACCGGAAGAACTCGCCAGCACCGTGGCCATGCTCACGCCACGCGAAGCCTGCGAGTTCCTGATCCAGAAAGCGCGCTCGCGTGCCAAAGGCATGGGCGACAACCTGTCGCTGACCATCGTCAAGTTCGACCCGCTGGTTTGAGCATTTCCCGGTGCAGTCGATGTGACGCCTGGGGACCACGCCTTCAGGTCAACCCGGTGTCCACCTGCCGGTGTTCCAGCGTCAGGTATTCGGCCGACTGCATCTCGCCCAGGCGCGACACCGTGCGCGGAAACTCGTGCGACATCGGCCCTTCCAGATACAGCTGTTCGGGCGGTACGGCGGCCGACATCACCAGCTTGACACGCCGGTCGTACAGCACATCGATCAGCCAGGTGAAGCGCCGCGCCTCCGAGGCCTGACGCACCGCCATCTGTGGCACGTTGGACAGCAGCAGCGTGTGGAACTGCGTGGCGATTTCCAGATAATCGTTCTGCGAACGGGGACCACCGCAGAGCGTGCGAAAGTCGAACCAGATCACGCCGCCCGCGCGGCGCAACGCGCGAATTTCGCGCGACTCGATGTGCATCACCGGGTCCTGGTCGGCCATCTCGGCCAGCTCGCCGAAGGTGGTCTCCATCGCCGCGTCGGCCGCCGGGCCCAGCGGGCAATGGTAGAGCTGGATGTGCGTGAGGGTGCGCTGGCGGTAGTCGGTGCCGTTGTCCACGCTGAGCACTTCCAGCCGTGACTTCAGCAGCTCGATGGCCGGCAGGATGCGGTCGCGGTGCAGACCGTCCGGGTACAGGCCATCGGGATGGAAGTTGGAGGTGGTGACGAAGCCCACACCGGCCTTGAACAGCGCGTCGAGCAGACGGTGCAGGATCATGGCGTCGGTGACGTCGGCCACATGGAACTCGTCGAAACAGATGAGCTTGTAGCGCTTGGCGATGCGCGCTCCGAGCTCGTCCAGCGGGTTCACGGTTCCCTGCAGCTCGCGCAATTCGCGGTGCACCTCGCGCATGAATTCGTGGAAGTGCAGCCGCGTCTTGCGGCGCAGAGGGACCGCGTTGTAGAAGCAGTCCATCAGGAAGCTCTTGCCCCGCCCCACCCCGCCGAACATGTAGACCCCGCGCGGGATTTCTGGGTTGACGAACATCTTCTTCAGCGCGTTGGAACGCCGCTGCTTGTACGTTGCCCATTCGGCGGCACACCGCTCCAGCGCGGCTATGGCACGCTGCTGGGCGGGGTCGGTGGTGTAGCCGCGCTCCTTGAGCGCGGCTTCGTAGGTGCTGCGGACCGACAAGGGCGAACCCGGATCAGAAGTTCAGGGTTCGCTTGTCCACGGCCAGAGCGGCTTCTTTCGTCGCTTCCGACAGCGACGGGTGGGCATGGCAGATGCGCGCGATGTCTTCGGCGCTGGCCTTGAACTCCATGGCCACCACCGCTTCGGAGATCAGCTCGGAAGCCATCGGGCCGACGATGTGCACGCCCAGGATCTCGTCGGTGGTCGCGTCGGCCAGGAACTTGACCATGCCGGTCGTGTCGCCCAGCGCGCGGGCACGGCCGTTGGCGAGGAACGGGAAGGTGCCGGCCTTGTACGCCACACCGTCCGCCTTGAGCTGCTGCTCGGTGCGGCCGACCCAGGCGATCTCGGGGCTGGTGTAAATGACCCAAGGAATGGTGTTGAAGTTGACGTGGCCGTGCTGGCCGGCCATGCGCTCGGCCACGGCCACGCCCTCTTCTTCCGCCTTGTGCGCCAGCATCGGACCACGCACGACGTCGCCCACCGCCCAGACGCCCGGCAGGTTGGTCTTGCACTCGGCGTCCACCATGATGGCGCCGCGCTCGTCCAGCGCCAGACCCACGGCTTCGGCGTTCAGGCCAATGGTGTTGGGCACGCGGCCGATGGAGACGATCAGCTTGTCGGCGTCCAGCGCCAGGGCTTCACCCTTGGCGTTGGTGTAGGCGACGCTCACGCCTTTCTTAGTGGTCTTGATCTCGCCCACGGTCACGCCAAGCTCGATCTTCAGGCCCTGCTTGTCGAAGGCCTTCTTGGCTTCCTTGGCGATCTGCTCGTCCACCGCGCCGAGGAAGGTCGGCAGACCTTCGAGGATGGTGACGTCAGCGCCCAGGCGGCGCCAGACCGAGCCCATTTCCAGGCCGATCACGCCGGAGCCGATCAGCACCAGCTTCTTGGGCACGGCACCCATCTTGAGCGCGCCGTCGTTGGACAGCACGTTGACCTCGTCGAACGGCGTGCCGGGCAGCGCGCGGGCGTTGGAGCCGGTGGCGATGACGATCTGTTTGCCTGTGAGGACATCTTCTTTGGCACCCGTCACCTGGACTTCGTAGCCACCTTCAGCCGCCTTCACGAACGAGCCACGGCCGTGGAAGAACGTGATCTTGTTCTTCTTGAACAGGTAGAGGATGCCGTCGTTGTTCTGCTTCACGACGGTGTCCTTGCGACCCACCATCTTGGCCACGTCCATCGTCACCTTGCCGGTGCTGATGCCGTGGTCGGCGAAATGGTGGTTGGCGTGCTCGAAGTGCTCGCTGGACTGCAGCAGGGCCTTGGAGGGGATGCAACCGACATTGGTGCAGGTGCCGCCCGGGGCCGGGCCGCCAGCGGCGTTTTTCCACTCGTCGATACACGCGACCTTGAAGCCCAGCTGGGCGGCGCGAATGGCAGCGATGTAGCCACCGGGGCCGGCGCCGATCACGACGACGTCAAATGCTTGAGACATGTTGTTCTTTCAATGAGGTTCTTCAAACCCCGGAAGGAACGTCAACGCAGACACGCGACGCCACAGCTTCCAGAAATCCCGCGGAACCGGCTTTGCCAGGCCGCAGGGATTGCCCCCTTGAGGGGGGATTCGGCTACACGAAGTGAGCAAGAAAGGGGGTGACTCCGATCTCTTCAGATGTCGAACAGCAGGCGGGCCGGATCTTCCAGCGCTTCCTTCATCGCCACCAAGCCCAGCACGGCTTCTCGGCCGTCGATGATGCGGTGGTCGTAGGACATGGCGAAGTAGTTCATCGGGCGAACCACCACCTGGCCATTTTCGACCATGGCGCGGTCCTTGGTGGCGTGCACGCCGAGGATGGCCGACTGCGGCGGGTTGATGATGGGGGTGGACATCATCGAGCCGAAGGTGCCGCCGTTGGAGATGGAGAAGGTGCCACCAGTCATGTCGTCCATGCCCAGCTTGCCGTCCTTGGCCTTCTGGCCGAACTCGGCGATCTTCTTCTCGATCTCGGCGAAGCTCATCTGGTCGGCGTTGCGCAGGATGGGCACCACCAGGCCACGCGGCGAACCGACGGCAATACCGATGTCGAAGTAGCCGTGGTAAACGATGTCGTTGCCGTCCACCGAGGCGTTGAGCACGGGGAACTTCTTCAGCGCGTGCACAGCGGCCTTCACGAAGAAGCTCATGAAACCGAGCTTGACGCCGTGTTCCTTCTCGAACCGCTCCTGCATGCGCTTGCGCATGTCCATGACCGGGGCCATGTTGATTTCGTTGAACGTGGTCAGGATGGCGTTGGTCGACTGCGACTGCAGCAGACGCTCGGCCACGCGGGCACGCAGGCGCGTCATGGGCACGCGCTCTTCGGGGCGGTCGCCCAGATCGGGGGCCACGGTCGCCACCTGCGGCAGCACCCTGGTCGGCGCACCGGTCGGGATGGCAACGGGGGCGGCCACGGCGGGCTTGGGTGCTGCGGCGGCGGACAGGACATCGCCCTTGGTCACACGGCCGTCTTTGCCGGTGCCGGCCACAGAGCCTGGCGCCATGCCACCGTCGGCCATCAGCTTGGCGGCGGCGGGCATGGCCACACCGGCCATGGACTGGGACGCGGCAGCAGCGGGCGCAGCGGCCACGGGTGCCGGGGCAGCGGCAACGGGTGCAGCGGCTGCGGCTGTTGCAACCGCACCGGCCACGGCGGCGGTGTCGATGCGGGCGATCAGCTGCTCGGCAGCCACGGTGGCGCCATCGCCTTGCAGGATCTCCACCAGCACGCCGGAGGACGGTGCCGGGCATTCCAGCACCACCTTGTCGGTCTCGATCTCGATCAGTGTCTCGTCGGCGGTGACGGCATCACCGACCTTCTTTTTCCATTGCAGCAGGGTGGCTTCGGCCACCGATTCGGAGAGCTGCGGAACTTTGACTTCTACGATTGCCATGTGTCTTCTACCTTGATTTTTTGCGATTCGCGCCGGCCTTCGTCGCGCCCCTCAAGGAGCAGCAGGCCAGCGCGGGTCCGGATTATTTGGTGAGGATGAAGCCCTTGAGCTTGCTGAAAGCGGCTTCGATCAGGGTCTTCTGCTGCTCCTGGTGCAGGTGCGCGTATCCCACCGCAGGCGACGCCGAAGCGGCCCGACCGGCGTAACCCAGCTTCTGGCCATCGAGCATGTTCTCGTGGATGTAGTGCTGCACAAAGAACCAGGCACCCTGGTTTTGTGGCTCGTCCTGGCACCACACGATGTCGGTGGCGTTCGGGTACTTCTTGATCTCGGCACCGAACACCTTGTGCGGGAACGGGTAGAGCTGTTCCACACGCAGGATGGCCACGTCGTCGTCGCCACGCTCCTCGCGCTTCTTGACCAGGTCGTAGTACACCTTGCCCGAGCAGCAGATGAGGCGCTTGACCTTGTCGGCGTTCTTGATCACGTCGGCGTTGCTCTCCGGAATCACGGTCTGGAAGCTGCCCTTGGTGAACTCGGACAGCGGCGACGTGGCGTCCTTGTTGCGCAGCAGCGACTTGGGCGTGAAGATCACCAGCGGCTTGCGCAGGTTGCGGATCACCTGGCGGCGCAGGATGTGGAAGATCTGGCTCGCCGTGGTGGGCTGCACGATCTGCATGTTGGTGTCGGCCGCCAGCTGCATGAAACGCTCCAGACGCGCCGAGCTGTGCTCGGGGCCCTGACCTTCGTAGCCGTGCGGCAGCATCAGCGTGATGCCGTTGACACGGCCCCACTTCACTTCACCGGAAGCGATGAACTGGTCAATCACCACCTGCGCGCCGTTGGCGAAATCGCCGAACTGCGCTTCCCAGATCACCAGGGTGTTCGGGTCGTTGGAGGCGTAGCCGTATTCAAAGCCCAGCACCGCCTCTTCGGACAGGATGGAGTCGATGACGACGAACGGCGCCTGGTTGTCGGCCACGTTCTGCAGCGGCGTGTAGGTACCGGTGTCCCACTTTTCGCGGTTCTGGTCGTGGATCACGGCGTGGCGGTGCGTGAACGTGCCACGGCCGCAGTCTTCGCCCGACAGGCGCACCGGGAAGCCGCTGGCCACCAGGGAGGCAAACGCCATGTGTTCGCCCATGCCCCAGTCCACCGGGATGTCGCCACGGCCCATGGCCGCGCGGTCGGCGTAGACCTTCTTCACCAGCTGGTGCGGGCTCACGCTCTCCGGGATGGTGGTCAGGCGACCGGCCAGACGCTTCCACTCGGCCATCGGGATCGCCGTGTCGCCCGCGTCGGTCCACTTCTTGCCCAGGAAGGGCGACCAGTCGACCGCGTACTTGCTCTTGAAGTTGGTCAGCACCGGGTCCACCGTGTGGCGGCCAGCGTCGAGCGCAGCGCGGTAGGCCTTGGCCATGTCATCCCCCAGCGTTTCGCCCAGGCCCTGAGCGGCCAGCTTGTCGGCGTAGAGCTTGCGGGTGCCGGGGTGGGCGCTGATCTTCTTGTACATCAGCGGCTGGGTCAGGCTCGGGGTGTCCTGCTCGTTGTGGCCCAGCTTGCGGAAGCAGATGATGTCGAGCACCACGTCCTTGCGGAAGGTCATGCGGTATTCCAGCGCCAGCTGGGTGGCCAGCACCACGGCTTCCGGATCGTCACCATTGACGTGCAGCACCGGCGCCTCGACACCCTTGACGATGTCGGTGCAATACAGCGTGGAGCGCAGGTCGCGCGGGTCGGAGGTGGTGAAACCGATCTGGTTGTTGATGATCAGGTGCACCGTGCCGCCCGTGGTGTAGCCGCGGGTCGCCGCCAGCGCCAGGGTTTCCTGGTTCACGCCCTGGCCGGCAAACGCGGCATCGCCGTGCACCAGCACCGGCAGCACCTGCTTGCCCAGCGGATCGCCGCGGCGGTCCATGCGGGCGCGCACCGAGCCCTCGACCACCGGGTTCACGATTTCCAGGTGCGAAGGGTTGAAAGCCAGCGAGAGGTGCACCGGACCGCCGGGGGTGGTCACGTCCGAGCTGAAGCCCTGGTGGTATTTCACGTCACCGGCGGGCAGGTCTTCAGGAGCAGTGTGGTCGAACTCGGCGAACAGGTCCTTGGGCATCTTGCCCAGGATGTTGACCAGCACGTTCAGGCGGCCACGGTGGGCCATGCCGATCACGATTTCCTGCACGCCCTGCGCACCGGCCTGCTGGATCACCTCGTCCATGGCGGCGATGAAGCTTTCGCCACCTTCGAGCGAGAAGCGCTTCTGGCCCACGTATTTGGTGTGAAGGAAGCGCTCCAGGCCTTCGGCCGCGGTCAGGCGGTCAAGAATGGCTTTTTTCTTTTCGGCATTGAACGCGGGCTTGCTGCGGATGGCTTCCAGCTTTTCCTGCCACCAGCGCTTCTGCGTCTGGTCGCTGATGTACATGTACTCGGCGCCCACGCTGGCGCAATAGGTTTCGCGCAGTGCGTTGAGCAGGTCACGCAGCGACATGACTTCTTTGCCGAAGAAGGTGTTGCTGGTGTTGAAGACGGTCTCAAAATCGGCGTCGGAAAAACCGTAGAACGCGGGATCGAGTTCGGGGATGTTGTCGCGCTCGGTGCGCTTGAGCGGGTCGAGGTCGGCCCAGCGGGAGCCGACGTTGCGGTAAGCCGCGATCAGCTGCTGGACGGCGACACGCTTGCGGCCCAGATCGGAGTCGGCGCCCGCGGCCACAACGACCTTGGTACCGCCTTGTTTGGCGCGCTCGGCAAAAGCGTTGATGACGGGCTGGTGGGGGACGTCGCGGGCATCGGAGCCGTCGCCGGCAGGCACATGCTGAAGGGCGTCAAAGTAGCCGCGCCAGTTGTCCGGCACGCTGCCGGGATTTTCCAGGTACTTCTCGTACATCTCTTCCACGTACGGTGCGTTGCCGCCGAAGAGATAGGAATTGTTCTGGTAGGCAACATAGACGTTGCCCCCGTTCGATGGGGAATTGCTCATAGATTCGCTGACCTCCGCTTCCCTCTGGGAAACATTAGCTGGTTAAAGAAACCTCCCGCGACACGGCTTAACCGATTGGCGGATGCGACAGTGACTGTGGAAGGACCTGACTGCAGCCCGCAATTGTGCCACCTGAGCGCAGGATCAGGGAAAAAGAATGCGGTGGAGGATGCCCCGGGGGGCGGAATCACCCCGGAGTTGTTGCAGCAGCGCGAAGCGACAGCGCCGTGTCAGGCGACACGATCCAGGATCAGGAAACCACGCGTGGCGAGAGGCGCTCGGACGCAGGCACCGCGCTGGGCTCGTCCATTTCGATGGCAATCTGCGTGCAGACCGTGCGGCACAGCGTGACCGCCTTTTCGCTTTGCACCCGGTAGATGACCTGGGTGCCGTCCTTGCGTTTGGCCAGCACACCCGCCCGGTACAACAGGTTCAGATGCTGGGACAGATTGGGCTGGGTGGTGTCGATTTCCTGCAGCAACTGGGAAACCGATTTCTCTCTGTCGCACAGGGCGCTGAGGATACGCAAGCGCATGGGCGTGGCCAGTACGCCAAACAACTCGGCGGCCATTTCGAACACGCGCACCTTCTCGACATTGGCATCGGACTCGATCATTTGTTCCATGGCAGACCACACTTTTGTCAATATAAGCATGGATCATACTTACAAAAACCGCCGTTGACCATGCGTTTTTGTCGGGATTGACGCGGGTTTGGCAACCCCAAAAAGAAACCCGGAGCGTCAGGCAACGCCACCGGGTTTCAACAGGATTCTGACGCCAAGCCAGATGGGAAGATCAGGCCTGCAGATCCTTGATCTGCTGCAGTGCGGCGGGGTCGTCCATGGTGGTCAGATCGCCGGGATCGCGGCCCTCACAGACCGCCTGGATGGCACGGCGCAGCAACTTGCCCGAGCGCGTCTTGGGCAACACGTTGACAAAGCGCACCCGTGCCGGGCGCGCCACGGCACCCAGCTGCTCGTCCACCAGCTTCATCACTTCGCCCTCCAGCTTCAGGCGCGCGGCATCGTCGGTGAGCACCGAGGCGTCCTTCACCACGGCAAACGCCATGGCCACCTGGCCTTTGAGCTGATCGGCCACGCCCACCACCGCCACCTCGGCAATCTTTGGGTGGCTGGAAATGCTCTCTTCAATCTCGCGCGTGCCCAGGCGGTGGCCGGCGACGTTGATCACGTCGTCGGTACGGCCGAGGATGAAGTAGTAACCGTCGTCGTCGCGGATGCCCCAGTCAAAGGTGCTGTAGACCATGCGACCGGGCACGCTGGTCCAGTAGGTCTTGACGAACCGGGCGTCGTCGCCCCAGATGGTCTGCATGCAACCCGGGGGCAACGGACCTTCGACCGCGACCACACCCTTCTGGTTGCCGCCTTGCAGCTCGGCACCGGTCTGGTCGTCCAGCAGCTTGACGTTGTAACCATAGACCGCCTTGCCCGGCGAGCCGAATTTGCTGCCGGCCTTCTCCACGCCGTTGCAGATCGCCAGAATCGGCCAGCCGGTTTCGGTCTGCCAGTAGTTGTCGACGATGGGTTTGCCCAATTCGTCGGAGATCCACTTGGCGGTCGGTTCGTCCAGCGGCTCACCTGCGAGAAACAGCGCCTTCAGGCTGGAGAGGTCGTATTTCTTGATGAAGGACGAATCGTATTTCTTGAGCACGCGCACCGCGGTGGGGGCACTGAACATGACACTGACCTTGTACTTCTCGACCAGGCTCCACCAGACGCCGGCATCCGGTCGGATGGGCAGACCCTCGTACATGATGGTCGCCATGCCGCCGATCAGCGGGCCGTAGATGATGTAGCTGTGGCCGACGACCCAGCCGATGTCGCTGGTGGAGAAATAGGTTTCGCCCGGCTCGCCCATGTAGATGTGCTTCATGGACGCCGCCAGGGCCACGGTGTAGCCACCGGTGTCGCGCTGCACGCCCTTGGGTTTGCCGGTGGTGCCGCTGGTATAGAGCGTGTAGCTGGGGTGCGTGGCGTCGACCCATTCGCAGGGCACCACGGTGTCCATGTGGCGCGCGCGCTCGGCCGAGTAGTCCACGTCCCGGCCTTCCACCGGGTTGAATGCCGCCAGCCCGCGGTTGACCATCACCACCTTCTGCGGTTTGTGGGCCGAAAGCTTGATGGCTTCGTCCAGCAGCGGCTTGTATTCCACCACCTTGCCACCGCGCGACCCGGCGTCGGCGCTGACGATGGCGATGGGCGAAGCGTCTTCGATGCGGCTGGCCAGCGAGTGACTGGCGAAACCGCCGAACACCACCGAGTGGATGGCACCGATGCGCACGCAGGCCAGCATGGCGAACGCCGCCTCCGGAATCATGGGCATGTAGATCAGGACGCGATCGCCCTTCTTCACGCCCTGGTCCTGCAGGATGGCGGCCATGCGCTGCACCTCGGCGTGCAGTTCGCGGAAGCTGTAGATCTTTTCGACGTTGGTTTCGGTCGAAACAAAGATCAGGGCGTTCTGGTCCGCGCGGTCTTTCAGGTGGCGATCAACCGCGTTGTGGCACAGGTTGGTCAGTCCACCCTCAAACCAGCGGGCAAACGGCGGGTTGTCGTAGTTGCATACGCGGTCGAAGGGCTTGTGCCAATCCACCAGCTTCGCCTGTTCGGCCCAGAAGACGTCACGGTCTTCGATCGAACGGCGGTGGAAATCGGCGTAGCCCTGAGCGTTGCTCATGTGAGTCTCCTGCGTGGTGGTCGGTTGAAATGCGACAACGACCGCGCCGGGCCCATGGGATTTACGGCGTGGTCGCGAAAAACTGAATTCATAATTATGGCGTTCAGACTTGCGACAGTCTGACAAATTCCCCCCATCCACCCCCATCCGGCAAACCCGTCGGCCTGGCGCTGGTCAGCCCACCACTACTTCTGCTGGATGCCGCGAGCGCCCGCCTCCAGCAGCGTTTGGGCGCGCTACTTGATCAGCGCGTGGACTTCCCGGAACGCCGGGTGGTCGGCGGTGCGCAGCCACTCGAAAGCCACCATTTCCGTTGTAATGAGTTCAGCGCCAGCACCCGCCAGGCGGTCAAAGGCCGCATCGCGGTTGCGCTCGGTGCGCGAGCCACAGGCGTCGGTCACGACCCAGACGTCGATTTCCTGCTCGATCAGCTCGAGCACAGTCTGCAGCAGGCATACATGGGCCTCGCAACCGGCGATCACCACCGTGTTGCGCTCGGGCGCCTGACTCGGGGCGGCCTTTTGCAGGTGTTTGGGCAGGCTGCGGGCGTTGCCAGCGACCGGGCGCACCGCTGGACGCAAGCAGTCCAGCAAACCGGCATCGACGGCGCTGAAGCTCATCTTGCCGAGGGTCTTCTGGCACAAGACCCGCAACGCGGCGTCGTTACCGCCGAGCTTCTCCGGGTTCTGTTCGGTGCCGAAAACCGGTACCCGAAACACTTGAGCCATGCGGGCCAGGCGAACCGCATTGGCCAGCACCAGTGGCGCCTCATGGATCGCGGGCAACAAGCGCGTTTGGTAGTCGACCAGCACCAGCTGGGAATCGGCGGCATCAAGCAGCATCGGGCAGTCTCTTCGTTGGGTTGGAACACACCGGCCAGGTGGCGGTGCAGCAGGTTGTGCCCAGCATTGTGACAAAGGCGCATGCCGCGCGGCCAGCCCGGACAGGCCCAATCGCGCAATGTTCAAACAAATCAACGCATTGCTTGGCTTTCCTCGCTTGACTTCTCGAAGCTACACCCTTAACCTGAAAAGATATGAAGCGTTGGATCCCTGTTCTGCTGCTGGCTGGCATGCCATTGGTGCATGCTGCGCCAGATGAAATCGTCTACGACGACATGGACGCGCTGCTACAGGAAAAAGGTGTCATCTCACGCCTGAGCGAGCAGATTCAGCAGGTTCGGGAGAACGTGGGCGCGTCGGCCTCGAACCTCGTGATCAATGCCATGGGGTTCCTGGGCGTCCCCTACAGCTACGGCGGCAACAGCGCCGAAACCGGGGTCGACTGCAGCGGTCTGGTGCGCACGGTCTTTGAAAAGTCGGTGGGCAAGATCCTGCCGCGCCGCGCAGTGGACCAGGCCGCGGTGACCGAAACCATAGACCGCAGCGAACTCAAGCCCGGCGACCTGGTTTTCTTCAACACCATGAAGCGGGCGTTCAGCCACGTGGGCATCTATGTCGGTGACGGGAAGTTCATCCATGCCCCACGTTCAGGCTCCTCCGTCCGGGTGGAAGACATGCGCGTCGCGTACTGGAACACCCGGTTCAACGGTGCCCGACGCGTTCCGCTGCAACCATCGACCCACACAGCCGTGCGCTGAACCCGCGGTGGCCTCCAAAAAAAGAACCGGGTCAAACCCGGTTTTTTCATGTCTGGTCGGCGAGGCCGTTCAACCACCCATCACTTCAAGTTGCCCAGGTAGGCGGCCACGGCCTTGGTTTCCAGCGGACTCAGGCGCGAAGAGATCACGGTCATGACCGCGCTGTCGTTGCTGCGTGCGCGCTGGTGGAAATGGAGCAGCTGGGTTTCGATGTAGCCAGGATGCTGACCGGCCAGGCGCGGCATGTTGGCGCTGCCACGGCCTTGGGTGTCGTGGCAGGACAGGCAGGCGGGCAACCCCGCATACACATTGCCCCGCTCGTAAACGAACCGACCGACCGCCATGAGCTGCGCGTCATCGGACGGGGTGTTGGCCGCCTTCTGGCTCGCGTAATGCGCCGCGAGCGAACGGATCATCCGATCGTCCATCATGGCCACCTTTTCTTTCATCAAGGGGCTCTTTCGGTCCCCCGAGGCAAAGTCCTTCAATTGCTTGACCAGGTAGGTTTCGTTCTGTCCCGCCAGGCGCGGGAAGTTGGGCGCCACGCTCTGTCCGGTGGCACCGTGACAGGCGCCGCAGTGTTCTGCGGCGAAGCGGGCCCCGGCGGCGATATCGGCGTCCAGTGTCTGTGCACCCGCCGACCACGCCTGCGACCCCAGCAGCCCGATTGCCAGCAGCGCGCGGAGCCGGTGCAACCGGCCGACCCGCTGGCGTGTGCGGCCTGAGGCAGCCGTCTTGAGCTTGTTGCCCATCCATGTCTCCTGTCGGTGAAAGTCAGAGGCATTCTGGTCACACGACCCGGGTCACCGATTGATACAAGTCAACAATGATTAACTTATATTGATGCCGGAAAAAGGCATTTTCCGAGGGCTTGCCCGTGCTTTTCCCGACACACCGGAACGGCGGTGGCGAGCATGGCGGAACGCTCGCGCATCGCGTTCGCTTGAAGGACCCCGGAGGCCGGTCCGGCCACCGCCCGGCTTGCGCTAGGCGTGGAGTGGGGAGGCCTGATGGCCCGGCCAGGTTCCGGAGGCAATGTAAATGCCGCCCATCCAGGTGGAACGGACATCCAACCCCGGTACGTGAGCCGCCAGGTCACTCCAGGGTTGAACCAGGCCATCCAGCGTGCTGACGGAGCGCAGCGCCGCTCCCCAGACAAAGAGGTTGACCGGCCAGGCCCAGGGGTCGGCCCATTGCAGCCCGGTGGCCACCACGCGCGCACCGGGCTTGAGGTGCTGCAGCACATTGGCAATCGCCTCGGGGCGACGCAGCACGTCGTGCGTGAAGTGGAACAGCACAGCATCGGCCTGCCCCGCCCAGCGAGCCGACTCGACCGGTGCGTTGATCAACGAAACCTCGCATGGCCCGACAGACGCAAGGCGCTCGCGAGCCTTGACCAGCATCTCAGGACATTGTTCGATCCCCACGATCCGGCCGCGTGGACCCACGGCTTCGGCTAGCAGGGGAAAGCTCAGACCGGTGCCACAACCCACATCCAGCACGGTCGCACCGGGACTCAGTCGCAGACCGGCCACGGCCTCGCGGCGAAGCGGTTCGAACATGGCGAGTTCGTTGTCGTACACGCCGGCTCGCAACCGGTACTGCTCCAGCGCAAAACCGCGATCAGGCATGTGTGCGTCCCTGCGACTGACGGAAGGTCTTTTCATGGTCTTTCTGGCCTGAGGCAATGCCCCTCAGACCAGCATAGTGCGCAGATCCTCGCATCGCAAGCGGCAACAGCCCGTGTTTGTTACCGAGTGTCCCCGTGCGCGCAAAGACCTGCACACCAACGCAGGAACCGTGCCCCTGAATGAAATCAGAAGCTGTAGTTGTAACTGATGCGCAGGGTGTTCTGCCGGTGCGACACCGTGCCGGCCATGCCCGGACCGAACATGTTCGGGTTGGTGCGGGTCACCTTGGGCGCTATGGCGATGGAGCCGGCCAGCGCATGGCCACCACCCATGTTCCAGCCCAGACCCAGTGTGTAGTGGGTCGTGATGGTGGCCGGAAACAGCGGATTCAGCGTGTCGTCTGGCACGGGGTTGTCGGCGTAGTTGATGCCGGCGCGCAAGGCCAGGCCCGGGGCCAGCATGTACTGGCCGCCGATCATGAAGACGGTCTGGTTTTTCCAGTTCTGAGGCATCGAACCCACCATCCAGCCCCCGCCCATGTTCATGCCCAGGCGGAAGTCCTTCATGCTGTCCTTCCATCCCAGGTGCTTGACGTCGGCGGCCAGCATGAATGCTGGCGTCGCCTGCCAGGCCACGCCCACGCCATAGGTCTCGGGCCACTGGAAGTCCACCACCTTGAACTGGGTGGGAATCTGCATACCCCCTGGCAGCATGGTGAAAGTGCCACTGCCTTGCAGGTCGCCGATGTCGGTCTTGCTGTGGTAGGTGGCGCCGAAGGCCAGGGCGTTCGAAACCTTGTAGTGGGCGCCGAGTTTGAAGGCCCAGCCGTTGCCCTTGGCTTCGCCGCTGAAATCGTTGTTGTCGCTGAAGCTGGCATGACCCGAGCCATCGGGCATCAGCATCTGCACGTCCATGCTGGCCCAGACAAAGTCGAGCTGGCCAGCGACGGTGAAGTTGTCATTGACGTTGTAGGCCAGCGGGAACATCAGCCGGCCGAAACCCACCTCGGAGCGCATGGGCAAGCCCGTGCCGTTGGACAGGAAGGAGGTGCTGCCGTATTCGGTCCCCATGCCGCCCTGGGCCAGCATGCCAGCGCCGTAGGTGAACTTGCCGGACTTGCGAATGTATGAAAGCGAAGGCATCCAGTACTTGTCGCCGTCCGATTTCGCATTCATCGGGCCGGCCATCGGGTGGTTCATGCTGGTGTTCACATCCGGCATCAGCAATGTCAGACCCAGACCCAGGTTGTTGCCTTCCTGGCGCAGACCCAGCGTGGCCGGATTGTTCATGATGGCCGAGTTGCCGTTGTCATGGGCGAATGAGGCGCCGCCCATGCCCCCGGCTTTGGCGCCGTAGGCTTCCATGTTCATGCCGTTGGTGGCGGCGGCGGGCAAGGCCACCAGCCCCATCACGGCCGCCGCGATGGCTGTGAGCATGGGGCGTTGGTCGAAGCGTTTTGCGGTTGGCATGCGAGTGGACTCCTGAAACCAAAAGGTTGATGAAGATCAAAAGAATACCGGCGCGGGTATGGTTTGACGAGCCGGGAAGGCTCGGGTTGACGGCGATTCAAATACCAGATACAGATACCCGTACCAGCATTTCACAATCACCCCGGTCATCGCTCTTGGGCTGTTGCCCGTGGGCTCAAGCGCCCTCTGGCGGGTTCCCGCATGCGCCCGAGGGTGAAGTTGTGCGGTTTGTTGGTGCGCCTCCGGTTGTCGACGTCGATGGAGCAGCCATCGGCCGTGGCCTCGCTGCCCTGCGCCACAATCACGCATGACCTCCAATGCCGCCACCCCCTCCCTACGAGCGCCCGCCGCCGCAGTCCCGTGCGCTCAGTGCCCCTTGCGGTCACTGCCCCTGTTCCAGGCGCACGAAGCCGCCGAACTGGAGCTCGTGCAATCGCTCAAGCGCCGGGACATGCACCTGCCGGTGGGCAGCACGCTGATCCAGGAAGGCCAGGTCGACGCACCGCTCTACACGCTGCAAAAGGGCTGGGCGTTTCGCTTCAAGACACTGAGCGACGGGCGCCGGCAGATCCTGAATTTCCTGCTCGCAGGCGACTTCATCGGCGTGCAGCAGAAGATGGGCGATGCCGCGGCCCATGGCGTCGAGACGCTGACCGATGCCTTGTTCTGCGTGTTCCAGCGCGACTCGCTGTGGGAAATCCACCGCCGCTCGCCCAGCATGGGCTTCAACGTGACCTGGCTCACCGCGCACGAAGAGTCGCTGGTGGACGATACGTTGCTCTCTGTGGGGAGGCGCAGCGCCGAAGAGCGCATTGCCACGTTGCTGATCCTGCTCTTCAAGCGCGCCGCCGCGCTGCAGGCCGATGCCGGCGCGAGCGGTGTACCGTTTCCCTTGACTCAGCAACACGTGGCCGATGCCCTCGGGCTGTCGCTGGTGCACACCAACAAGACACTGCGCAAGCTGGAGCGCCGGGGCCTGCACCACATTGGCGACGGTCGGCTGTTCATGCGCGACGTGAAGGCGCTCGCGCGTCTGGCCGACCTGTACGGCGACGGCCGCCCGCCCGTGCGCCCTCTGGTGTGATCGAGGCCCTTCGATGCACGCTGGACCCGCTGACACCCCGTAACACATTGGTCAACTTACATGTCTTTGTACACAGCAAACGGATGACCTGCGACCTACATTGAGTTCAACCCTGCTTCCCGCCGTCCAGGCCAGCAGGGACATCGACAGACCCCTGGCCTCCAACGGCCGGGACGCCGATGGAACGATATGTCCAAGGAGGCCGCATGACAGCCACCACTTCACGGTTCAACACGAACCAACTGCTTGCCACACTCTCCAGCGCCGAATGGCAGCACCTGGAGCCCGACCTGGAATGGGTCGATCTGCCGTCCGGTAGCACGCTGCATTCGAGCGGCAATGCGCTGCGCCATGTGCACTTCCCGACCACCGCCACGGTGTCCCTCGTGTCCTCAATGGCCGACGGCGCCTCCGCCGAAGTGGCCGTGGTGGGCAGCGAGGGCATGGTCGGCATCTGTGCCTTCATGGGCAACGCCAACGCCCTGAGCGACGCCGTGGTGCAGCGGCCCGGGCACGCCTGGCGCATGAGCGCGACGGCTGTCCAGTACCACACCCGCCGATCACCCGACTTCATGCAGAAGTTGCTGGGCTACACCCAGGCCTTGTTCACGCACATGGCTCAGTGTTCAGCCTGCAACCGCCACCACGCGCTGGACCAACAGCTGTGCCGCTGGCTGCTGCAGCACCTGGACCGCCAGGAAGGCAACGACATGCAGATCACGCAGGAGCGGATTGCCTGCCTGCTGGGCGTGCGGCGCGAGGGCGTCACCGGCGGTGCACTCAAGCTGCAGAAAGCCGGCCTGATCGACTACCACCGGGGCCACATTTCCATCCTCGACCGCCGCGGGCTGGAAGCGCGCAGCTGCGAGTGCTACGGCGTGGTGCGACAGGCCTACGACCGCTTGTCGTGTGCCCACAGCGCGCCGCGCCGTTCACCCGTGATCCATGCCCCTGGGCTGAACAGCCAGCTGGTGTACCGCCAGTCCTTGCAAGCTGCCTGAACCTTGTGCGGCCGCTTGCGCAGACCCGCCCCTCCTCCAGCAACCCCTGTTTTTTGAAAGCCCATCACATGAACTACGTAGAACGCGACAGCTTTGGCATGTACAACGCCATCAGCGCACTGGACGACACCGTTCCGCAGCGCAACCGCGGCCCTGGCCCCTACCTGATGGGCGCCGACACCTTGCTGGGCAACGACGTGGTCAATGCCAAAGACGAAGACCTGGGTGACATCAAGGAAATCATGCTCGACATGCGCACCGGGCAGGTGAGCTATGCGGTGCTGTCGTTTGGTGGCTTCCTGGGTCTGGGCGAAAAACTGTTCGCTGTGCCATGGACTGCGCTGAAACTGGACACGGTCAACAAGCGATTCGTGCTCGACGCGAGCAAGGACCGACTGGAGAGTGCGCCCGGTTTCGACGAAAACGACTGGCCCGACATGGCCGACACGGCCTGGGAAAGAGGCGTGCACGACTTCTATGGCACACAGCCGTACGTGGCCCCGCGCGGCAATTGATTCCCTGATTCACACAGGGGCTGCCTCGCGCCCGTTGTGATTCGGCACCCGCCCGTGCCAGCCGCTGCGCTGCGCGGGCTTTTTCATGCGTGTCAGGGCAACGAACCGGTGAGGAATCTGGACATGAGCATGGAAGTTTCCTTTCGGCTGCAAGCAGCACATTTCGAGTTCAACCGGAAATGCCGACCGACCTTCAGCGCAGGTGGGGGTTGACACAGGGTCTGCGCGCCGCCGAACCAACACAGCGCCCGCAGGTGTAAGACATTGCGTCTGGCGCGGGGTGCTTGCGTGCGTTGGCGAACCGACTGGTCCCCGTGCCTGCGCCAAGATGGCCGTTTACATGAAGGGACAGAAATGGCTCAAAGCGCGCACATTGTGGGCAAGGTGGAATACCGGGGCGGCGACGGCCCTGCCGTGGAAATACGCGAAGGCCCTGTGGAAGTTTCGATCTCGACAGCCGACGCCACCTTGAGTTGGGTCGAGGAAGATGTCCACGGCTCTGCGGCCATGCCCATTGGCGACTTCCGACGCTTCGTGAAGGAAGGGAAGATCAAGCTCGACGGTCCGGTGCAGGCCGAGGCCTGAGCCTAGAGGTAGCCGTCAACCTGACTCACACGTGGACCAAAGCCCTCCCCCAGGCGAGAACATCGTGAGCAGCGGTGCCCGGTACAGTTTCCGTCTCTATGTGGCGGGCGATGCACCCAATTCGGCGCTGGCCAGGAAAAACCTGTACGCGCTGTGCAATGAACAACTGGCTGGCCGACACGATATTGAAGTTGTTGATGTCTGCCAGGAGCCTGAGCGGGCGCTGACCGACCGGATTTTCATGATGCCAGCACTGCTCAAGCTGGCCCCTGCTCCGGCGCGCGTCATGGTGGGCACATTGAGCCACACCCAGGCGGTGCTGCTGGCACCGGACATGGCGGATGCGGCAGGCACTGCCGCCACGGCTGAAGTCGCGGCTCTGATCAGGACCTTGTTCGAAACCTGCCAGCGCCTCGAGGACCTGACGGGCGGGGAGGTGGACACTGTCGCCGACCACGAGGGCAAGACCTTCCTTTTGCGCCATGCCCAGGAGCAACTGCGGCTGACGGAGGCGGCCAAGCAGGCATCGATCCTCAATGCGTTCCCGGCCCATATCGCCGTGCTGGACAACCGGGGCGTGATCACTTCAGTCAACGAAGCCTGGCGGCATTTCGCAGCGGCCAACGGCATGGCGAGCCCGAACTTCGGTCTGGGCATGAACTATCTGGATGCCTGTGGCAGCACACAGGGTGATGAAGCCACCATGGCAGGACAGATTTCCATCGGCATCCGCAGCGTCCTTGACGGCCAGGTCAAGAGCTTCGTCACCGAGTACCCGTGCCACTCGCCCACCGTGCAGCGCTGGATCTTGCTCATGGTGATGCCCCTGGCCCGGGACCGGCTGGACGGCGCCGTTGTGCTGCACCTGGACACTTCGCTGCAGCACAAGGCCGAGGAGCGGCTGCAATACCTTGACTACTATGACGAGCTGACGGGCCTGGCCAACCGCAAACTGTTCATGGAACGCGTTGCTCAGTTCGTGCGCAGCGCTGCGCCCGAACAAAACGAACTGGGTGTGGTCCTGATCGACCTGGAGCGTTTCAAGAACATCAACGACAGCCTGGGCCGCGAAGCCGGCGACGAGCTGCTGAGGCAAGTCGCCGCCTGGCTGACTCACGCCATGGGCGACGCCAGCATAGTGGCCCGCCTGGACGCCGACCACTTCGCCGCCGTCCTGCCCCATTTTTTCCGGAAACAGTCGGGCATGGGCCGGATGATTGAGGAGGCCATGCTCGCCTTCAGGGAACACCCGTTCATGCTGAACAGCAAGGCGTTCCGCGTGGCCGCCCAAGTCGGCATTGCGCTGTTCCCGGGCGATGGCGCCGACGCGGATGTGCTGTTCAGGAACGCCGAGGCCGCGCTCAAGCGGGCCAAGGCAGAGGGCGCAAGCTACCTGTTCTACAACCCGGAAATGAACGCCAGTGTGGGTAGCCAGCTGGCCATGGAAAACCAGCTGCGCCAGGCATTGGCCAAGGGCCAGTTCGTTCTTCACTACCAGCCCAAGTTCAACCTGGCCACCGGCAAGCTCGCCAGTGCCGAGGCCCTGCTGCGCTGGAACCACCCGGAAACCGGGCTCATTCCGCCCGACCGTTTCATCCCCTTGCTGGAAGACACCAGCATGATCCATGAAGTCGGGCGCTGGGCGCTGGGCAAGACCGTTGAAGACTATGTGCGCTGGCGCGCGGCGGGTCTGCCTGTCGTACGGCTGGCCATCAATGTTTCGTCCGTGCAGCTGCGCGGTGCCGGCTTCAGCGCCGAAATCAGGCGCCTGGTGGCTGCCAACCCGCTCGCGCAGCAGGGGCTGGAGCTGGAGATCACCGAGAGCGTGATCATGAAGGACGTGGAAATCACCATCGACAGCCTGCGGGAGATCCGCGCGCTGGGCATCACCATCGCCATTGACGACTTCGGCACCGGCTATTCGTCGCTCAGCTACCTGTCCAGGCTGCCCATCGATACCCTGAAGATCGACCGCTCCTTTGTCACGGCGATGACGGACGGCCCGCAGGCGCTCGCGCTGGTGGCCACCGTCATCAACATGGCGCACACGCTCAAGCTCGCGGTGGTGGCGGAGGGCGTCGAGACCGAGGAACAGGCCAGCCTGCTGCGCGGGCTGAGCTGCGACGAGATACAGGGCTTCCTGGTCAGCAAGCCGTTGCCGGCCGATGAGTTTGAGGCGAAGTTCCTGGCCGTGCCAGGCACGGGTGACCTCCCTGCGGACATCCACCATGCCTGAAGTATTTCACCCTGCACCCGATCCCGGCGCTGGAAGGCGCAGGGTGGCCAGTTATGCCGGTCTGATCGTATTGATCCTGCTGGCCTTCCTGTCTGTACGCCACGCCGGCTGGAAAAGCGACATGGTGTTTCACACCCTGCTTGAAACCGTGTCGACCGTGCTGGCGGCGGTCGTGGGCTGCCTGGCGCTGGTCCGCTACTACAGCGAGAAGAAGACCATGTTCCTCTTCATCGGCATGGGGTTTCTTGCCACGACGTTCCTGGACGGTTTTCACGGTGTTGTCAGTTCCGCCCGCTACATGCACGTGTTCCCGGACGCTTCGGCATCGCGTATCTACTGGAGCTGGACCGCGTCGCGCACCTACCTCTCATTGCTGCTTTGGTTCAGCTGCCTGTTCTGGCAGCGCGAACAGCGCCTGGGCCCGGCCGGCAAAATCGCCGACGGGGTGGTCTATGCCATCGTGGGTGTGCTGGCGCTGGCGTGCTATGGCGTGGTCGAACTGCTGCCCATGCCACCTGCGTACCAGGATGGCGGCCTGATCTCCCGCGCCCAGGACCTGCTGGCCGCGCTGTTCTTCCTGCTCGCCCTGCTGGCGTACCTGCGCAAGGGCCACTGGCGGATGTACCACTTCGATCACTGGCTGCTGCTCAGCCTCATCATCGGCTTCATGGGGCAGGCGCTCTTCATGCCGACGTCGAGCGAGCTCTTTGACGCGATGTTCGACGGCGCCCACCTGCTCAAGATCGCCTCCTATCTCTGCATCATGATCGGCCTGCTCTTCAGCATGCACCGCCTGTACAAGGAGTCGCTGGCGCGGCAGGAGCTGGTGTTCAAGAACACCATCCTCGCAACCCAGCAGGAGCTCTCGCGCGAGGCCATCCTGGTGGTGAATGGCCATGAAAGAATCATTTCCTACAACCGCAACTTCGTCGATCTGTGGGGCATCGGGCAAAGCGTGATGGACACCGGCTCAGAAGTCGATGCGCTCAAGCTCGCCTTGGCGCAGATGCAGGACCCACAGGCAGATCTTGCCCGCATCCAGTCTGTATACCAGCACAAGACCGAAAAGAGCAGCGAGGAAGTCACCCTCAAGGACGGCCGCATCCTTGACCGCTACTCCGCGCCGATGCTCGGTGCGGACGGCTCCTACTACGGCCGGGTCTGGTACTTTCGCGACATCACAGAGCGCAGGCGAGAAGAACGCAGAGTTCAGGACGAACGCAATTTTTCGGACAAACTGATCGCCAGCTTGCCGGGTACCTTTGTTGTGTTCGACACCTCCGGAAAATACATCCGGTGGAACGATCGGCAGAAAGAGCTGCTGGGCCTGTCAGACGCACAGATGGCCGCTTCCAGTGCGCTTGACTTCGTCGACGCAGCCGATCGGCCGCGGATCGCCCAGCAGATCCGGCAGACCCTGGAATACGGCTCGGCCACTACCGAGACCCGCGTCACCGGCCTGCGAGGCCCGCGCGACTACACCTTCAGCACCATGTGCATCAACATGTCTTCTGGCGACTACGTCATTGCCGTGGGCAGCGACATCACGCTGCAGAAGCAGGCCGAGCGCGAAGTGCACCAATTACAGGAACAGTTGCGCGAACAGGCCATCCACGACCCGCTGACCGGTCTCTACAACCGCCGCTACCTGGACGAAACCATCGGGCGCGAACTCATCAGGGCGCGGCGCGCCGGCCACGAGGTCGGCATCGTCATGTGCGACATCGACTTCTTCAAGCGCGTCAACGACACCTGGGGCCACCTGGCGGGCGATGAGGTGCTCAAGGCATTCGCCGCCCTGCTCTCCCGCAATGCCCGGGGCAGCGACATCGTGTGCCGCTACGGTGGCGAAGAATTCGTCCTGCTGCTGGCAGACATACCGCCCAACCTGGCGTACCAGCGCGCAGAGAGCCTGCGCATGGCACTGGAAGCCATGTCCATTGCATTCGGCGAGACGGCCATCCGGGTCACTGCGTCCTTTGGCGTGGCGAACTTCCCCGAGCACGGCACCACGCAGGACGAACTGATCCACGCTGCCGACAGTGCCATGTACCTGGCCAAGACCAGCGGGCGCAACCGCGTGATGATCGCCTCGGAACCGACCGCCGCAGCGCTGCCGCCCTGACACCGTACGCTGCCGAACGGACAACGGCCATGCTCGCCGCCCAAACTGCAAAAATCAAAGAAGCATCGACATGACACTGCCCACCGCAGACAAGCGCCCGGCTCCGGCGCAGACACTGGGGCTCACCAGTCTCAGCTGGCCGGCACCCCACCACATGACGGTGCTGGACCCAGGCGCGGCCGCGCGGACCGAGCCGTGCCTGGTCACCATGATCAACGGCGACAAGCTCAAAGCCACCGTTATCCGGATTGACTTCGAGGCGGGGCGCCTGGAGATCACGCCGGCCATCGGACCGGCGCAGGTGCTGCCGTTCGCGGCCTTCCAAAGCCTCTGCCTTACCCATGCCATCAGGGCCGAGCCCATCGCCCGGCCCGCTCCTGCCGGCGCGGCGCAGGCCCAGCCCAAAAACGAAACACCTACGTGCACCATCACGTTCAAGAACGGGGATGTGCTGGAGACGCTGGTAGCCGACACGCTGTCAGGCAAGGCAGGCATATTCCTGTTCGTTGCGAACTATGGTGGAACGGTGCTGCGCTGGTTCCTGCCCGCAGAGAACGTGGCCAGCTCCCGGCTGGACGGGCCTCCGAGGCAGGCGCAACACTCGACCAACGGCCTCCCGCAGGAAGCCCTGCAAGCGACGCGCACCACCCCGCAAGACCAGCCAACACACAAGGTGGACCGGTACCAAGGAGAGCCGGATATCGTCACGCGCGATGCGCTTGAAGCGGCCTTGCAGCGGCAACAAGGTTCGTCAGCCCGCAAGCTCGGCGAAATCCTGCTGGGGGACGGCATCATCACCTCAGAGCAGCTTGCACAGGCGCTGGATCACCAAGCCAATGACCGGCGCAAGCTCCTGGGCGAGATCCTGCTGGAGATCGGCGCCGTCACGCCCGAGGCCATCCGCAAGGTCCTGGTAGAGCAGTTGGGTGTGCCATCCGTGAACCTGGCGCGGTTCCAGTACGACCCCAACGCCATCAAAGCCATCTCGTCTGAGCTTGCCCACAAATACCAGGTGATGCCTTTGTTCCTGTCGGACAAGCGCATCGCCATCGGCATTGAAAACCCGCTGTCGTGGGAGGCGCTGCATGAGCTGGAATTCTTTACCAAACTCAAGGTCGACCCGGCCATCGCGACGCACGAAGACCTGCAGGCCGCCATCAAGCAGTTCTATGGCGGCACGTCAAAGGAGGAGCAGATCGCCAACCTGGTGGAAAAGCTCGGCCAGGAAGGCACCGAGGGGGTGGTGTCCGTGCTGCAGTCGGTCACCGACTCGGACAACACGCTGGTGCGCATGGTCAACAAGATGATCGTGGATGCTTTCGACCAGGGCGCCTCGGACATCCACATCGAGTCGGGCGCCGCCGACAAGCCCAGCCGGGTGCGCTTCCGGGTGGACGGTGTGATGGCGCCCTACACCAATGTGCCGCCCAACTTCCGCTCGGCGCTGGTCTCGCGCCTGAAAATCATGAGCGAGCTGGACATCTCCGAGCACCGCCGGCCGCAGGACGGTCGCATCCGCTTTGACGACTTCGGCCCCAGGCACATCGAACTGCGCGTCATCATGATGCCCACGGCCAATGGCCTGGAAGACGTGGTCATGCGCCTGCTGGCACCGCCGCGCGCGCTGTCCATTGACCAGCTCAGCCTCTCGCCGCGTGACCTGTCCGCCCTCAAGGCCATCGCCGGACGGTCCTACGGGCTGCTCTTTGTCTGCGGCCCCACAGGCTCGGGCAAGACGACCACGCTGCATTCGCTGCTGAGCTTCATCAACACACCCGAGCGCAAGATCTGGACGGTTGAGGACCCCATCGAGATCACCCAGGAGGGGCTGTGCCAGGTGCAGGTCAACACCAAGCTTGACCTGACCTTTCCCAACGTGTTGCGCAGCTTCATGCGCGCCGACCCCGACGTGATCATGGTGGGCGAGACCCGCGACCCGGAAACGGCGCGCACCGTGATTGCCGCGTCGCTCACCGGGCACCTGGTGTTCTCCACGATGCACACCAACAGCGCTGCGGAAAGCATCATCAGGCTGCTGGATTTCGGCCTGGACCCGTTCAACTTCTCGGACGCGTTGCTGGGCGTGGTGGGCCAGCGCCTGGTCAGGCGGCTGTGCACCGCATGCAGCACCGCCAGGGTGGCTTCGAGCGAAGAGATGGATACCCTGGCCCACGAGTATTGCCGGGATACGCAGACCGAACCCCAGGAGATGGTGACCCGCTGGCGCTCCCGCTACGGCGCCGCTGACGGCAGCGTGATGCTGCATGCCCCCGTGGGCTGCCCCGTGTGCGACGACAGTGGCTACAAGGGGCGCATGGGCGTCTATGAAGTCCTCATAGCGACGCCCGCCATCAAGGCCAAGATCCAGAGCCGTGCCACGGTGGCAGAGGTGCAGCAGAACGCCATCGACGACGGCATGATCACCTTCGAGCAGGACGCCATTGAGAAAATACTGCAGGGCTTTCTTGACCTCAAGCAGGTGCTGCTGAACTGCCGCTGAACCGGCCTGCATGGATGGCCAGGCCGTTGACGAGCACCTCATGAAACCCATGCGGCCTTTGCAGCCCCATGCTGCGCAGAACGCGCAGCATGGACAGGCGCCGGGCGTCCCGCCGACGTTGGCGCCCATCTCGATCACCAGCTGAGGTGCCCAAGTGGCCTTTGTTGTTCAGGCGGATGGCGTCTGATCCGACCCCAGGGAGACTTGCGGCAAGGCGATACAGAACGTGGCACTGTTGCCTGGCACCGCATGTGCAGCAATCGCACCGCCATGCCGGTGCACGATGCGCTGCACAGTGGCCAGCCCGATGCCGATGCCAGGAAACTCTTCCTGGCGGTCCAGGCGCTGGAAATGCATGAACAGACGCTCGGCGTGGGCCATGTCGAAGCCGGCGCCATTGTCGGAAACACAGAAACCGCGCAGGCCGCCAACCTCGCCCCGATGCACACGGATGGTGGGTGCCACGGTGGCCCCTGTGTATTTCCAGGCATTGTCCAGCAGGTTGACCAGGGCGCTGGCGAGCATGCGCTCGTCGCCCTGCACGACCAAGCCGTCTTCGACGTCAACCGCAACCCGCCGTCCGGGCTCGGCCTCTGCCAGTTCGCCAAGCCGCTGGCGTGCCAGCACCGACAGATCGACACGGTCTTGCCGCAACTCGCCGCGTGCTGCGCGACAAGGCCAGGAGGCCGTCGATCAATTCACCCATCTTGTGGACGGCCGCCGCAATGTGATCAAGATAGGACTTTGGCTGGCCTTGCAATGAAGCACCGAAATCCTCCTGCAGCGCCTGGGCGTAGCCACTCATCGAGCGCAGCGGCGCCCGCAGGTCGTGCGAGACGGCGTAGGCAAACGTCTCGAGCTCCCGGTTCGCGGCGGTCAGTTCGGCCGTGCGCTGGGCCACACGGGCTTCCAGGGTGGCGTTGATTTCGCGCAGAGCGGACTCCGCCGCCTTGAGCGCGTCGATGTCGGTGTGGGTGCCCAGCATGCGCAGCGGTCGCCCGTCAGCGGACCGTTCCTCGATCTCTCCGAGAGACAGGATCCATTTCCAACCGCCCTCTCGGGTTCGCAGGCGGTACTCGAGGCGGTAGGCCGGCAGGTGGCCGCCCAAGTAGGCCTTGAGGGTATCGGCAACCACGTCACGGTCCTCCGGATGCAGGCGCTCGCGCCAGGCAGCTTGCGTCTCCTGAAACGACTGCGGGTCGTGGCCGAGCATGGTGGCGTACTCCGTACTCACCAGCACCTCTCCAGTCTCAACATTCAAGTCAAAGAGGCCCTGCTTGCCGGCCGCCAGCGCCAGCCGCAGGCGTTCTTCGCTGTCGTGCAGGGCTTTCTCTGCTTGTCGGCGCCCGGTGATGTCGCGCGAGATGCCGAAGGTGCCAAAAGCCCTGCCCAGCTCGTCGCGCAGAGGTCCCTTGGTGGCGAGAAACACCCGCTCGCCCACGGCGGTGTTCAATCGCTCTTCGTTGGTTTCAACCTGTCCGGAAGCGAAAATCCGGCGGTCGATGGCTATGAGCAGCGCCGCCTGCTCGCCCGGGAATGCGACAAGATCGTCGTGTCCCAGCAAGTCCTGGGCGGACTTGCCCATGTACCGGACCGCCGCGTCGTTGACCAGCAGATAGCGCCCCTGGTCATCCTTGGCAAAGATGGCGTCGTCAGAACTCTTGGCGATCGCGGCGAGCAGTTGCGTTGCCCGCCACTTTTCTTCGGCTTCTGCCCGTTCACGCTGGTGCGACGCGTTCAGCTGACCGACCAAGCGCGCAACCAGCACATAGAGCACCAGGGTGGTGACCGCAACGAAGAACCAGCCTTTGGCCGTGCTGGCCCACACAAGCGACGCGGGATCGCGGAACAGCAGTCCCATGGCCCAGTCGGACAGCAGGATCCACAGCCCCGGCGAAAACGGCATACAGCAGCGCCACACGGAGTGCGCCTTGCGAGGGTTTGGACGGTATGTGGTCGGGTTTCACTGGATCCAGGCACGTGCCATTACCTGTCCAGCGAGTATGCCCGCGGCCAATCGCCAGTCATCTTCTGGCTCAAGGACCGGGCAAGAAAGATCCAACCCGTTGGAACGCCACAACGCGCTGCGACGGTCAGTGCTCGCGGAAATTGTCGTGGCAGGACTTGCATGTCTTGTAGACCCGACCGTAAACATCCCCGATCTTCGTCTTGTCCCTGGCTAGCGCCGCGGAATTTAATGCGTCGGTGGCATCCAGAAAGTCGTTTTTCGCCTGCTCGAAGGCTGCAGCCTCCTGCCAGACCTTGGGTTTGGCTTTGCTGGGTGGGTAGTTCGTGTCCGGTCCGAAATGTGACCACGGTACATCCCTCTGGGCCATCAGAACAGCCGCCATGGCGGCGAATTTTTCGGGGTCGTAGCGGTCTTCCTTGACCATCTTGGTCATGGGTTCATAGGCCCGCAAGAGGGCCTTGAACGCCTCCTGGCGGGTCTTGACCGGCTGGCCTGGACGTGTGTCCTCTGGCTCACCGCAGGCCGTCAGCAGGGACACCACCACAACCAAAACACCGAATGTGCGCAACATGAATCTGACCCAAAAAGAACGAGCGCCGATTATCGACGGGCAACCCGTGCTCGATGACGCATGGCACCTCCCCGAGAGGGCACGTGTGAAAAAGCCCCGGACAGTTTCCCGTCCGGGGCTTTTGCTTGTGCGCGTGACAGCGAACTACTTCTTGCTCGGCGGCAGGTCCGTACAAGACCCGTGCGCCACCTCCGCCGCCATGCCGATGCTCTCGCCCAGCGTGGGGTGCGGGTGGATGGTCTTGCCGATGTCCACGGCATCGGCACCCATTTCAATGGCCAATGCGATCTCGCCGATCATGTCGCCGGCGTGCGTGCCGACCATGCCGCCGCCCAGGATCTTGCCGTGGCCGTGCGCCTCTGGGCTGTCGTCAAACAGCAGCTTGGTGACGCCTTCGTCGCGGCCGTTGGCAATGGCGCGCCCTGAGGCCGTCCAGGGGAACAGGCCCTTCTTGACCTTGATGCCTTGCGCCTTGGCCTGGTCTTCGGTCAGGCCGACCCAGGCCACCTCGGGGTCGGTGTAGGCCACGCTGGGGATCACGCGGGCGTTGAACGCGGCCGCGGCCAGCTCCTTGTTGCCCTGCAGTTCCCCGGCAATGACTTCGGCCGCCACGTGCGCTTCGTGCACCGCCTTGTGCGCCAGCATGGGCTGGCCCACGATGTCGCCGATGGCGAAGATGTGCGGCACGTTGGTGCGCATCTGGATGTCGACGTTGATGAAGCCGCGGTCGGTCACGGCCACGCCGGCCTTGTCGGCCGCGATCTTCTTGCCGTTGGGCGTGCGGCCCACGGCCTGCAGCACCAGGTCGTAGACCTGGGGCGCGGGGGCGGTGCCGCCCTCTTCCGCTGCGGCGAACGTCACCTCGATGCCTTCGGGCGTGGCCTTGGCCCCCACCGTCTTGGTCTTGAGCATGATGTTGTCGAAGCGCTTGGCGTTCATCTTCTGCCAGATCTTGACCAGGTCGCGGTCGGCGCCCTGCATCAGGCCGTCCAACATTTCCACCACGTCCAGGCGCGCGCCCAGCGTGCTGTAGACCGTGCCCATTTCCAGGCCGATGATGCCGCCGCCCAGAATCAGCATGCGCTTGGGCACGTCCTTCAAGGCCAGTGCGCCGGTGCTGTCCACCACGCGCGGGTCGTCGGGCA
>Ga0209066_10000872_pt1 | contig 42068 bp, 46 predicted proteins | sample All_14_2_FD_187198 | JGI IMG/M metagenome (GOLD analysis project Ga0209066, IMG submission 187198) | Freshwater microbial communities in response to fracking from Pennsylvania, USA - Allegheny Zone_MetaG_DW_15 (SPAdes) (version 2) ... | reverse complement strand
GTACCCCGCCCCCACTCCCCCGTTCGGCCTCGCGAGCGAAGCGGAGCGGAAGCGCCCCACCAAGGTCCCTTGCGGCGCGTGCGGGCAGGGCGAGAGGATCGGCTCGTGAGCATTCGCGTCAACGTCGACAACTTCACCCGAGCCGAGACCCACCGCATGATGGCGACTCTGCAGGCCCAGGGCGGCGGGGTGAACCGCCTGCATCATCTGCGCGCACCCACGCCGATCGACAATCAGCCGGTGATCCGCATGAACCGCGACACGCTCTACAGCTTCGCCGTCGTCGACATCACCGCGGGCGCAACGCTCACGCTTCCCGACGCGGGCGATCGCTATGTCTCGGCGATGGTGGTGAACGAGGACCACTACGTTGACGCGGTGTTCCACGCCGCCGGGCAGCATCCGATGTCGATGGAGCGTTTCGGCAGCCCGCACGTTGTGGTCGCGCTGCGCATCCTCGTCGACGCGAACGACCCCGACGACATCGCAGCCGTCGTGGCGTTGCAAGATCAGATCCAGATCGAGAGCGCGTCGGATGCCCCATTTGAGCCAGCCGACTACGACGCTTCGAGCCTCGATGAGACGCGCACAGCACTGCTCGCTCTTGCACGCAACATGACCGACTTCGATGGCGCGTTCGGATCACAGGACGAGGTCGATCCCGTGCGGCACCTGATCGGGACCGCCGCAGGATGGGGCGGGCTTCCCGGGAGCGAGGCGAAGTATGTCAACGCCGAACCCGGATTGCCGGTCGGTCAATACGAGCTGACGGTCGGCGATGTTCCGGTCGATGGCTTCTGGTCGATATCGATGTACAACGCGGATGGCTTCTTCGAACCGAACGAGCGTGGCGCGAATTCGATCAACAATGTGATGGCGGCACGCAATCCCGATGGGTCGATCACGGTGCGCTTCGGCGACTTCCCCGACGACGTTCCGAACGTCCTGCCGCTGACGGAGGGCTGGAACTACGTCGTGCGCCTGTATCGCCCGCGCGCCGAGATCACGACGGGAGGGTGGACCTTCCCGACGCTCACCACCTGAGCGCGGGACCGACACCCCCAAAGCGGTGATCTCGGGCGCGGGCGAGATGGTGATCGACTACCGTCCGCGTCACGCCGCCGCGGTGGCGAACCTCACGCGCGTGAGCTCTTCGGATGCATCCCACAGGCGCGCGGCATCCGTCTGGCTGCGTAGCGGCTTCCAGAGTCTCTGGCGTCCGGGCCGGCCGCCGACCTGCCCCAGACCCTGCGGTCCGAAGAACTCGCCACCGGTCCCGGTCGTCGCTGCCATGAGCGCCGGCAGCGCGGCAGACTCCGGCGTCCCGGCAAGGCCGAGGGCCGACATCCGTCGCACGAGCCGGATGTCGCGCGTGTCTTCTGTCCTGCCGATCTCGGGGCGGGCCGCCAGCAGACTCGTCGGGGCGACGCCCGGGTGCGAGATCGAGCTCGTGATCCCCCATCCGGATGCCGCGCTGCGGCGGTGCAGTTCGAGTCCGAACAGTCCGCAGCCGAGCTTGGACTGGCCGTACGCGCGCATCTCGTCGTAGCTGCGCTCCCAGTTCAGGTCATCCCAGTTGATGCTGGCGCGCTGCGCGGCGACGCTCGTCTGCGTCACGACACGAGCGCGGCCTGCTCGCAGCAGCGGCATGAGCTGCGCCGTCAGCGCCACGTGGGCGAGGTGGTTGGTGCCGAACTGCATCTCGAAGCCGTCAGCGGTCGTCTGCCGGGCAGGCGGGCGCATGATGCCGGCGTTGTTGATGAGCAGGTGGATCGGCGCGCCTTCAGCGACAAGGGTCTCCCCCAGGGCGGCGACAGACGCGAGCGACGAGAGATCGAGGTCGCGCAGCGTCACCTGGGCGTCCGGGTGCACTGCACGGATCGTCGTGATCGCCGCCTCGCCCTTCGTGCGGTTGCGCACCGGAAGCACTACCTCTGCGCCTGCGCCGGCCAGAGAACGGGCGATCACGAGTCCGATGCCATCGCTGCCGCCGGTGACGACGGCGCGGCGGCCGGTGAGGTCGGGCAGGGGCAGATCGTAGGTGCGAGGCATGGCGATTCTTCTTTCGTCCGGAGGGATGGCTTCAGCATCCGTCGCCGGGCGAACCGTATCCACGGCCTGACGATCCGAGGCTGCGCACGGCGATCTGGGAGAGGATGCCTACATGATCGATCGACCCGGACTCGCGCACTTTCTGCGCACCCGCCGCGAGGCGCTGCAGCCCGAGGATGTCGGGCTCTTTCGGGGCGCTCGCCGGCGCACAAGCGGCTTGCGACGTGAAGAGGTCGCGGCCCTGTGTCACATGTCGGCCGATTACTACTCCCGTCTCGAGCGCGAGAAGGGTCCGCAGCCGTCGGAGCAGATGGTCGCCGCCATCGCGCAAGGGATGCACCTGTCGACCGACGAGCGCGATCACCTCTTCCGCCTCGCCGGCCATCGTCCGCCCGAGCGTGGCGCGGCATCCGAGCACGTCAGTCCCGGGATGCTGCGGATCCTCGACCGCCTCACCGACACCCCCGCCGAAGTCGTCACCGAGCTGGGCGAGACGCTGCGGCAGACTCCGCAGGGCGTCGCGCTGGTCGGAGACCTCACGCGCTTCACCGGCCCCTCCCGCAGCATCGGTTACCGGTGGTTCACCGATCCGGATGCCCGCGGCATCCATCTTCCCGAGGACCACGAGTTCTACTCCCGGATGTATGCGGCTGGGCTCCGCGCGATCGCCGCGCAGCGTGGGCCGACATCGCGCGCGGCGGGCTACGTCGAGCTGCTCCGGGCCGAGAGCGCGGAGTTCCGCGAGTACTGGGATCGGCACGAGATCGGCATCCGTCCCCGGGAGCTCAAGCGGTACCTTCACCCCGAGGTCGGGCTTCTGGAACTCACCTGTCAAGTACTGACGGATGCCGAGACCTCGCACAGTCTGCTCGTCTACACCGCCGTTCCCGGCAGCGAGAGCGCCGAGAAGCTGCAGCTTCTCGGCGTGCTCGCCCGCGCCGGCACCCGGTAGCCCGTCGGGGCCGTGGCTAACTCCTCAAACCCGGCGCCCGACGCAGCATCCGCCGCGACCTACCGCCCGCAGCCCTCGGATCTGAGGAGTTAGCCACACAGCGCCGGGGCTACTCCCCCGCGGCATGCGGGTCTGAGGCGTTGAGCGCGGCCACGACCTGCGGGTAGTCGCCGCGCGCCTCGCCGTAGCGCAGGAACCTCACCCGCTCGACGAGAATCTCGGATGCCTCGGGCTGGGTCTCGATGAGGGTCATCACCTCGTCGATGAAGTCATCGAGCGGCAGGGCGATCGGGCTCTCCTCCTGGCCCGGCATGAGCGCCGTCCGTACGGCCGGCGGCACGAGTTCCACGACCGACACCGAGGTGCCCTCCAGCTGCAGCCGCAGCGACTCGCTCAGCATATGGATCGCCGCCTTCGAGGCGTTGTAGCTCGGCGTCACCCGCAGCGGCGCGTGCGCCAGGCCCGACGAGACGGTCATGATCGTGGCATCCGGCCGGGTCTGCAGGTGTTCGATGAACGCGCCAATCAGCCGAATGGGCCCGAGCACGTTGGTGGTGATGATCGACTCGGCGCTTGCGATGAAGCCGTCGGCCCGCGTCCAGTCTTCGGCGCGCATGATGCCGGCCATCGTGATCAGCGCGTTCAGCTCGGGGTGGTTCTCGAGCACGGTGGCGGCGGCGGAACGGATGCTGTCGGCATCCGCTGTGTCGATCTGCACCGTGTCGATGCCGGGGTGCGCGTCGCGGATCTCGTCGAGCAGCGCCGTGCGCCGCCCGCCGACGATGACGGTGTTGCCGCGCTCGTGCAGACGCAGGGCGAGGGCGAGTCCGATGCCGCTGGTGGCACCCGGGATGAAGATGGTGTTTCCGGTGATGTTCATGCCTCCACCCTGCGCCGGGGTGCGAGGCCGCGGCAGAGAGCGGATGTCCAGGGATTCGCGGTCCCTGGAACGGATGCCGAACGGGCCGCATACTGCTGAGATGGACCGTGACGCGCTGGCTGAGTTTCTCGTGCATCACCGGTCTGCGTTGCAGCCGCAGGATGTGGGCCTCTCGGCAGGAGCCCGCCGCCGCACCCAGGGCCTGCGGCGTGAGGAGGTCGCGCAGCTGGCGGCGATGTCGACCGACTACTACACGCGTCTCGAGCAACGCCGCGGACCGCAGCCGAGCACCCAGATGCTCTCATCGCTCGCGCGGGCGCTGCGGCTGAACGCCGAGGAGCGCGACTACCTGTTCCGCGTCGCCGGGCATAGCGCTCCCGACCGCGCCGCGAGTGACTTCGTATCGCCGGGCTTGCTGCGGATGATGGACCGCCTCTCCGACGTGCCGGCGTTCATCATCACGGCGATCGATGAGACGCTCGTGCAGAATGCGCCCGGGCGCGCGCTGTTCGGCGATGCATCCGTCTACACGGGACTCGAGCGCAGCGGAATCTACCGCTGGTTCGCCCATCCCGAGACGGCGCGCGCGGTCTATCCCGAGAGTGATCACGCTCGCCAATCGCTCGCCCTGGTCTCGTCGCTCCGGGCAGCGTATGGTGCGATGGGTCCGCGCTCGCGGGCCGGCGAGATCGCCCGGGCACTCGATGCCCAGAGCGCCGAGTTCGCCGAGCTGTGGCGGAGTCAGCGGGTCGGTCGCCGGTTCGAAGACCACAAGGTCGTCATCCACCCCGAGATCGGCCCGATCGAGGTCGACTGCCAGGCCCTGTTCACCGAGGATGCCTCGCAGACCCTCGTGGTGCTGACCGCTCCCCCGGGAACGGATGCCGACAGCCGCCTGCGCCTGCTCTCGGTGCTCGGTACGCAGCAGTTCAGCGACGTCGACCGCTGATTACGCCGACTACCGGGCGGCGTCGATGACGCAGAAGCGGTTACCCTCGGGGTCTTCCATGATGATGTAGTCGGCGTCGGCGGGACGCTTGCTCCAGTGCACTTCGCGCGCGCCGAGCGCGGTGAGCCGCTCGACCTCGGCGGCTTGGTCGTCGGCGTACAGGTCCAGGTGGATGCGTGGGGGAAGCATCCGGGGCGAGGGCACCTTGTCGAGTGAGACATTCGGGCCGTCCCCCGAGCGCGGGTGCAGCAGCGCGAAGTCGGCGGCGATCGGTTGTCGCGGCTCGTAGTCCAGTGCCTGCGTCCAGAACTGCAGCTGCGCGGCGAGGTCGTCGACACGGATGACGATGGATCCGACGGTCAGCATGGCTTGACCGTACGCGCGACGGATGCCGTCAGCAAGCGATCATCGACGCCGGGCCGTGCGCCACCGTTCACCGCACGACGTAGACGTTCTCGGCGAGCTTGACGGCTCCATCTGGCGCGGGGTCGCCGTCGGGAACGAGCTGGTACGTGGCGGAGGTCCCTCTGCTCACGCCGAGAACACCCCGAGATGCGCATCCGGTCGACGCAACGTCGTGGGCGACCAACACCAGGCAGACCTTGGGTCCCTCGGTTCCGATTCCGCGTACGGCCCAGACTTGCGTTCCGTTGTCGTCGCCCGCGTACCGCGACATGCTCTGCGTGAGATCTGCGAACAGGTCGCCCGCGGCATCGGGCAGCGTGTCGATGTCTTCGGCCCCGGTGTCGAAAATGCTGTACGTGAAGGTGCGCGGCGAGTTTGTCGGCTCGGGTGACACCTCGGTGCACCCGACCAGCGCGAGCACGCCAACAAAAGCAACAGCAAGTCGTGCGATCCCCCGATGCATGCGCCCAGTGTGGCACAGCCCGAAAGCCCCGGTCATTGTGTGGGCGGAACGACGCGAGAGCTCCCGGGCACGGATGCCGACAGCCGCCTGCGCCTGCTGGCGGCGGCGCTCGACATTCCGCAGTTCAGCGAGTTGCCCGGTCACCCACCCCCGGTCTCGGAGCGGGCGTCATCCGTCCCGTCTGGTGTGCCCAGATCGCGATCTCGACGCGGTTGCGCGCGCCGAGTTTGGTCATGAGACTCGCGATGTGCGACTTCACGGTGCTGAGGGTGATGTACAGGCTGGCCGCGATCTCACTGTTGCTGCGCCCCCGTGCGACTTCGATGAGCACCTGCTCTTCGCGGTCGGTGAGGGGCTCGGCCGGCTGCGGCCGTGAAGCGGGCTCTGCACGGCTGAATGCCTCGAGCAGACGAACCGTGATGTTCGGGGCGATGAGGGCGTCGCCGTTCGCGGCCGAACGAACCGCCTCCGTAAGCAACTCCGTCCCGGCATCCTTGAGCAGAAAGCCCTTGGCGCCGGCCCGCAGCGCGGCGAACACATACTCGTCGAGGTCGAAGGTCGTGATGATGACGATCGCCATCGGGTCGTCCACGTCGGGGCCTGCAAGCAGGCGGGTCGCCTCAATGCCATCGACGTCGGGCATGCGGATGTCGAAGACGCACACATCGGGCCGCCGGCGCCGCGCCAGTTCGACCGCTTCGGCGCCATCGGATGCCTGCCCGACCACCGTGATATCCGGCTGCGCGTCGAGGATCATGCTCAGGCCCGTGCGCACCAGCTCCTGGTCATCGGCGATGAGCACTCGGATGGTCACGGAGCCCATCCAACACGAGGGAGGGTCGCCGTGACAGTCCACCCTCCGCCCGGCGCAGGCCCGGCCTCGCACGAGCCGCCCAACAGTGCCGCGCGCTCCCTCATTCCGATGATGCCGAAACCGGGAGCGGGCGGCGAGGCCAGGTCACCGTCGTTGACGACGCTCAGTCGAACACCGACGTCGTCCGCGACCACGACCACGTCAACCCTCGTCAGGTGGCGCGCGTGACGAAGCGCGTTGGTCACCGACTCTTGGGCGATGCGAAAGACGGCGGCGGCAACGGGCGGGGGGATGCTGATGTCGCCATCGCTGACCGTGACCTCCACGACAATGCCGCCGGGCCTCGTGCCCGCGAGCTGTGCGATGTCGCCCAGGCCGGGGTTCGGTGCGAGATCTCCGATGTCGCCGACACGCAGCACCCGAACCATCGACCGCAGCTCCCGCAGCGTCTTGGCCGCTTCGGTTTCGATCACCCGCAGCGCGCTCTGCGCCGCGGTCGGGTTGTGGGGCGCAACGGCGAGTCCTGCCTGCGCGCGGATCGCGATGGCCGTGACGTGGTGCGCGACGGTGTCGTGCAGGTCGCGGGCAAGATGCTCGCGTTCGAGCATCCGGATGCGGTCAAGTAGTCGCTCGCGGGAGCTCGCGCGGTAGCGAAAGGCCATGCCGAGCAACACCGCTGTGAGCAGGAGAGCGAACCCGCCGATCAGTTCGACGAGTCCTCCGCCACGAAGGAACGTGAGTCCGAGGCTGATGATCAGGAGTAGGGAACCGATCATGAGCTCGCGACCGGAGGCCCAACGGAAGAGGGCGTACACGATCACCAGGATGAACAGGCTGGTCGTCAAGCTCGAGACGGGCAGGAGCACGTCGATCGGTAGGAGCACGATGCACAGCATCCACAGCGGCTTGGTGCGACGCCACAACACAGTCGGCATCACCGCGAGGACCACGCCCACGGAGAGCCAAGGGTTCGTCAGATCGGACCGGAGCAGACCCTCGACGACCGCCAGCACCGCGATGAAAACGAGGAGGAGCCAGTCCCGCCACACCCGACGCGGCGGAGGCGGCGCGGCGCTCGGCGCATCCCACGCGGAACGCCACAGCCCAGTCACCGGGTCAGGATACAAGCGCACCGCGCTCCGTCGCCTTCCGCGATCGACCGTTCGCGCGATGCCGAACGATCAGCTCGGCCACGAGCCAGTTGATGGTGAAGCCCGCCGCGACGACCCAGGTCTCGCCAGCCGTGTCAGGTTCGCCGAAGGGAAGCGACCACAGCACCGAGACGAGCGCTTGGGTGCCGCCAGAGACGGCGATCGCGAATGCCCGCGTCGACCACGCGCCGTGCGCTGCGAAGTCACGGCGCACGATCGCGATCGCTGACATCGCCAGGAACGCCATCATCACGGCGGAAAAGAACAGCCGCACCATCGCCAGCGGCAGTTCGTCTGCGGGTCCGCCGAAGAACACCGCGAGCCAGGCGCCGGATACCGCCGCCAGGAACCCCAGCGGAAGCAGCACCCGACCCGCCCGACGGTGCCATCCGCGTCGAGCGCGCAGCGCGGGCGAGAACTGGAATGCGCCAACCACGCAGTACACACTCATCGACACGATGTGCGCGACCATCGCGACCGTCGATGCCCACGCAAATGCGTCACCCGAAGGAACACTCGCCTCCCGCAGGCTGAGTGCTCCTCCGATGATCGGGAGCGCACTCAGCAGGAGCAGGCCACTGATCGCGAGCCATCCGCTCCGGGGTGCGGGCCGTGGGTCAGTGCTCGTCTGCGCGTGCGGGGCGAGGTTCAGGTCAGTCGACATAGCTCGATGTTCGCGTGCGTGACCTCTCCCCACATCGGCCCGCGGTACGGACTGAGAATCGTACTTTCGGCCCCTGCGGTCGCGGCCTTCCGGCCGATGACGGGTATCCGTGTCGCGGCCCATTCTCAAGTCATGGAAACGACAACGACCATGCGCGCCGTCATTCAGCGTCGGTACGGTACGCCCACCGTTCTCGAGACAGCGGATGTCGAGCTCCCTCGTCTCGGGCGAGGCGACGTGCGTGTCCGGGTGCGTGCTGCCTCGCTGCACCCCGGCGACTGCTTCATCATGGCCGGCGAACCGTACGTCATTCGGCTCGCCTTCGGGCTGCGTCGGCCGCGCCAGGCCATCCGCGGCACGGATCTCGCGGGCGTCGTCACTGCGGTCGGTGAGGATGTCGCGAGCGTCGAGCCCGGTGACGAGGTGTTCGGGTGGTGTTCGACGGGCACGCTCGCCGAGTTCGCCTGCGTGCCCGCGCGCAACCTCGCTCCCGCGCCCGCGAACCTGTCGCTGGCCGATGCCGCCGCGGCGCCGACCTCGGGGATGACCGCGCTGCAGGCCCTGCGCGATGTCGCACGGGTGTCCCCCGGACAGAAGGTTCTCATCGTGGGGGCATCGGGTGGTGTCGGGTCGTTTGCCGTCCAGATTGCCAAGGCGCTCGGCGCCGAGGTCACGGGCGTGTGCAGCGTCCGCAACACCGACCTCGTGGCCGCGCTCGGCGCCGACCACGTCGTCGACTACGAGAGATCCGACATCACCAGCACCGGTGCGCGCTACGACGTCATCCTCGACAACGTCGAGGCTCAGCCGATCAGCGTCATGCGCCGGGCACTAACCCGCACCGGCACCCTGATTCCGAACAGCGGAGGCGGTGGACGCTGGCTAGGTCCCCTTGTACGCATCGCACGAGCGCGTGTGCTGTCGGCCTTCACCCAGCAGAGGTTGCGACCGTTCACCTCTTTCGGCAACCACGAAGACCTTCTCACTCTGGCGGCGCTCTTATCGGCCGGCCAGGTCACACCCGTCATCGACCGCGTCTACTCGCTGGATGACGCAGCCGAAGCTCTTCACCACGTCGCGACCGGTCACACGCGAGGAAAGGTCGTCGTCACGCCCTGACGGCTCCCGGACGCTCAGGCTCCCGGCATGCACCTCCCCGCCGCCACCCAGGCGGAGGGAAATCCCTGAACAGAGAGAAGGCCACATGACCACTTCACGCACCCCGAAACCGCTCTCCCACCCGCAGGTCCCGGTGCAAGCCAAGCTCGCTGCCGCCTGGACGAGCTTCATGTTCCTGTACATCTACGTCGACTACTACCACCTCCACAAGCCGAACGTGATCGACAACATCCAGGCAGGTGTCGTCTTCGAGTTCCCGATCACGCCTGCGCTGATGACCGGGTTCCTCACGCTGACGGCGATCCCGTCGGTGATGGTGGTCCTCTCCGCGGTCCTTCCTGCCCGTGCGAACCGCATCACGAACCTCGTTGCCGGTGCCGTCTACGTCCCCGTCACGGTCTTCAACGCCGTCGGCGAGACGTGGGAGTGGGCTCCCTTCCACGTCGTCTCCATCGGCATTGAGCTGGCGCTGTTGGCGTACATCCTGCGCTCGGCCTGGATGATGCCGCGAACGATCGCGGCGATGGCCGATGCGGCGTCGACCACGAGTCGACAGTGAGCACGATGAACATCCGGCAACGACCTCTCACCCGCGCCACGCTCTTCGGAGTAGCGCTCGCTCTTGCCCTGCCGCTGCATCCTGTGGGCAGCTTCCCCTGACGGGAACAATGACGACGCCGACCCGCGACATCGCCGATGTCGATGCCGCAGGTCTGCGAACAAGAGACTCCTCCTCGCCTTCACCATCGGCGAGGAGGAGTCTCTGACGACTCCGCATCGAGCAGCGTGATCTCGGCGCTGACCTCAGACGTGGCCCAGGGCACTCTGGTTCTGGGCAACTTCAACGGAGACCGACTGCGCCCGCAGTGGCGGACTCACCTATTCCGGAGACCCAACCCAGGTCGATACGGATCTCACGGGCAGCGGCACGGTCGAGGTCGTCGAGGCGCATCGTTAGCAGCGTTCCTCGGCGCCCGACGAACGCTGAAAGGCCGGGACCCCCTGAGGGATCCCGGCCTTCCGTTGCTGTGTGGTGCTACCGGCTGTGACGCGGGTGGTGCCGGGTCTTAGCGGCCCGAGAGCTTCTCGCGGAGGGCCGCGAGTGCCTCGTCATCCGCGAGCGTGCCGACGGGGCTTTCGCTCGAGTACGAGCCGGAGCCCGAGGTGGACGAACCGCTGTAGCTGTCGTCGGCTTCCTTGGCAGCCTCGGCCTCGGCGGCCTTGGCAACCGTAGCCTTGTGGGCTTCCCAGCGCGCCTGGGCTGCAGCGTATTCCTGCTCCCACTTCTCGCGCTGCTCGTCGAAGCCTTCCTTCCACTGGTTGGTCTCGGGGTCGAAGCCCTCGGGGTACTTGTACTCCCCGTTCTCGTCGTACTCCGTGACCATGCCGTAGAGGGCCGGGTCGAACTCGACACCGAAGGGGTCGATCGACTCGTTGGCCTGCTTCAGCGAGAGCGAGATGCGGCGACGCTCGAGGTCGATGTCGATGACCTTGACGAAGACCTCTTCGCCGACCGAGACGACCTGCTCGGCGAGCTCGACGTGCTTGCCCGAGAGCTCGGAGATGTGCACGAGGCCCTCGATGCCGTCTGCGACGCGAACGAACGCACCGAACGGAACGAGCTTGGTGACCTTACCCGGTGCGATCTGGCCGATCGCGTGGGTGCGGGCGAACACCTGCCACGGGTCTTCCTGGGTGGCCTTGAGCGAGAGCGACACACGCTCGCGGTCAAGGTCGACCTCGAGGATCTCGACGGTGACTTCCTGGCCGACCTCGACGACCTCGGATGCGTGCTCGATGTGCTTCCACGAGAGCTCCGAGACGTGCACGAGACCGTCGACGCCACCGAGGTCGACGAACGCACCGAAGTTGACGATCGACGAGACGGTGCCCTTGCGGACCTGGCCCTTGTGCAGGTTGTTGAGGAAGTTCGAGCGCGACTCCGACTGGGTCTGCTCGAGCAGCGCACGGCGCGAGAGCACGACGTTGTTGCGGTTCTTGTCGAGCTCGAGGATCTTCGCCTCGATCTCCTGGCCCAGGTACGGGGTCAGGTCGCGGACGCGACGCAGCTCGATCAGCGATGCGGGAAGGAATCCGCGCAGGCCGATGTCGACGATGAGTCCACCCTTGACGACCTCGATCACAGAACCGGTGACAACACCGTCGTTCTCCTTGATCTTCTCGACGTCGCCCCACGCACGCTCGTACTGGGCACGCTTCTTCGAGAGGATGAGGCGGCCTTCCTTGTCCTCCTTCTGGAGAACCAGCGCCTCGACCTGGTCGCCGACGTTGACAACCTCGTTGGGGTCGACGTCGTGCTTGATGGAAAGTTCGCGCGAGGGGATGACGCCCTCGGTCTTGTATCCGACGTCGAGGAGAACCTCGTCGCGGTCGATCTTGACGACGGTGCCCTCGATGAGCGAGCCGTCGTTGAAGTCCTTGCCCTTGAGGGTCTCTTCGACCGCGGCCAGGAAGTCCTCAGCAGATCCGATGTCGTTGATCGCAACCTGCTTGGTGGCCGGGGCGGTCGTTGCAGTAGTCATGTAGTGGGTTGTCCTTGGATGGTGTTGTAGTCGGGGCCAGGCTCGACATCCGGGCAAACGGATGCCGCACCAAGGCCAGGTGGATTGGGTTATGCGATGTCACTCCCCCGCGTTCCCGCGGGCAGGCATGCAGAACGAAGCCCACGAGTGACACTTCAGGATATCAGAGATGACAGCCGCGAACTTGAGGAATCCGGTCGTGTTATCGACTATCAGAGCTTTGGCGTAGACGACTCAACTCCATTTCGCACCTTGAATCGCGGTCCTTCTTCGCGCGCCTCCCCAGAATCATCACTTCAAGTCGATATCGTGACCGCGCCCAACGAGAGGGGTGTCGATGCCCACAATCGAAAAGACTGTTCGCTTCTATGACACGGTCCTGATCGACGACAAAGATGCGCGCAAAGCCGTTGAGAGCGATTTCTGGTCGCAACTCCTCACAGCTTTCGCAACCTGGGACCTTGCGGCTCGAAGCGGCGAGATCTCCGGAGTCGACTACTTCGGTCGATCGGTGAGTCCGTCGCGCCCTGCACTCCCGCATCTACAAGTCGAGCGCATACGAGATCTAGCGGAACAGCTCAACCGGTCAAACCTGGCTAACGGGGACGTCGAACCACTTGACTTCGACGACCCGAACGACCGAGTGTCCGAACCGACGTTCATCGTGCCTTTTGGTAGTCACGGCCGAGTAGCTATCATGAGCCCGGCCGTTCAGGCGACGCGACCTGAGACGCTAGCCCGTTGGCTGACCTTTGTCCTGGGCCTTGTTCCGAAGGGCTACTCGCTCGAGCTCGTGCCAGTCGTAGACCCGGACGTTCTGAAGCGCATTCAGGACGCGGAAGGTGCGGTGATGCTCGAAGTCCATGTTGACGCTGGCGTGGCGGTACCGCCAACCGGAGGAGGTGCGGTGGGCGACGCCTTCCGAAACGCTCAGCATCAGTCTCTCGAAGAGGCCCGCATGTCATTCCGATGGTCTCTAGATCGGTCCGGCGGCACGGCATCGGTTCGCGATGCACTGAGAAAGGGCGCTCTATGGGTAATTGAGAACACGTTCACCGATAGTGCAAAGGTGAAGCTGGCAAGCATCGATGAGAACGGAAAGCTCGTTCGGGACGAGCTCCGCAGTATCTTCGAAGACCGCATCACCAAACAGGTGACCTTCCTAACCGCTGCGGGCGCAAGGGCGTCAGACGAAGAGATCCTGTCGGCGATTGGTCAAGCAATACTGGAGTTTAACCGTGGCGGCCCCACTATCGGTCTCCAGGTCGCGGGCACGACCGGCAAAGCACTCGTCTCCTTCGACCGACTCGCCCTTGAATGATGGAGGCGCCGAGCAGGCTGACAGCCAATGTCCTCGCCCCCGCGTAACCTCGGTCTCTTCAGAGGGAGAAGACCGTGAAGACACTTCGAGCCATCGGCCGCTGGTTCACCAACTACCCGTTGTTGGTAACAGCGTTCATCATTTTACTAGTCGTCGCTCACTTCCTCGCAGCCCAAAGATGGCCTGTACTCAACGTAGCCGCCGCGTTGGCGCACACAACAGCTGGTGATCCTCAGGACACGCTGATGTCGCTGGCGCTCGGTGTAGCCGGCGTGAGCGCGATGGTCGGCGGCTTCGCCGGAGTCGTTGTGGTGTTCGGCCTCGGGAGTGAGAACGATCGATTTAGGTTGCTGCGGCGAAAGGGCTCCAGGCGCTTGAGAGCGAACTGGATCTCGGTCGTTCTGAGCTCTTTCGCTGGCGCTTTCGGGGCACTGATCGCAGCCGTGATCGTCGTTGGCTTCGGTGCTGAGGCGGGAATGTGGGTCCTCGAGGTGTGCATCCTGGTCACCGCGCACGCCGCGATCCGCCTAACCGGACTCCTAGCTGGATTGGCGGGGATCGTCGATAGCGAAGACGAGGACCACGATCGCGCAGTCAATACTGTGAGAACCTCGGAAATCATCGGTGGTGCACCACCCCAACTTCGGTAGCCGAAACATGGCTTGACGTGGAGATCTAGTCGCTCTGCTCGAAACGTTCGCCGCCAAGCCCGAAGAACCGTTCGAAGAACACGCTGAGTTTCTCAAGGACGCGCCGCTTCTTTTCGCCGTGGCCGCCATCTGCCGAGAATCGCGACGCGGGTGGAAGCACCTTTGTGATCGCTGTTCCGGACGCGTGGAGGGCGCCATTGCGGAACGCGATCTCGACAAATGCGCGAGTGGCGTCGGCGCGGAGCCGCTCGTCCTCGATGATGGCCTCGAGCTCGGCCTCGCGCTTGGCCGCGATAAACGCCTGCCACTCCTCGTCGATAGCACCGTCGACCGAGACGGAGTCGACGAAGGCTTCGATGAGGTCCTTCTTGTTGCGCAGTGTCGGGCTGGCGTCGACGGCGCGGGAGATCTCGGCGCGGATCTCCTTGCCCTCGCCATCGCCGTGCTGGCTGCGGTACTTCTGCACGAGCATCAGGATGTAGTCGACGTTGATCTCGACCTGCTTGATCAGCTCGATCTCGAATACGACGTCGTCGTTGATGAGTTCCTTGTCCGTGTCCTTGACCTTGCGGAACTCGGCGTACAGGTCGAGGTAGACGCTGCGGTAGTCCTGACCCTGGCGTTCGCTAAGGATCTCGTGCCCGGCGAAGTCGTCGAAGGAGGTAAGGATGTTCTCAAGCCGCAGGATCTGCCCGAACAGCTGAATGAACTCCTTCTGCGCAGCTTCACCGATGATCTGCTGCCCGAGCGGGAACGACGTCAGCAGCTCGCCGACCTTGTCGGAGTACTCGCCGTAGTAGTCGCCATACGGCTTCAGGAGCACCACCCCGCGAGCATCCTTGTTACCGAACAGTTCCAGGGCGGCGTTCGTCTCCTCCTCGAGGTCCCGGAAGGCAACGATGTTGCCGTAGGTCTTGACGGAGTTGAGGATGCGGTTGGTGCGCGAGTACGCCTGGATGAGGCCGTGGGCACGCAGATTCTTGTCGACGAACAGCGTGTTTAGGGTCGTCGCGTCGAAGCCGGTGAGGAACATATTCACCACAATGACGAGGTCGAGTTCCCGGTTCTTGAGCCGCTGCGACAGGTCCTTGTAGTAGTTCTGGAACTTGTCAGCGCTGGTGTCGTAGCTCGTGCCGAACAGGTCGTTGTAGTCCTGAATGGCATCTTCGAGGAATCGTCGATCGTCAAGGGAGAGCACATCGGTGTCGAAGGCTTCGTCGTCAAGGATGCCGTCGTCGCTCGCGTCGTTTGCACCGTAGGAGAAGATCAGACCGATCTTGAGTCGTCGATCGACGGGGATCGCTTCTTGCTGGATCTGGAAATGGTTGTAGTAGCGACGCGCCGCATCAATCGAGGCGGTCGCAAAGATTGCGTTGAAGCCGCGCACTCGCTTGCGCTCACGGACTGCCTCTGCCTGGCGGCGGGCCCGTGTCGACTCCGCGACGTTCGTCACCACCGAGTGCTCGTAGCTCGATGACCGCTTCGTCTTCTGGTCGAAGTGCTCCAGCGTGTACGCGACGATCTGGCTGATGCGCTCCGGAGCGAGTAGCGCCTTCTCGGTGTCGATCGCCGAGACCTGTTTGTCGACGACGGTACCGACCTTGACGGTGTTGACATAGTCGATCCGGAACGGCAGCACGTTCTTGTCGGTGATCGCGTCCACGATCGTGTACGTGTGCAGCTTCTCACCGAACGCCTGCTCAGTCGTCTTCAACTGCGGGTTGGCGCCCGTGCTTGCGTTCACAGCAAAGATCGGCGTGCCGGTGAACCCGAAGAGGTTGTATCGCTTGAACACTCGGGTGATGTCCGTGTGCATATCGCCGAACTGCGAGCGGTGGCACTCGTCGAAGATGATCACGACGTGGTCGTTCGTGATCGCATGACCCTTGTTCGCCTTGATGAAGGTCGACAGCTTCTGGATCGTGGTGATGATGATCCGCGCGCCAGGGTCTTCGAGTTGCTTCTTCAATACCGCCGTCGACGTATTGGAGTTAGCCGCGCCCTTCTGGAATCGGTCGTACTCGCGCATCGTCTGATAGTCGAGGTCTTTGCGGTCCACAACGAAGAGCACCTTGTCGACGCCCGGCAGCTTCGACGCCAGCTGCGCCGTCTTGAAGCTCGTCAGGGTCTTGCCGGAACCGGTCGTGTGCCAGACGTAGCCGCCCGCGGCGACGGTGCCGAGCTGCTTGTAGTTGGTGGCGATGTCGATGCGCTGCAGCATCCGCTCAGTTGCCACGATCTGGTACGGCCGCATCACCAGCAACAGGCGGTCGGCCGCGAGCACGCAGTAGCGGGTAAGGATGTTCAGCAACGTGTGCTTGGCGAAGAACGTCTTCGCAAACGATGTCAGATCGGTGATCGGCTTGTTCTGCGCGTCCGCCCACCACGACGTGAACTCGAACGAGTTTGACGTCTTGCGGCCCTTGGTCTGCTTCTTGCCCTCACTGATGTGCTGAGTGCGTGTCGTGTTCGAGTAGTACTTCGTCAGCGTGCCGTTGCTGATCACGAAGAGCTGCACGTACTCGAACAGACCGGAGCCGGCCCAGAAACTGTCGCGCTGGTAGCGATTGATCTGGTTGAACGCCTCCCGGATGTCGACACCGCGGCGCTTGAGCTCGATGTGCACCATCGGTAGGCCATTGACGAGCACGGTCACGTCGTAGCGGTTCGCGTAGTTCGCGCCACCCTCGCCCTGGCCGATCTCGTACTGGTTGATCACCTGCAGGCGGTTGTTGTGGATGTTGTGCTTGTCCAGCAGTGTGATGTTCTTCGTCGAGCCATCGTCGCGCTTCAGGAGCTGGACGTGGTCCTCCTGGATGCGGACGGTCTTCTCGACGATGCCGTCGTTCTTGCCAGCAATCTTGTTGTCAAAGAAGTCCGCCCACTCGTTGTCGGAGAAGATGACGTGGTTCAGCAACTCGAGCTGCGCTCGCAGGTTCGCAACGAGTTGCGCCTCGGACGTGACCGAAAGGTACTCATACGCCTGGGACTCCAGGAGGCGAATTAGCTCCTGCTCGAGCGCGGACTCCGATTGATAGGCCGCCGAGGCGTGGGCGTCTGGAACGTATTCTGCGACGACGGTGGACTCGGCGGAGACGGCTATCGGATCGTACTTGCGAGGAAGCACTTCGCTCATGCGGCGGCCTCCTTGAAGGTGAGGAGCTTGTCACGGTAGTACTCGTATTGCTTGCGCCGGGCCGCGAGTTCAGCCGGAAGACCGGTGCTGAGGTCATTCACAAGTGCATCGAACTTGTCGAGGAGCGCAACGATTTCGCGCTGCTTTTCGAGCGGAGGGACTGGTATCGGGAAGTCCTTCACCTTCTTGGCGTTTAGGTTCGACTGTGAGCCTTCACCGAGGCTTCGCAGCCGCTCGTACTGGCTCGCAACCCAGAAGAAGACGTAGCGATAGTCGGCCTGCATCGGGTCAATCTGCAGATTGCAGCACGCTTGATTCGTTGTGAGCGGAATCTCGTTGATTGCAGCCTTCGCGGCAGTCGCTCCGTACATGGCGACGATCACGCAGTGCTTCGGAATCCACTTGGCTGACGAGTTCCGAAGACCGTCCTCGGTGATTGTCATGCTCGTTGAGTAGACCGGGCCAAAGTCGACTTCCTGGGTGCGAAGCCATGGAATGTCGCCGCCGTAATATGCCTCGCGTCCTGAAGGTGGCGTACCACCCGATGACACCTTGGAACTCACTTCTCCAAGCGTCGACCATCGAACAGCGCCGTCCCCAGAAAGATCGAAGGCCACAGATCGGTAATGCTCGTACTGGCGCCGTCGAGCTTCCAGCTCCGCTTCCAGCTCCGCTTCCAGCCGGGTGAACTTATCCAAGATTCCCACAATCTCGCGCTGCACCTCGATAGGCGGCACGGGGACTCGGATCTTGGCTAGTGCATCGCCGGAGACACGGCGAACCTTCGTTCCCGTGATGTGTCGAGCCTTCTGGTCCTGGAACATGGTCGAACCGAAGAAGTACGCCACATACTTGGGATCGAGCTCATGGCGGTAGATGTACGCGTCGCCGCTCACTGCCGCTTCAGATTCCCCGAGCCAAGCGGTCGCCTTGGCAACCGCGGCATCGTCCTCGCTCGTTGTCGCGATGACGAGATCTCCATGCTTCGCGCGGCGCAGCCTCCGCGCGTACTCCGGATCGGTGAAGGACTTGGTCGCATCCGCCCACACTCCGTAGTGGGTGTGCACCTGTCCGTAGTGGATAGCCGGCGCACCCTCATCAGTAAGGTCAGACTTCTGCAGGCCGTTCCCGCGGACGAACTGCCCGACATCGCCGAGAGTCTTGATCTCGACCCCTTCGGGAGCGAGCTCGGCGATCAGCTCGTCCACACGGCTCACTTGGAGCTCTCCAGGTCCGCGACGATCTCGTCGATGGAGACGCGCAATTCAGCCTGTCTCGCAACGATCTCCGCAATACTTCCCCCCTTTGCCCCTGAGAAGCAGATGGCCATCAGTTGCAGCCTTGAGCTCCTCGTAGGCGATCGGCTCGATCTCGACCAGCGGCGTCAGATAACACCACCACTGATTCGGGTCGAACTCGTCATCAGGCGAGCGCTCTACCCCTGTCTCGAGGAAGGGGCGCGACGCGATCCGAGCGACAAAACAGGCCGCTTTCCGCGGGGCGACGAAATAGACCAGGGCCAGGTCGCCGACGTCGGAGTTCTTCGGCGCAGTCCATTGCAGGTCGTAGACCCCAACGCCTCCCTTCTCTCGGGAGTCGTCGAGTTCTTCGGGTTCCGGATAGGAAGCCTCTGCCCCGATGAAGATCCACGCTGCACGAGGTCGCTCGTCGGTCGGATCGCCGACGTCGAGGTACCCTGCACGCGGCGGCTCTGCAATGCCACCGCTGTCCCAGGCATCCGCAAAAGCGCTCACATCGCTCGTGATGCCCATGAGCTGCAAGTTGTCCACCGATCGCTCGAAACGAAGGCGCGGCCATACGGTGACCCCGTCCAGATCGTCGGGGCCATGGCCCAGGGCCAAGACACTGGCGTAGGGCAAGGGCTGGCTGTGAACCCACTCCTCGATCGAGGCGTCGCTGAGCGCATTCTCATGAGCCGGCTCGTAGAACAGAACCGAGATCCGGACGCGCGATTCCCCCTCTTGCAGTCGCGCGACGAAGATACCGTCCCACCCATCGAACACGACGGACGTGGCGTCCCACTCGATGTCGGCGTCGTCACGCGCGAAGTTCGCGACAATACCTACGAGGGCCGGATGACGCTGCCCCTGAATCCAAGTACTGGAGACCCTCATGACAGTGCTCCCCTCCGATGGTCGATGGCCCGTCTTCTTGGTATCGGGTCGAAGGCTCAGTGTCTCGGTCAGTTTCGGAAACAGTCGGTTATCGCCGGGTTTCGCATCATCCCCGCGACGTTGCAGGGATGACGAACAGATTGCGTGGAGCGAGAGTCATGAAGTGTCGAGGTTGGGAGGCATGCCCACCGCGCGCGGAAGCGCCTGACCGTACAGGGCCGGGACATTGCGGGTCGTGGATGACACGAGGAGGTGCCGCGGCTTCGGGAGAAGTCGGTGCCGTACCCGGGCGCATCGCGCAGGGTCTGCGGGTGGGAGACGCGAAGCTCGACCGCGTTCTCGGAACGCTAGGCGAATACCTCGACCCGCGCCGCCGCCCCCGGGATGAACTGCAGCCGGGCGTTACAGGTCACGAGCGTGGCATTCGTGAGTTCGACAAGTGCCAGGTATCCGGCGTCGTAGGTTGTCACGTTCGCTCGCAACTGCCATGCCCGATCCGCGAGAAGGTACCACGGCCAGAGGTCGATCGGGAACTGCGCGAAGAGGTCGCGCGCGGCATCCGCTTGCGCCGTCGAGATCCGTCGGCCCCGCTCCAAGCCACGCAAGGCACTGTCAACCTCGGTGGGCAGAAGGTGCGGCGCCAGCAGCGTCGCATCCGCGAGACGGGCCGCGATACGGTCACCGAGCTCGCCGCCTGAGGCGATCACGGCAACAACGGCTGACGGGTCGAGCACGACGAGACCGGATGCCGCGCTCTCGGCATCCGTTGTCACCGGCGCCCCTCGCGCACAGCTTCGACGATCTCGTCCGCTGACAGGGCGGGATTTACACCGGCGCTTATTCGCGCTCGCACCGCTGCGTCGGCCGCGCTGGGAGTGCTCGCGATGCGCACGAACTCCGCGCTCAGGAACTCCTGCAGCGACCTGCCCGACCGCGCCGCGCGGGCAGCGAGCTCGTCGCGCACCTCATCAGGCACGTTGCGGATCGTGATGTTCACCGGCACAGCGCCAGTGTAGGCGCGGATGCCTGCATTGTGCATGCGCTTCGCCCCTGCAGGGATCCGCGGCGGTGCGAGGCGCCGTTGGGGTGCTGCGCGAAGAACGACTCGCGGATGCCTATGCCGACGCCTTCGCCGAACCTGCCGACGTGCGTGGGATCGATCGCTATCGGTCGTAGACCTCGCGGCGGTGGCCGGCGCGAACGACCGTGACCACGAGCTCACGGTCGAGCACGTCGTAAGTCACCCGGTAGTCGCCGACACGAATCCGCCAGGCAGTGTCTTCCCCGGCGAGCTTCTTAGCCCCATGAGGCCGAGGATCGCTGGTCAGCTGCGCGATTGCATCAAGCACCCGATCGCGTGCCGGGCGCGGGAGCTTCTTCATCTGACGCGCTGCCGACGTGGTGAGTTCTACGCGGTAGATCACGACGCGAGGTCGGCGCGCAACTCGTCGAGGGTCACGCGGGTGCCGTCATCCTCGGCCTTGGCCTGCCGGTAGGCAGCAACATCCTGGGCCATCTCGAACGCTTCGAGAGCCTCCAGATCGGCCACGCTCACGACCACAGCCGCAAGCTTGCCGTTGCGGGTCACTCCGATACGCTCGCCCGCGTACATTGCGCGTCCGAGCACGTCAGCAAGCTGACTGCGCAGCTCTCGCGTCGAGACCTCAGTGGTGACGGATTCCATGCAGATAGTGTAGCACTTGGCGTCATTGTGTACACAGCAGCGCCTGGCTGGCCGGAGCGCCTCAGCCCACCCACACGGTCGAGAGCAGAGGGCGGCTGGCGCCAGAGGGAAGACCCAGCCGAGGAGCGCGTCGGTACGGCATCCGTCTGTTCGCTTGGGATCACGGCGGGCGCGCCATCCGGTCACGACCCACACGGATGCTGAGGCCGCCAGCACCAGCAGAGTCACGAGGCGAACGGATGCCGCCACCTCGAAGCCTGCGAGGAGGGTCGTGATCTGCGCGAAGGCGATGACACCCCACGGCACGATCGCGACCGCGGATCCGAGGGCGAAAGCGGGGCCACCGAAGCGCCCGGTCGCGGCGCGGTGGTCGTGGACGATGAGGAAGAGCGCTCCGGCGGCGCCCAGCGCGTAGATCGGCACGAGACTCGTGACCTCGGTGATGCCGTTGAGCTGCGCGACGAGGAACGTGCCGACGCCGGCGAGTTGCGAGTACTCGATCCAGCGCCAGGTGTGGCGATCGGCTGCGGCATCCGTGGCGTGACGGCGGCGGACGGCAGGGACGAGCAGCAGCAGGCGCATCGCGGCGACGAACAGCAACAGTACGGCGATCGCTGCGCCCATCTGGATGCCAGGCCACAGGTCGGGCGTCGGCGTGACGACGATGATCATCCCACCGTCGGCCGGGGCGATTCCGGGTGGGGTGAGGGTGAGCGTGATGAGGGGCGCGAAGCCCGACTGCAGGCTCGATGCGACGAGGGCAACGACGGCGAGGATGACGGCAGCGGCCGCGACGGCGAGGTCAGCGCGCGGCACGGGTGGGGTGCCTGTCGGTGCGTCGGCGCTCGGGTGGGTGGGGTTGTTCATGCCGCGTCCCTCCGGGCCTGGGTGCGCCGATGTCGGTCTGGTGTCGAGCTTAGGTCGTGTGCGTTCGGGGGCGTCGGTCCCTCCCCAGGCGGCGTGAGAAATGACCTGTCCACAGGCTGTTTTCGGGTCGGAATCGGCCCGCGATGAATGTCGGAGGTCGGTGAGAGAGTGAGCGTATGAACATCCTCACGGCGATGCGCGAGCGGCTTGACCGACTCGCGGTCTTCGCTGAGCTGGATGTCGAGCCCGCGGACCTCCCGTCGGGCGCCGCGGCGCTCAGTGATGCGTCGGTGTTGGAGGTGTTGCGCGAGGTCACCGGCATCGCGAACGATGCGGAACGGTTGCAGTCCGTTGTTGCCGGAGTCGCTGCCCAGCGCTCGAAGCGCGAGAACGGTCATTCTGGGCTCGCTGCCACGCAAGGGCACGCGTCACCGGTTGCTCTGGTGCAGTCGATCACCGGCGGCACGCGCGCAGATGCGCTGCGGCAGGTGCGGGTCGGGCAGTCGCTGCTCGATGGTGCGGCTCCGGATGCGGGTGCTGGCCCGGGTGCCGACACTGCTACGGCGACGGATGACTCCCCCGCCGCCCGCGCGCCGTGGCACGCTCCGCTGCAGGCAGCCCTGTGGGCTGGACGGTTGACGACAGCCCAGCACGATGCGATTCGTGGTGGTCTGGGTGAGCCCGAGGCCGACGGCGTGGATCCGGCATCCGCCGCTCTCGCGTGGTCGGTCGCGGCAGAGACACTCGTCGACGAGGCGGTGGCGGGGGCATCCGTTGAGGAGCTGCGCGCGCGGGCCCGGCAGTTGCGCGACATCCTCGACCCCGTCGGCGCCGAGAACCGGTTCCAGGAGCGGTACGAGAAGCGGTCGCTGCGCACATGGATCGACCAACACGGGCAGCACCACGGCCACATCGTTTTCGACGACGAGATGGCGCTCTGGCTGCGGTCCGCCTTTGCCGCCGCGCTGCGTCCCCGGCGCGGTGGCCCCCGGTTCATCTCGGATGCCGACCGCGCCGCCGCGAAGGAGCTTTCCGACGACCCGCGCAGCAACGAGCAACTCGAATACGACCTGTTCGTCGATCTCATCCGCGCCGGGGCACTTGCCAACGCTTCGGATGTGTTCGGGGCACGTCAACCCGGGGTGCGGATCGTCATGGTCGGCGACTCTGAGGGGCCACGGGACCCGATCGGCCGGCTCGTCAAGACCGGGCACGCCGAAGACGGCGGGGATGCCCTTCCCGGATCGGTCGTCGACCGCAACATCTGCATGAACGGAACCGTGACCGTCACCGTCGACTCCGGCGGCAACCCGCTCGATGTCGGGCACGAGCAGCGCCTGTTCACCGCCAAGCAGCGGATTGCGCTGGCCGTGCGCGACGGTGGATGCGCCGGCGAAGGATGCCCCGTGCCGGCGTCGTACTGCGAAGCCCACCACATCGACCACGTGGCCACCGACAACGGCCGAACCGACATCGACCGCGGCATCCTGCTCTGCAGGTTCCACCACATGCAGCTTCATAACAACGGCTGGAAGATCATCCGCGACGGTCACGGCGCGTTCGTTCTCGTGCCACCAGCGGGGCATCTGGGGCCTCGCGGCGAGCCGGCGGTTCCACGCGCGCTGCGGACGAAGGCGCCGTGGGCATGGGCGTGGGATCCGCCACCACCACCCGAGAGACCACCCTGGCGCGAGAATGCGCCGCCCTCCTCACAGCGACAGCCGGGGCAAGGTGATCAGTCACGACGCCCGAACGATGCTTCCGCTCGACCGGCAACTCTCAGCGCACGCGAACGAGAGCCGCGAACTGCGTGACGATGCCGGGATAATCAGCGACTGCGACGGGATGATCAACGACCGCGACCGCTGGCGGGATGATCAATGACAGATGGCGGGATGAGAGCATCTGCGACGGAGCCGGCAGAAGCCCGCGCTCAATTGGACCCCTCTGTGGTGTCGTTGAGCGCCCCGGCCTCGCGCTCGATGTCCGCGGACTCGCGCTCAATGTCCGCGGACTCGCGTTCGATGTTCGCAGCCTTGCGCTCCAGCACCGAGCGTTGCGCACGGTTCTCGGTCATCGCGGCCGCCCGAAGCAACTCGTCCCTCGCTTCGCGGGACCTGCCGAGCTGCGAGAGCAGTTCGCCGCGGACACTCGGCACGAGGGGTGATCCGCTGAGCTCACCACGGTCGACGAGATCATCCACGAGCCGCAGAGCCTCGGCGGGACCGGCATCCATCGACACCGCCACCGCCCGATTGAGCTCCACGATCGGATTCGGGGCAATGCGACCCAGGATGTCGTACAGCACGACGATGCGCGCCCACTCCGTCTCTCCCACGCTCGGGGCCACCGCATGACACTCAGCGATCGCCGCCTGCAGCGCGTACGGTCCCCGCGCGATGCCCCGGGCCCGCGATACCGCGTCGGCCCGCGCCAGTACCTGCCGAGCTCGCGCGATCTGGCCGTGATCCCATCGGCGCCGGTCCTGGTCAGCCAGCAGGATCGGGGTGCCATCGCGCTCCTCACGGGCGCCAAAGCGCGAACGCTGAAACTCCATCAAGGCCAGCAACCCGAGCGGCTCGGGTTCGCGCGGCAGCAGCTCAGCCACGATCCGGCACAGGCGGATCGCCTCATCCGCGAGATCGGAGCGGGTCCACCGCTCACCCGCGGTCGCCACATATCCCTCCGTGAAGAGCAGGTAGATGACTCCGAGCACGCCGGCCAGTCGCGTCCGCCACTCCGTCGCAGGCACCGACTCGAACGGCACCTGCGCCTCGGAAAGGGCCTTCTTCGCCCGAGTGATGCGCGCCTGCACCGTCGGAACGCGGGTAAGCAGCATCCGGGCGATCTCCTCTGTCGATAGCCCGGCGACGACCCTGAGGGTCAGGGCGATCTGCGACTCCCGCGAGAGCACCGGATGACACGCAATGAACACGAGCCGCAGCACGTCGTCGGCTATCGGCTCCCACTCGTCTTCGCGGGCCTCATCCAGATCCCGCGCGAGCACGGCATACCGGGCATCCAGTTCCCCGCGTCGTCGCCACGCGTCGATCGCACGCCGCTTGGCGACCGCGGTCAGCCACGCACCGGGGTTACGCGGGATGCCGTCGCGCTGCCAGGCGACAAGCGCCTCGGCGACGGCATCCTGCGTCACATCCTCGGCCAAGCCGACATCGCCCGTCATGCGAGCGACGGTGGCGACGATGCGGGCACCCTCGATGCGCCAGAGCGCGTCGACAGTGCGACGGATCGAGGTGTCGATGGCGGCCTCAGCCTGCCTCGGGCCGGGCGGCGTGCTCGGCCTCACGCCACTCGGCCTCTTTCTGGATGTACTCGTTGTCGGCGAAGTCGGCAAAATCCGACTCGTCGGTGACGCGGCGCACCTCGAGCACGTTCCCGGGGGTCAGCGGGGCGCGCTTGGCCCACTCGAGCGCCTCTTCGACCGTGGCGGTCTGCACGATCCAGAATCCGTTGAACAGCTCGTGCACCTCGCCGTAGGGTCCGTCGCTGACGACCGGGGTCTCGCCCGAGAAGTCGACGAGGTAGCCGGGCTCGGGTGCGAGGCCATCCCCACCGACCAGAACGCCCGCGGTGATCATGGACTCGTTGTACGCGCCCATCGCGTTGATGACCTCTTCCATGTTCATCTCGCCATACGCCTCGACCGCAGCAGCGTTCGCTCGCATGATCAGCATGTGCTTCATTGATGACTCCTCCGTCGTCGTGGTGCGAGCCGGGCTTCCCCGCCATCGCACTCCCTTTCACTATCGCGTCGAATGGCGCGGAGGGATATCGACACGGGGATCGAAATTCCCCGATGCCGTCGTCAGCGCACCCGCACGGGAGCCGCGAACCGGGTCACGAAGCCGGGACGATCCATCGGCATCGCCAGCACCGAATCGGGCCGGCGCCCGGCAAGATCCGCAAACCCTCGGTCGGCGAGAAGCCCGTCACGGATGCCGAGCAGCTCCGCCCGCCGCAGCGGCCAGGGCTCGTGAGTATTGGCTGCCCAGATCGTGCGACCCAGATGCTGCTCGTGAAAACCCCACCGCGCCGTGAGGAAGCGCGAGAGTTCGTCATCCACGACCTCATCGCCGACGCGGACCCGCACCCGGGTCCCGGGGCCGCGCGCCGCGCCGTCCGCCCTTCGGCGCCGGGAGCGGTACTCGACGGTGCCGGCATCCTGAGCATCGACGCGATGGCCGACGCTTGCCCACCGATACGGCAGACCGAACAGGGCGCGGGCTGTCAGCACCGGGATGAGGTGCTCGGCCTCGAGCGTCAGGAACACCACCCCACGCCGACCCTCGTCGTCGATGCCGTAGGTGCGGACGTTGATCTCGTTGAAGGTTCCGAGAAACGGCACCGGCGGGGCAGGCAAGAACTGGAACTTCGACAGCACGAACGGAACGAGTCCGACCCAGCCCGAGCCGTCGAACGTGTCGGGACGCACTCCGGGCGGCAGCAGAGGAGCCAGGCGCGCGGCATCCACCCGCCAATGCAGGAAGACCGCCCGCGACCAGCGTTGAGCGATGATCGCCCGACCGGGCAGCGGTGGAGAGTGGCGCGACAGGGCCATGGATTCATTCTCGCGTCGTGCCATGGGCCGCGGCGGTCAGGTCTCGTTCTCGCGGATCGCGATCGCGCGCTCATGCGAAGTGGGCATCGTGGCTCACAACCAGGGTGAGAGCCATGCACGCGCGGTCGCAGCGCGCTCGGCCTCATCCGGAATCGACGCCAACCGCTCGGCGATCAGCGCAGGGTCGACAAGCGACACTTCGAGCAGAGCAGCGACGAAGGCGCGATCCTTCTCGCGGTGGGCGATGAGTTTGGCTGCACAGAGGTCGTGCGGATCAAGGCACAAACCGACAGCACCGTCTGTGTTCTCGCCGCTCACCGGAACGAGCCGAGACTCCCAGCCGACGGGCAGCTTCGCGGTCCGCCGTCCCACACCCTGGAGGTAGAAGCCCTGCGTCTCGTGGAACACAGACATCTCGCCCACTGCGGCATCGATCTCCGTCGCAAGCGACTCAACATCGTCATCCTCGATCGGACGCATATCGATCTCGACAGACGTCACCGCTTCGGCGGGGAGTTCACTCTCGTCCCACGAGCCAAGAATCGCCTGCGATCCGATGATGATGATCTCTCGCTGCTTCACGATCCTTGTTGCCGCGCGTATGGCGTGCTCGAGCTGATCCCGTCTCACGCTGCGGCCCCTCGTCGCACGACGTCGCGCCGCTCATTCTCCGACAGAACACCCGCGAACGGCGTCATCTGGCGCAGGTCATCGGCGCGCTCACCTGTCGCGAGCATAAACTCGATCAGCTCCCCGGTTGGGGCGTCGAGCATGCGCTCCCACTCATCGAGCCACCCTTGCGACAGGGCGCCGCGCGCGTTGAGGCGCATTCGAGCAATATTCTCGAGAGCTCGTGAACGAATGTCGTCAGGATTCGAGCGCAGTTTCCGCGCGACCGCCCGATGCAGTTCGCGACTTACGCGCGCTGCGCGAGAATCCTCTTCGCCTTTCTGCCTCAGCGGAGATGACACGCGTTGACGATTCGGTGGCGATTCCTCGGTGGTCACCAGACCTTTCGCATGAAACGTAACTCCCAGCGCGTCAGCGACCGCCCACGCCGTTGCGAGCGAACTACCCTCGCCTCGCTCCAGCCGTCGGAGCGCTTGCACACTCACACCCGCCGCGTCTGCGACATCGCGCTGATCACGGTGACGACTCAGGCGCTGCGCACGCAGTATCTCCCCTAACCGCTTGGGTGATTCGAGCGAGATCATGACTCAATTCTATCTCTAATAGATTGTTTTTCATCTATTGAGCACGGGTGGCGCCTTACCGCACGTCCCCCTTGTCGAGCGAAGAACTGGTCGAGAGGCTCAGCGAACCATCCGCACGGAACTCAGCAGCGGGCGGTGTTCATCCTCGCGACGAAGGCCATCGAGAGCGAAGCCGTTGCGCTCATAGAAGCGGATCGCCCGCGGATTGCGCTCAGCGACCCACAGGAGTGCTGGGTCGTCGCCGAGGACGGCATCCATCAGCGCCTGGCCGAGACCCGTGCCGTACTCGCTCTCGAGGATGTAGAGGAGGTAGAGCTGGCGCTCACGCGGGAAGTCCTCGCCGTCGGCGGCGACGGCCGCTCCCGACATCGCGATGCCTACAATCTGCCCGTCCCGGATGCCGACCCGAAACACCGCTCCGGGCGGCGGGTCCTGCAGCGTGCCTCGCCACCATTGCCTGCGCGACTCCGCGTACTCCGGCGTGAAGAAACCGTCGGGTAGCAGGTGCGTGTAGGCCTCCTGCCAACTTTGGACCAGGACGGCAGCCCAGGCATTGGTATCCGTGACGTCGGCAGGGCGGATCGTCCAGGTCATCCGGCCATGGTGCCACGCGTCGGACGACGGGGATGGCTAGGTTGGGCCCGCGAGTATTGACGGCCCTGCCGTGCGGCGCGTGTCACCGGTGCCCGCTATCGTTCCCTGCATGACAACCTGGGGGGCGAGTCACACGGCTGGCGGCTACGCAACAATCGACTTCGAAACGACGGGGCTGTGGCCCGAACGATACGACCGCGCCATCGAGGTCGCCGTGGTCCATTCCGATCCTGACGGCACGATCACGGGACGCTGGGAGACCATCATCAACCCGGGCCGCGATCTCGGCCGCCAGGACATCCACGGAGTTACGGCCCGCGAAGTGCTCGTCGCTCCCCCGTTCGGCGGGATCGCCGGCGAACTCATCGACCTACTCTCGGGCAGGGTGATAGTCGCGCACAATGCGTCGTTCGACATTCGGTTTCTCGATGGCGAACTGAGCCGCCTCGGCTACTGGCCCGGCGCCCCCTACGCCCACCTGTGCACGATGCGCACCGCGCGCACGGTTCTCGCTGGCGGATGCCGCCTGGTCGACTGCTGTGCCGCGTTCGACATCGAACTCAGCGGCGCACACCGAGCAAGCGTCGATGCGTATGCGACTGCGCAACTGCTCGGCGCCCTGATCGCCAGCACCCGGCGAAGCGACTGGGACGACCTGCTCGCCGCGGCGCCGGTCCTCACACCCTACGAGGGAGAGAGGATGCCGTGGCTCGCCCGCGAGGGAGTCGCGCCCTACTCCCCTGGCTTCCTCGAACGGATCATCGACCGGATTCCCGACGTGTCGGAGTCCCACGAACAGGCCGAGTACCTCGCCCTCATGGAACGGTGCCTGCTCGACCGTTACCTCTCCGAGCACGAGAAGAACGCCCTCGTCGACCTGGCCGAGCGGTACGGCATCGGACGATCCACAGTCGAACGCCTTCACCACGACTACTTCATCGCGCTCGTCCGCATCGCGTGGGCCGACGGCGTCATCACCGAGACCGAGCGGGCCGACATCCAGGCGGTGGGCGAGCTTCTCGAAATCGCCCCGGATGTCGTCGACTACGCGCTCGCTGAGGACTCACCCTGGCAGGCGGATGCCGAGCCTGCAGCATCCGCCGCCTCGGGCTTCACCCTGCAGCCGGGCGATGAGATCGTCCTGACCGGCGAGATGACCCGGCAGCGCTCGGACTGGGAGGACCGTCTGCGCGAGCAGGGATACGTCCCGAAACCGGCCGTGACCAAGAAGGTGCGTCTGGTTGTCGCGGCCGACCCCGATTCGCTCTCGGGGAAAGCCCGCAAGGCGCGTGATTACGGCATCCCGATCGTCGGCGAGGAGTGGCTCCTCGCGAACCTTGGGTGAGTGCGCCTCGGCCGTGGCGATCGTGCGGCGCAAGCTTCCCGCCTAAGGTTTGTGCATTGTGGCTACAATCGGCTCATGGAAAGCGCCACAATCGGCATCCGGGAACTGCGCGACGGACTCAGTCGACACCTCGCCGACGTGCGCGCCGGGACGGAGCTGACGGTCACCGACCACGGGCGTCCGATCGCGCGAATCGTGCCGATCGGCGTCGAGTCGGGACTCGAAGCCCTCGTGCGCGCGGGGCTGGCGACGCTCCCCCGTTCGGGGCATGCAGCACTACCCGAGCCGATTGACGCGTCCGGCACCGTGAGCGACCTCGTGGCCGACCAGCGCCGGTGAGCACGGCACGACGATGCTCGCGTACTTCGACACCTCAGCACTCATCCCCCTCGTTATCCACGAACCGGCGACCGCGCGCTGTCGGGCCGTGTGGGATGCCGCAGCCGCCATCGTCACCAGCGACCTCGCCTACGTCGAGGCGCACGCCGCGCTCGCCCAGGCGCGCAGGCTCGAGCGACTCACGGATGCCTCCCACGAGCGCGCTGTTGCGGCGTTCGAGTCGGTATGGTCCGGCGTGGCGCGCATCGCCGTTGCGCCGCCCATCATCCGCGAAGCCGCGAAGATCGCGCACACTCAAGCACTGCGCGGATACGACGCCGTTCATGCGGCCAGTGCGGTAGCGGCGGCATCCGATGACTTCGTCGCCATTTCCGGGGACGCGGCGTTGTTGCACGCCTGGAGCGAACTCGGCATCGCCACGGTCGACAGTCGCGGGTGAGGTTCCCGCGCCGGTCTAGCGTCGCCGCGAGCCGGCGGCATCCCTGTTCAGGAGTCAGGCGCAGCGCGTCGTGGCCATGCCGCCCAGCCGTCGGAGAGCATGAGAAGGATGGGGCGTGCGGCTTCGGCCCTGGTTGTGGGGAGGTCCGCGCCTGCGGGACTTCGCCCCGAGGTCGACCCATTCGGATACTCAAGCGAGTACCCGACCCACGTGTCAGTGCCCTCGTCGACGCTCTCGCGATACCTGCCACCGACGACCGCAAAGACATGCCGCTCGAGGTCGTCGACCTCGTGCTCCCCCGTCGAGTCGCATGCGTCACACCCACAGACCGGGAAGGGGAAGTCGTGCAATAACCCCGCGTGCATGACAATGCCCGGAAAGTCCGTGTAGGCCAGCGTGATCGCGGCGCATCGCGGGTCGTTCGGCTCGATACGCACCGCCCGCACGACGGGCCTGCTCTGGCGAAGAAGATCGGTTGCGACATCCGGCCCCTCGGTAATTCGCACGTCACAGGTCTCGGCGAGATGCGCCACGAGCGCATCGGCGACGGTGTGGAGCGGAGCGAACCGCTCGGGATGCGTGTCGACCGAATAGGTGTCAGTCGGAGGTGAGCCTTCCCAAGGGCGTCCGTACTCGATGACTCGGCCCTCGGCGTCGCGGAACACCGGCGTCTCGATCGGTGGACGATGGTAGGAACTCACGCCGCCATTCTTCCCGCGATATCGCTGTGGTGCGCTCAGCGGGCACGCACGGCCTATCGCGGATGCTGCGGACCGCTTGACATCCGCGTAGCGATCTGGCGTGCTGGGGAGGCGGGCCGGCGCCGAGAAGGAGACACGATGCGACTACTGCTGACCGGCGGCGGAGTGACCAATCCCAGCATCCGTAACGCCCTCGTGGATCTGCTCGGCAAGCCGATCGAGGAGTCGACGGCACTGTGCATTCCGACAGCGATGTATGGGCATCCGTGGCTCGGACCGGGCGTGAAGGCGTGGGAGTTCGCCGCCGGCAGGGAACCTGGCAACCCGATGGTGTCTCTCGGCTGGAAGTCCGTCGGTCTCCTCGAGCTGACGGCGCTGCCGAGCATCCCCGACGAGCGATGGATGCCGCAGGTGCGCGACGCCGACGTGCTCCTCGTCTCGGGCGGCGATGCGATCTACCTGCACCACTGGCTGCGCGAATCACGGATGCTCGACCTGCTGGGCCACCTCGACGACACGGTCTGGGTCGGCATGAGCGCCGGCAGCATGGTGATGGCCCCGCGGATCGGCGAGGAATTCGTCGGTTGGAAATCACCCCTCGGCGACCGCGGGCTCGGCTTCGTCGACTTCGCGATCTGCCCACATCTCGCCGTCGGTGATCGCCCAGGCAATTCGATGGAGGTCGCCGAGAGGTGGGCATCCCAGATCGATCTCCCCGCGTATGTGATGGATGACGAGACAGCCATAGTCGTCGACGGCGACCGGGTCGAGGTCGTTTCAGAAGGCGTCTGGCACCGGCTGGGCGACTAATGCCGCTCGGCGAGAAGAGACCCAGGACTCTCCCACATTCGTTATCTGATGTGATAATCTGCGCACGTGGATGATGCGATGTCACGCCTTCCTGAGGGCCTGAGCGAGGTGCTCGAGTCCGCCGCGCGACTGCAGGCCCGCGTGCCGGATGCCGTTCTCGTCGGCGGAGCCGCCGCCGCTCTCTATGCGCGCCACCGGATGTCGACCGACCACGATCACATCATCGAAGACCTCCAGGACCGTTACGAACAGATCCTCGATGCCCTGGAGCGGGAGGGCGACTGGGTCTTCAACAGAGGGGTTCCGGGGAAGATCATCCTCGGCGAACTCGGCGGAATCGAAGCAGGCGTGCGTCAGATGATCCGCACACGGCCGCTCGAGGTGCAGTCGGTCACCGTGCCGACTGGCGCCACCATCACGGTTCCCACTCTCGACGAGATTGCGCGAATCAAGGGCTTCCTGATCGTGAAGCGCAACCAGATGCGTGACTACCTCGACGTTGCCGCGCTGTCGTATCGCTTCGGACCCGAGCGAATCGGCGCGGTGCTGTCCCGGATCGACGACTACTACACCGACCCGACTCATCCGGAGGACCGGCCGGTGCAGTCTCAACTCGCCAGGCAGCTGATCGATCCCTCACCGAAAGACCACACCCGTATCCGCGATCTGGCCACCTATAAGCAGCTCGAGCGGCGCTGGCACGACTGGCAGAACGTCGTCGCCGACTGCCGAGCGCTGGCTCCCTACGTCGCCGCCTGAATGCCGAGAGGAACTGAGGATGCCGCTTCGATTCCGCAATATCGACGTCACCCCCGACGCCCCCGTGCGCGAGTGGGGGTTCGAAGGCATGCTTGCCGCACTCGATCGGGGCTACGCGCCTCACTGGTCTCGGCTCGCTTCAGCCGTGGCATCCGAGCCGGGCCTGCGCGAGGTATTCGAGGAGGCTGCTGAGGCCGCGGAGTCGCGCACCACCGTCGCGCTCGTGCGCGAGATGATCGACCACCGACAGCGGACGCCGTCGGACGTCGCCCGCGAACGCCTCCGCTCCGCCCACCGCGCGAGCGGCCTCACCCAACGTGAGCTCGCATCTACCCTCGGAACGTCCGCGAGCCGGCTGAGCACCTATCTGAGCGGTCGTGTGACTCCCGCCATGGATGTGCTGGTCGCGGCCGAGGAACTCGCTGACCGAGAAGTCGCGCTTCGTAATGCGCGGGAGCTGATTCTGCGGTAAGCGCTGCACGAGTCATCCATCACGAGACGGATCCACGGCGCTCCTGAGCGTCGAAGCTCCACCCCTGCACGCGGTGGATCATCGCCACCTTCGGATAGGTGCCGCCGGGTCGGCCGATCTCGAACAGATCGATCATCAGGAACAGCGGATAGTCGGGAGCCTGCGCGATCCGCCGCACGACGCTCGCCTCGCACCCGATGACGATCTCACCGCTCCCCCAGATCACCGTCCAGGTGTGAGGGGCGCTCGCATCGAACGGCAACGTCACCTCAGCCATATCGGTCTGCATCCGCGGATCATGATGCGCCTTCACACCAGTCCGCGCGACCGTACTCTCACCCACAGCATCCGCATCGATCTCGACAATGCAGATCTCTCCTGAGTCCTCCGGCGACAGATGCTCGGTTCCCACGAGCCAGGCCGCGAGCATGCATCCGTCATCACGCGTGGCCGACACGGTCAGGTCGACGCGTCCGCTAGAAGGAGCAAACAGCAGCCGCAACGGCGTTTCGGTGCGCACGCGCACGTCGTCGCGGTGGCGGTGGGTTCCGGATGCCGACCCCACCGGCCCCGAGAAGGTGCCGGTCTGCAGGTTCGAGACCCGCAGCGGGGCATCCTCGTGCCGCCAGTCGAGCTGATCCTGCTCGATCCGCAGTTCGAGACCCTCGGGGGTGATTCGGTAACGGGCCTCCGACCGGTCCGGGGTCGTCCAGTGCGGCAAGTAGTGCGCCACCCAGCGCTCGGACGACAGATCACCCGAGAATCGGTCGTCGAGGTCGGGGGTGCGATCCGGCGGCGAAGGCAGCAGTTCGGCAGCGGATGGCTCGAAGCTCACGTCCCCAGCATCGCGCCGACGTCCGACATCACGCGCGCGGAGAGCCGGGCCGCGCCTCAGGTCGCGTTCCAGAGCGCCTGGTAGTACTGCATCCGTTCCGGATCGGGGTCGATGCCGTACGCGGCAACGAGCGCGTCTTCCCACCCGGGTCCATAGTTCCACTGCGTACTGAGCGCGGCCGACGCGAGGTCGCCCCACCGATCACCGATACCAAGCGAGCCGAGGTCAACGTGGCCCGACCAGGTGCCGGCATCCGAGATCAGCGTGTTCGGCGCGCACGCGTCACCGTGACACACCACCAGCCGGTCGACCGGCGGCGGATCGTGCAGCTCTTCGGGAACACGGATGCCACGAGCCGCCGCGGTCGCGAGGCGCGTGGGCACATCCCACCGGAACGGGCACGCCGCGACCGGCAGTGCATCGTGCAGTGCCCGCAGCCCCTCACCAATAGCCCGAACCGCCGTCGCGGGCTCAGAGCTCCACCGCGGTGATACCGCACTCTCCCCCGCCAGCGCCTCGGTCACGAGCCACGCGTGGGTTTCGTTGCGTCCGAACTCGATGACCCGCGGCACGGGTGTGAACGGAGCGACCCACCGCAGCCGTTCAACCTCCGCCTCGACCGACCACTCGGCGTTGTGGGCCTCGTATTTGATGAAACGGGTGCTGTCGGCATCCGTCGCCTCGAACGTCAGCCCGCCGAGGTCGTTGATCCAGGCCGGCGTAAGACGCGCGCCCTGCGCGAGGTCCCGCACCCGCGCCGGGATCGGGATGTCGGGCGCAGGGATGCTCATGCGCCTACGGTACGGGCGGACCGAGCGCTCGAGGATCAGCCCTCGACGTGCGCCGCGAGGTGGGCCAGGGTCTGCGCCCCTCCTTCTATCGCGTGATACTCCTCGACGGCCGTATCGCGCAGCTGCCGTGTTGGGAACACGGTCGAAAGTGTGACCCGCGTCTGCTCCCCGACCTCCTCGAACGTGAAGACCGAGTCGAACGCGTTCGGATCGCCCGCGTACTCACCGTGCAGCAGCACGATCCGCTCGGGCGGGGCGATCTCGCGCCACTGAATCCACTCGGCGTAGTCGGTGCCGTCGGGGCCGTGCATTGTGAAGACCCACGTCCCGCCCTCGCGAAAGTCGAACTCTCGCGTCGATGTCGTGAAGCCGTCCGGCCCCCACCACGCTGACAGGTGATCAACGCTCGTAAAGGCCGTGAACACCACCTCGCGCGGGGCGCTGACGAGCCGCTCGACCACGACCGTGCGGTCTGCTTCGGGCTCGGCGGCGGCGCCCGCGGCGGGCGTGTGCTGGTCAGTCATCCGTGTCTCCTTCATCTGTATTCCTCGTCGACGGATGCTGCGCCAAGCGCTGCACGTAAGCATCTAGTCGGTCGAAGCTGTCGTTCCAGAACTGCTCGAAGCCACCGGTCCACTCGTGGATGGGCCGCAAACCCTCGGCTTCCAGGCCGTACAAGCGCTGCTTGCCTGCACCACGGACCCGGACGAGCCCCACCTCCCGCAGCACGCGCAGGTGCTTGGACGTCTGGGGCTGCGTCATCTCGAGGTCGTCGGCCAGGTCGGCTACCGCCCGCTCTCCGTCACGCAGCAGCACCAGGATGTCGCGTCGCCGCGGCTCGGCAATCGCGTTGAAGGCGTCGGAGGTTGTCGCAGCTCGGGCCATGCCCCGATCATATGCCTATATGGGCAGATTATGCGATACCGAGTCGTCGACAATCGGAGTCGACCCGGCACGCGCCGCTCTCTGTGCCGAGATGTCAGCCATCCATCCGCTCGTCCGGGACGATGACCACCATCGCGATCTCGCTCTCGGACCACCCGCGCGATTCGAGTTCCGCAGAAAGCGCCTGGCTGAAGACCTGGTGCGACCTCCTTCTGGCCAGGACCGTCGCCTCGGGCGCATCGTCGGCGTCGATCGCCTCGCACGCCTCGCGAAGATCGGCCCGCAGCCGAGACACCGTGGAGTTCCCGAACGCGGCGCGCAGATCCTCAACCGCTGGTAGACCCACCACCCAGCCGTCCACGCTGTATCCGGACTCAGATCCGGTCGGCGGCCTGCGCCCACCCATGCCGCGTGCCACTGCCATCCGTACGACCGCAACCCCTGTCGCGGCGACGGCCAGAATGCCGACCACGGTCGTCGGATAGATCGAAAACGCCGCCTGGTAGACGGGCGAATCCATTCCGAGTGTGAGAGCGACGGCGATGCGTCCGAACGAGAAGGCTGCGTACCCCGCGTTCACCAGCAGAAGTGTCAGCGCGCCGGTCTCACCGACGATCGGTGCGATGCGGGTCTCACGCGCCGTGAGTATGCACAGCAACAGAAGTGCAGCGACCTTCACGAGCGCCGAGACGGGGAGCCCGACGAACGCGGTCGTCGCTGCCACTGCCAACGCGGCGCCGGACACCACGATCGTGGCGCTGCGCAGTCGCCCCGACAGCGCACGAAGGGCCAGCAGAATCCCGCCGGGACCGAGCACCATGAACGTGTCACCGACCACGAGCGCGAGAACGGTGCCCGTCGTTTCATAGATCGCGTACATCAACGTCGAGCCCACGGCGGCGACACCCGCAATGATGCTGAACCGAACGAACAGCTGCCCGCGTCCGGACGAACCGATGCTGGGAAGCGTGGCGGCGATGATGACTCCCGCGACCGCGATGCAGATCACGAGCAGGATGCCGATCCACGCCATACAGCCCGCCCCCTTCTTGGTTTCGTCAGAAGCACCCAGGCCCGTCCGAGCTCATCCTAGGGAACAGCCGGACGACGGCGGCAGATGCGATCCGGTCAGCGATAGGTAGTTCCTACTCATTGCCGCCGTCGCGGGTGAACGCGACCATATGAGCGTCCCTGACCGCGTCCCTGGAGACCCAACATGCCTCGTCCTCGCGCAACCCTTCTCGTTACGACCCTCGCTGTAGGTTCTGTGCTGCTTCTCAGCGGATGCATGCCCTCAGTCAGCGACATCCTGGAAGACGCCACGGGAATCTCGGTCGACGAGAACGGTGCATCCATCGAGACCGACGAAGGAACCGTCGAGGTGGGTGCAACGACCGAGGTGCCTGCCGACTTCCCCGCCGAGCTGCCTCAACCCAACGGCCAGCTCATGGGTGTCATCACGACTCCTGGATCGTGGAATCTCAGTTACGAGGGGGTCGAGGCGGAGTCTGTCGAACAGATCATCGAGACCCTCTCCGGCTCGGGGTACGAACTGGTCACTGACGGCACGACCGGCGACGGACGTGTGGCCTCGTACCAGAACGACACGTGGGTTGTCACCGTGATCTGGGATGGCACCGAAGGTGGAAGCAAGGCCCTCGTCTACGGGGTCGCGTCCCGATGACGCAGCGCATCCTCCTGTCGGCCGGTCTCGCGTCGGTCGCGCTCATCCCCGGAATCCTGCTCGTCGGTTGCGCCGCCACCGATCCCGAGGCCACTCCCACCCCGACCGATACCGTGCTCGAGGTATCCGAGGTCGATACGCCGGATGCCACGGCTGAGCCAGCCGCGGGCGGCAGCGCAACCGCCGAGGGCGAGGCCATCGCGGTGCCCAGCGGGATGCCCGACGTCACGCTCTACGGCTGCGAGGAGCAACTCGACTACGCGGTCACCGAGACCGAGTTCGACACCCAGTGGATATGGGAGTTCGAGTGCCGCACCCCCGACCCGTTCTGGCGCACCGTCGACGGACTCGCAGCGGACTCCGCGTGGACCAACACCGTTGACCAGCGAAGCGGCAACGATGACTTCCTCACCGAGAACCTGCATTACATCGCCGACATCGGTGGTGTTGCCGGCGACGTCGACCTCAAAGCCTTCGGCGACGCGGCGGAGCTTGAGGTGACCTACAGGATCACCCTCGCCAAACCGTAGCGGGCCCGCCGCATCACGCGCCCGACGCCGAGAACAGCCCCGTCTCGACGAGTGCCACACGGAGCTCGTCCCGCGACGAAACACCAAGCTTGCGATACACCGACTGCAGCTGGTTATCGATCGTTCGAGGTGACACGCCGAAGCGCTCGGCGATCTCGCGGCTGCGCGCACGGCCTGCAGCGGCGACTGCGACATCCCGTTCGCGTGGCGATATCAGCGGACCATCGTGTCGCTGCAGCAACGGAGCATCCACGCCGTCAGCGGCCATCATCGCGACCCGGTCAAGACGATGACGCGTCTCGGCATCCGTCCGCATCCGGCGGGCAAGCTCAACAGCATCCAGTGCCGTGGGCGCCATTCCGCCTGCGACAAGCGCCGAAGCTGCTGCGGGCATGCGGTCGGGGTTTCGATCCCGCAGCGCGACGGCGACGTCACGCAACGCCGTGTACAGGCGCATCTCGGCAGGCACCCGTTCACAGATCGCTTCAAGCAACCCCGCCGCTCGATCGACCTCACCGAGACGGATGCAGACACCGAGCGAGATCGCTGCGACGAGATGGAAATCCACCGCCACCGCCTGCTCGACGGCCTCCTCGACCAGCGCCGCAGCGCGACGCGTGTCGCCCGTAGCGTGCCCAAGCCAGGCCTCGCACTCCGCGATCATCAGCAGCGCTTTGGGCTCCGACCGCTGAGCCGGATCGATCGTATCCAGCAGCGTTCGCGCACCCGCGATATCGCCCGACTTTGCCGTCAGATCAGCGCGGATCGCGAGGGCAAGCGGCATGATCGCGAACGGGTCGCGCCACCGAAGCTGATCAACCGCGAGGGCTGAGAGTCGGCGCGCCTCAGCCAGACGACCGTTGTAGCTGCGGTGCTCGGCTACCGTGCTCGTCCAAATGCCAGCGCCTTCGCCGGTGGCTGCGCGGCGTTGCTCGGCGAACTCGACAGCACGCTCATGCTCGCCACGTGAAAGCAAGCCGAAGTAGGTCTCGAATCCGATCATCGCCGCGGCGAACGGATCGAGCACCCCGAACCGCGCCTGCGCGTCGGACAGCAGGGAGGCCGCCTCCACGGCGGCGGCTGTGCGGCCGTTCATGGACTCGGTCATGATCGACGCAACCGCGCCGCGCACCCGCATCTCTGGCGACTCGTCGCCGCCCGAGTCGCCCGTGCGCTCGTGCATCTGCCCGACGAGACCCCGCCAGAGGCGCAGCTCGGGATCGAGAGTTGCCGCCACAGTCGGAGGAGCAGCCGCCTGCAGCTCCTCCGCAGCCCGGATGGCGGCGGCGACATCGAACCGGCGGAATGCGAGATGTTCGCCGCGCCGACTGACCAGGAGTGCGCGATCACTCCACGTCACCGCATGGACAGCGGCATCCGCCGTGTCGCCGGCCTCGCCAACGGTGATCGCCGCGTCGAAGGCCATGTCTGCGGCATCCAGCTCGCCGAGGCTCGACGTCGCGCACGCAAGCACCAGGAACGCACGAAAGCGCAGTGCGGGAACGTCAGCAGCTGCCGTCGCCTGCTGAGCGAGTTCGGCGGCGTGCTCGAAGTCCGCCGACCGGAACGCATGATCCGCTGCCCAGACAAGATCGGCGGCATCGACGGCGCCGGAGCCTTCGGACTGCAACACGATGGCCTTGAAGCGGCTCGCCGGATCGCCCAGCGATCGGAGGTGAGCTACCGCGTGTGAGCGCGTGCCGGCTGCCTCACTGCCGAGCACGTCGAGACCTTCCGAGAGCAAGGGGTGAGCAATGCGAACAGCCCGGGTTCCCACGTCATTGACCAGAAGTCCACGAGCAACAAGGGCATGGAATACCCGTCGCGGCCACGGAGAAGACCCATCCAGCGTGTCGAGATCGAGCGGCTGCGTCAGGGCGGCGAATCTCAGGGCAGCGCGATCATCCGCGTCCAGAGCGGCGATCGCAGCGTCGACGGTCTGCAGCAGACCGGGCGGTGTTGCTCCGTCGTCGATCTCGACGACCCCGTCCGTCACCCGCACCGCACCCTCACGGTCGGCAGCCTCCACGAGCATCCGCACATAGAGGGGGTTGCCTTCGGTTCGTCCAGCCAACCGGGAGGCGTCGGCACGATGACCGATCGCACCGAACCGGTGGCGCAGGAGTTCCTGAATATCGTCGACGGCCAGCCCCTCGACCCGCCGTTCCTCGGCGAATCCCTCAAGCACCAGCTTGGCCAGGGGACCTGGAAGTGTTTCACCAAGGCGTGCCGTTGCAATCGTCGGCACACCGAACCCACGGACGAGCTGATACACGACAGCAGCCGAGACCTCATCGAGCCGCGGCGCGTCGTCGACGACGAGAACGAACTGCCCGGGGTTTCGTCCGATACGCGAGAGCAGCGCAGGGACCGCGCCGGACGGGTCGAGGGGCAGCCCGAGCGCCGTGAGAGTCGGCGAGAAGGCAGCGAGCGGGACGGCCGCAAGCTCGGAAAGCGCGATGATCGACACGACGGTTCGCTCCGGCATCCGCTCTGCCACGAGCCCCGCGAGAGCGGTCTTGCCGATGCCCGGGGGGCCGGTCAGGATCTGAGCGCGAACAGGCAGCTGGCCGAGCATCGCCACGATGCTGTCGGCATCCTGATCTCGGCCGACGACGGGCCATGTACCCGGCGTCGGCGGCGCACTGCTCATGGGAACCCATAGTGGCAGTTGTCCGACGATGCGCGCGCTGCGTCGGTGCCGCTAATGTGATGCCGTGCGAAAGCTGATGGCGGCTGTTGCTGCGACGACCGGTCTCGTTTTCATGCTCTTCACGGGAGCACCCGCGACAGCCAACGGCGGCTCTGGCCCGCTCGACGGCCTCGACTACGTGTCGCTCGGCGACTCGTACCAGGCAGGGTACGGCCTCAACCCGTTCAGCAACACGAGCCCGTTCGCGGGCGACCCGAACGGCTGCTACCAGGCCGACGGCAACTACCCGCACATCCTCGCCGCGTACTTCGGGATGACGATCAACGACCAGACGTGCTCTGGCGCGATCACCGCGAACATCGGCTACGGGTCGGCCACCGTTTCGCCCACCGACCCGAACGTCATCCTGCCGACCCTTCCCGACGCCTCCACGCTGCAAGTGACCCTGTCGGGAATGACAGCGCCTCAGTTGCAGGCAGCGGGACTCAACGCCGAGACCGACGTCGTCACCGTCGGGATCGGCGGCAACGACCTCGGCTTCTCGTCGATCGCGACAGCGTGTATGCGCCTGTCCGTCAACTCCGACCCGCTCTACCTCGCCGACAAAGTCGGCGAGTTCGATAACTGCAAGGATTACTTCGACGACCCGGTGAACTACCCGTCGGCGTATCTGGCAGGCCGCATCACCGACGCGGTGGCGCCACGCCTCGCGACGACATTCGCTGAGATCCGCGCTGTGGCACCCAAGGCGCAGGTCTTCGTCGTCGGCTACCCACAGGTGGCTCCCAACAACGCGACCGACGCCTGTTTCACCGATCCGTTGACCCCGAACTCGGTGCCCTACAACGGTGTCGACCTGCAGTTCCTGCACGACATCGAGCAGCAGCTCGACGACACCATCGAGACTGCGGCGACCAATGCGAACTTCACCTTCATTCCCACATGGGACCAAACAGCGGGCAACACCCTGTGCACCCCCGACCCATGGATCAACGGCATCACGCTCTACCTCAACAGCCAGTCGACCTGTGATCCGGACTACCTGCCCGCCGACGGCAACACCGACATCTGCGTGAAGATCGGCGCCCTGCACCCGGACGAGGGCGGTGTGCTCGAGATCGCCAACATCGTGCAGCAGGCGATCGGAGACTGGGCAGCAACGCGCGGGATCACCGCCAGCGCCGGCGATGTCAGCCAGGGCGGGCAGGTGACGCTCTCTGGCGGCGGCTTCGAGCCGAACGAGAGCGTCCAGATCGAGCTGCACTCCACCCCGGTCGTTCTTGCATCGATTCCCGCCAGCGCGACAGGCACCTTCTCGACGACGCTGGCGATCCCGGCGGGTACGACCCCCGGCTCTCACACTCTCGTCGCGACGGGACTCACTTCGGGACGCTCGTTCTCGACACCGATCACGATCACGGCATCGGGCTCATCGAGCGGCGGCGGAGCGTCGATTCTCGCCGAAGGCGGAATGGACACCGGTTCGCTGCAGCTGGTGGGCTTTGCAGCCCTCCTCGGCACGACGCTCGTCGCGGGCGGCGTGGCTCTGACGCTGCGTCGCCGCCACCTCACGAGCACGCGGCGCTGATGTCAGCATCCGTCTCGCCTGCTAGAGCGGGGCGGATGCCGTCAGGGGTGCCGACGCGCGAGGGT
>Ga0209066_10000871_pt1 | contig 42073 bp, 36 predicted proteins | sample All_14_2_FD_187198 | JGI IMG/M metagenome (GOLD analysis project Ga0209066, IMG submission 187198) | Freshwater microbial communities in response to fracking from Pennsylvania, USA - Allegheny Zone_MetaG_DW_15 (SPAdes) (version 2) ... | reverse complement strand
TCCCGACGCCGGAGAGGCCTTAGTAGCCCTCGCGCTCCAGGCGCTTGCGCAGCACCTTGCGATAGCGACGCACGGCTTCGGCCTTCTCACGCGCACGCTTCTCCGACGGCTTCTCGAAGTGACGGCGCAGCTTCATTTCACGGAATACACCCTCGCGCTGCAGCTTCTTCTTGAGCGCGCGCAGAGCCTGGTCGACATTGTTGTCGCGAACGATGACTTGCACGGAGTCTCAGCCCCTTTCCGGTTATGGACAGACACCGAACGTCCCTGTGGCGAATTCCCTCGGTAACGCATTCGGCTGGATTTGAGGCCGGGCCTATATCATATGGATATCAGCCTGTGAAGCAGGAATGGAGAAAAATGGCCATTTTGAAGATTGCCCGCATGGGCCACCCGGTGCTGCGCGACGTGGCCGGTCCGGTCGACGACCCTACCGCGCCGGAGATCGCGAGCCTGATCCGCGACATGGTGGAGACCATGCAGGACGCCAATGGCACCGGCCTGGCTGCCCCGCAGGTGCATGTGCCGCTGCGCATCGTGGTCTATTTCGTTGACGCCGGGCGCAATGGCGGGGACAGCGTTCCGCTGACCGTGCTGATCAATCCGGTCCTGGAACCGCTGGATGAGGGGGAGGAGTATGGCTGGGAAGGCTGCCTGTCCGTTCCGGGCCTGACCGGGCTTGTGCCTCGGGCCACCGCGCTGAAATGGCACGCCCTTGCCCCGGATGGATCGGAGATCGGCGGAATCGCCCGGGGTTTCCATGCCCGCGTGCTGCAGCATGAATGCGACCATCTGGACGGAATCCTCTATCCTGCGCGCATGGACCGACCGGAGTTCTTGCTGTTCGTGGACGAGCTGCGCAAATATGGGATGCCACCGGAAGCACGGGTCCTGATGCCCGACGCGCCGGAGCGCTGAGACGACAGGGAATCGAGATCGCAATGACGAGCAGAAAACAGGCGCAGGATCTGGAAGCCCAGCGGGACGCGCTGATCGAAGCGGCGCTGCCCCATGTGCCCTTCGACGGCTGGACCATGATGGCGCTGGAACGTGGTGCCGTCGATCTGGGCCTGACATCCGATGACGCCCATCGCCTGTTCCCCGGCACCGCCCTGGATATGATCGACCGGATGAACCGTATTGCCGATTCGCGGATGCTGGAGGCCTGGGACGCGCTCGACCAGACCGGCATGCGCACACCGGAGCGAATCACCACCCTGGTGATGCTGCGCTTCGACTGGGCGCTGCCCCATCGTGAAGCGGTGCGCCGGGGGCTGAGCCAGCTTGCCCTGCCGATGCATGCGCCGGCGGGCGCGCGGATGCTGTACCGCACGGTGGATGCGATCTGGAAGGCGGCCGGGGACCGCTCCACCGATTATAATTTCTACACCAAGCGCGGATTGCTGGCGGCGGTGCTGACCTCCACCCTGCTCTATTGGCTGGACGACCATTCGCCCGACAGTATCGAAACCAAGGCCTTCCTGGAGCGGCGCCTGAAGGATGTGACCTTCCTGCCCCAGTTGACGGGGCGGATGAAGGCCCTGGCCGATCGCCTGCCCTCGCCTGCCCGGCTGATTCGTGCCCGAAGGATGAATGCACCATTTCGTGGCTGAAGAATCCGGCTCCGCTGCCGCCTCTCTATCCACGCCGCCCCGATCCGGATGCGGCATGGCGTAACCGTGCCCGCTGGAGCGTGATCATCTCCATGGCGTTGCTGCCGCTGTTTTCGGTGATCTTTTTCATGATCGGCCTGGCGCTGGCGCTGGATGTGCAGCAGCCGGGCGGGGTGCCGACGCCGCGCTGGGTACTCTATCCGCTGATCGGCTATCCGGCCGTGGGCCTGACGGGGGTTGTCGGCGGCCTGCTGTGCTACAATGCCAAGGCCTATCCGCTGGCGCTGCTGGTGGCGCTTGCCCCGCTTGCCATCGTGGTTTTCGGCACGGTCGCTCTGATGGTCTGGTTGGTCGGCTGACCGGCCCGGCTTACAGCCCGTGTTCGCGCCGGGTTTCCAGCACCGCGCGATGATAGGCGGCCATCAGGTCGCGTTCATGCAGCACGCCCACCAGATGGCGCGTCTCCTTATCGTCGACCACGGCGATATGTTCTTCGCCACAGCCTTCCATCAACCACATGGCGGCTTCCAGATCATCCTCGCAGAAGGCAATCGGCGGGTTGCGCCGGGCGATGCCGCCCGCGTTCTGGCCATCGTCCTGAGAGGTATCAAAGGCCCGCTCCGCCAAATCCTTCAACGTGATGGTGCCCAGCAGCCGGTCCTGGGGGTCGACCACGAAGACCTCGCCATAGCGGCTGTCCTGCAGGGCCTGGCGCACATCCTCCATCGAGGCGTCCGGGGCGATCTTGATCAGGTCCAGCTTGACCAGTTCCCAGATGCGCCGGGCGCGCAGCACCCGCTCCTCCCGGCCGCCGGTCAGTTCGATGCCACGCTGGGCCAACTGCCAGGTAAAGAAGGAATGACCGGTCAGGGCCCGCATCAGCTGGGAGGAGATCACGGTGGCGATCATCACGGCGATGGTCAGTTCATAGCCGCCCGTCAGTTCGAACACGATCAGGATGGTGGAGATCGGAGCCCCCAGCACGGCGCCCGCCACCGCCCCCATACCCACCATGGTATAGGCGCTGTGACCGGAGCTGAGGGCCGGGAAGAAGCCGGTCGCGACGATGCCGAAAGCGCCACCCAGCATCGCGCCGATGAACAGGGAGGGCGAGAATACCCCCCCGCCGGAACCGCTGCCGATGGTAACCGCGGTCGCCGTGGTCTTCAGCACCAGCAGGATGACCAGCATCTCCAGCCCCAGCACATCCTTCAGCGCCATATCCGTCGCCTCGTATCCGACACCCAGGATATGGGGGAAGGCAATGCCGATGCAGCCAACCAGCAACCCGCCCATGGCCGGGCGCAGCCAGCGCGGCGCTCCGATCCGGTCCTGCACCCGGCGGACCAGCTTGACGGAATGCAGAAACAGCACGGCAGACAGCGCGCTCAGCACCCCCAGAATGGCAAAGGCCGGGAATTCCCAGAACGACGCAATCTCATGCGGCGGAATGATGAAGGCGGGGAAGTCACCGTAATAGGCCCGGCTGATCAGTGTACCCACGACGGAAGCGATCACGATGGGGGTGAAGGCGGCCAGGGCGTAATTGCCGGTCACCACCTCCAGCGCGAAAAATACACCCGCAATCGGGGCATTGAAGGACGACGCGACCCCGGCCGCCACCCCGCAGCCCAGCAGCGTCACCGTCAGCGATCGGCCAAGCCCCATCCGGGCCGCCAGGAACGAGGTGCAGGCCGCCGCCAGATGGACCACAGGGCCTTCACGCCCGGCTGAACCACCGCTGCCCAGGGTGATCGCACTGACCGCCGCCGCGCCAAGCCCCTGGCGCAGGCTGACACGCCCGCCGCGCAGCGCCGTCGCCTCGATCACATCGGGCACCCCGGCCGGCCGTTCCCCAGGCAGCAGGAAGCGCACCATCAGCCCAACCAGCAGACCGCCCGTCGTCGTGACCAGCAGAATATGCCACCAGGGCAGCGCCTGCATGGCATCAACCAGGATTTCCCCATCCAGACCGAAGCCCAAATACTGCACCAGGCCGATCGCCTCGCGAAAGGCGATGCCGGTCAGGCCGCCAACCGCCCCGGCCCCGATCGCCAGCAAGGCAAGGATAAGGTGACGGCTGCGCAGGGCGCGTCTTGTCCTGAGGACGGCAAGGCGCAAAACGTGCGGCAGATGCATGGCTCTGTCTCGGCAACCGCCCGGCCCGTTCCGACCGGGCCGGCAGGGGATGGATTCAGGCGGTCACCGCTTTCTGAAGTTCCGTTTCATCGATGACGCGGTTGCGACCGGTTCGCTTGGCAAGATACAGGCCTTCATCAGCCCGTTGGATCAGTTCCGTCAGGGGTTCGCCGGGCCTGTATTCGGCAATGCCGATGGACAGGGTGATCGTCCCCATCTCCTCACCGGACTGCCGATTGCGGATGCGCTTGGACGCTACGGTCTGGCGCACCTGTTCGCACAGGGTGCGGGCATCGGACAGGGCCGTCTGCGGCAGGATCAGCGCAAACTCCTCCCCGCCATAGCGTGCCGCCGTATCGCGCCCCTTGATGGACTGGCGCAGAATGCTCGCCACCAGTTTCAGCACCTGATCGCCGGTCTGATGCCCGTAGGTGTCATTGAATTTCTTGAAGAAATCGATATCGGTGAGCGCAAGACAGAGCGGCTCCCCCATCTCCAGAGCTGCGACGGAGCCCGTCCTCAGCGTCAGGTCGAAGAATTTGCGATTGGAGATGCCGGTCAGCGCATCCGTCATCGCTTCCTGCTGCACCGCCTCCAGATTCTCCTTCAGCGCGTTGATCTCCGTCGCGGAAAGATGCAGGCGCTGCTCAAGCTCGGTGTTGCGCTGCTGCATGGACCGGGTGGCCTGCACCAGCGACCCCACCACGGCCGTGATCTCGTTTAGCCCGGAGGCCTGGCCCAGCTCGCCCAGATTGGTCTGCAGCGATTCACCATAGCTATGCACGCCCCCGGCCACATCGGCCAGCATCTCCATGACATGGGTGATCTCGACACCGACCTTGCGAGTGGTCGCCTCCAGCGCCGCCTCTTCCTCGGTCCGTCCATAGAACCGGTCATAGAGGTCGGTATTCTGCTGCTCCGTGATCGGCTTACCGGTCTTGACCAGCGCCTCCACCGCCTGAAACAGATCTGGATAGTTCCGTGCGGCGTAGCCAAACCAGACGGTGAAATTGCGCGGGGTCGGAGGGATGCCATACCCCTTCATCAACTCAAACGCCCGATCGGCGAGTTGCGTCGCCTGGCCCATGGTTTCGGAATATTCCACGGCTATTCAACACCCTCTGCAAAACCGTCCGCGACCGCGCAGACTTTCGACCACGCATCGATACCACATACCCCTGGCCGATCCCCTTGGTCTTGTATAACAGAACTGCACGGAGAACAGGAAGGCCGTTGCATCCGGTATCCGATCACGGAAACGGGAATTCCGAAGGCCGGCCTGGCCCCGTCGCAACCGCGATTTTGACAATTGTGCAACACCGCCCGGCCCTTTTGGTCAGCGTCGTATTCAGGCCATAGAGGCGCGGCATGGCTTGTGCTAGGCAGAAGTGAGACAGGAAATCCCTGCGCCTTGGAACCGGAACCGGTTGGGAGTTTTGGTCCACCATGGCAAAGTGATGGGCAGCCGTCGGTGGATGCGCCATATTCGATCCGGGTGTCGGCGTGCCCGCTGCAAGTTTCCACTGTCTGCAAGCCTGCGCAGGCCGCCTTGGGGGCGATCGGTCTGAAGGCTGATGACGGAACGTAAATTGTAAGTGTAGGTATCTGGCAGACAATGTTCATGGACGGATATTTCGGAATGCATGGTAGCGTTCGCAAAGCCCTGCTCATCGCTTCACTCGGTTTGGGTCTGGGCGCATGCGCCACCCCACCGGCGGACCCGATTGCGCGCGAACAGTTCGAAGCGGACAATGATCCGCTCCGGCCGCTCAATGAAGCCATCTTCGATTTCAATCTGGTCGTCGACAAGGCCGTGCTGCGGCCGGTCGCCAGTGGCTACCGCACCGTATTGCCGGAAGGTGTGCGCGACAGCGTGCGCAATTTCCTGCGGCACCTGAAGACCCCGGTGAACATGGCCAACAGCCTGCTTCAGGGGGATCTGGAAGGGTTTGGTACTCATTTCGGCCGTTTCGCCTTCAACACGCTCGCGGGCTTCGGCGGCCTGTTCGACGCGGCCGGCGATGCCGGCGTGGCCTATCGGGAAGAAGATTTCGGTCAGACCCTGGCGGTCTGGGGCTTCCCGGAAGGCCCGTATGTGATGCTGCCGATCCTGGGGCCAAGCAATGTGCGTGATACCGGCGGCCTGGTCGGCGATTACTTCATGGACCCGCTGACCTATTGGGGCGACAACTCGGATGAGTGGCTCATTGAGCACAACAAGATCATCCGCGGCGTGACCGAGGCGGTGGATGGCCGGGCCCGCAATATGGACGAGTTGCGCCGGCTGGAGCAGGAATCGGGTGAGAATTTCTATGCCCGCGTTCGGTCGATCTATCGCCAGCAGCGTGACGGCGCGATCAACAACAATGCGCAGGGCGATGTGCCCGTCGTTCGCGACGAGATGCTCAGCCCTGACGACGACATTCTTGCAGAAGAACTGCCGGCCCCCGGCCCGCAGGCTTCGGTGAGGGCATCGGGACAATGACCTTCGGTTACAGCGCCCGCAGGCGCCGCCTGATCCGCGGCGCGTTTGCCTCTTTGGCCCTTTCCGTCCTCATCCTGCCCGTCAGCCTTAGCTGGTCGGTGGGTCAGGCCCAGGCCGCCCGCGCCGAAGAAGCAAAGGCTTTCATCGAGGACGTGGCGGGACGGGCGATCTCGCTGGCTGCCAATAACGGCAACAGCTATACCGACCGCGAGCAGGGCTTCCGCAAATTGCTGCGGGAAAGCGTGGATTACGAGCGCATTGCATCCTTCACGCTTGGCCCCTATCGCCGCCGCGCCTCCGACAGTCAGATGCAGACCTTTATCGGCTTGCTGGAAGACAATGTGGTGCTGACCTATCTGCGCCGGTTCTCGGAATATAAGGGCCAGCAGGTCAAGGTGGTGGAGAGCCGCGAAGGTCGGAACGACTCGGTGGAAATCACGACCGAGATTTTTACGCCCGGGTCCAGTGTCGAGCCATTCCGGGCCCGCTGGCTGGTTCAGGGCGATGGCAATGGCATGCGCATTGTCGACGTCACGCTGGAATCCATCCGGATGACCGTGACCTATCGCGATGATTTCGTGGACGTCATCACCCGCGCCAATGGCGATATCGACGCCTTGCTGAGCGAGCTGCGCGGGCGGAACGAGCGACTGTCCGCCCAGAAGTAGCCGGCGAAGGAGCCTGCCTTACTCTGGCAGCGGAATGAATTCCGCTTCATCTCCCGGAACCAGCGGGAAGCGGCCTTCGCGCCAATCGCGCTTGGCCTGTTCGATCCGCTCGGCCCGGCTTGATACGAAATTCCAGAACATTACGCGCGCCGCGCCATCCAAAGGCGCGCCACCGACCAGTATCACGCGCGCGCCGTGCGACCCGGCCTGCAGCTCCGGTTCCACGCCCGCCTTCAGCACGGGCATGGCACCCTTTTCCCAGCCTTCCCCATCCAACGTGGCGTCGCCTATGGCGGTATAGATCGCCCGTTCCTCCGCCATCGCGGGCAGCACCAGTCGCGCAGCGGGCTGCAGAACGATGTCCAGATACACGGTCGGACTGGCGGTCACGAGCGGGGACGAGGCGCCAAAAGCGCTGCCGGCAACCACCCGCACCGCCGCGCCATCCAGCTCGACATTGGGAAAATCAGCGGCCGGATAGTGAAGGAAGGCCGGCTCCATCTCCTCCATCGCCAGGGGAAGCGCCACCCAGGTCTGGATACCATGCAGGCGCTGGCCGTGCTCCAGATGCTCCGCGGCGGTGCGTTCGGAATGGACAATGCCACGCCCGGCCGTCATCCAGTTCACCTCGCCCGGGCGAATCGCCTGCAGCGAGCCCAGACTGTCGCGATGCAGGATGGAGCCTTCGAACAGATAGGTGACCGTAGCCAGCCCGATATGCGGATGTGGCCGCACATCAATCCCCTCGCCCGGCGGAAAGTCGGCCGGCCCCATCTCGTCAAAGAACACGAAGGGACCAACCGCCCGGCGCTTGGCATAGGGCAGCGCCCGGTTGACCATGAAGCCTTCCCCCAAATCCCGCATCCGTGGCGGAATGACGAGTTCTATAGCGTTCATGGCCCTGCCCTTTCTTTCCCTGTTCAATGCAAGGAAAGTGCAGGAGTGACCGGGCGCGGTCAACCGTTCAGGCGCAGGGCCTTCGGTCAGCCTTGAACCGCGTCGTTGAAGGTTTCCGCATTGGTGCAGAAATCCGGCGCAGGCGTGCCGGGCTTGGCCGAGGCCAGCCAACTGGCACAGGCGTCACCATTGCGGCAGGCCAAGCAGCGCCACATGGCATTGCGCATCGCGGTTTCGCCCGCGAATTCCGGCATGGTCGCCAGATCGACGCCAACGCAACGCATCATTTCGCCCATCAGCTGGGCTTTGCGATCAATGCGGCTGATCAGGGACATGATCCTATCCTCTCCTTGGCGGTCAGTACGGTCGCTCCTCATGGCGCCGCTGCCTTCCCTATTAGTTTCAAATGAAATGATTAGCATTGATATGCATCAAGCCCCTCCAGCGGGAAAGGGCTTGTCGGGCCGCAGAGCATGGGCAATGCTGCCCGACAAGCCAGATCAGACCGGTTCCATGCCCTCCACCGCGCCACGATCCCTGCCCGGAATAAGCCTGAACCAGGCCCGTCATGCGGCCCTGGCTGCCCAGGGTTTCGGCCTCAGACGAGCCGACGCGCCTTCCCGTTGGCCAGCCATGGCCAAGGCACTTGACCATATCGGCCTGTTACAGATCGATTCGGTTTCGGCCCTGATCCGCTCGCACTATCTGCCGCTCTATTCGCGGCTGGGCGCCTATTCGCGGGCGGAGCTTGACGCCCGCACCCTGGCGGGCAAGCGACGCGCCTATTTCGAATATTGGGGCCATGAAGCCTCCTTCCTGCCGATGGATTGGTACCGGCTGTTCCGCTGGCGGATGGACAGTGCCAGACAGGGCCGCGACATCTATGGCGGCCTGTATCGCTTCGCGCAGGAGAACCCCCAGGCCGTGCGGGATGTACTGGACCGGCTGCGTCTGGACGGGCCCAGCCCCGCGCGCGCCCTGGCCCCGCAGGAGAAGAAATCCGGCCCCTGGTGGGGCTGGACCGGTACCAAGCAGGCCATGGAATATCTGTTCTGGACAGGCGAGGTCACCGCGACACGGCATGGCGCCTTTGAACGGACCTATGGCCTGCCGGAGCAGATGCTGCCCGCCAATGTGCTGGACGCCCCCGTACCGGAACCGGAGGAGGCCAGACGGCTTCTGATGCTGGAATCGGTCAAGGCACTGGGCATCGCGACCGAGCCCGATCTGCGCGATTATTTCCGCCTTGGCCCCGATGAATCGCGCCGGGCGCTGGCCGCGCTCGCCGAAGCCGGCGTGGTGGAGGAGGTGGCGGTCGATGGCTGGAAGCACAGCGCCTGGCGCCTTGCGGGGGCCGGACCAGGGGACTATGCCGCGCTGGCGCCCACGGCCCTGCTGTCACCCTTCGATTCGCTGGTCTTCAATCGCGACCGGACGGAAAGGCTGTTCGGCTTCCGCTATCGCCTGGAATTCTATGTGCCGCCGGAAAAGCGGCAGTTCGGCTACTATGTCATGCCCTTCCTGTATCGCGGACATCTGGTTGGACGTGTCGATGTCCGCGCCAGGCGCGCCGACAGCCGGCTTCTGGTCCCCGCGATCCATTGGGAAGGCACGCCCGGCCCGGCAGTCCACAAAGCCCTGGTGGCGGAGGTGGAGCGCCTGGCTTCCTGGCTCGACCTCACCGAAATCGAATGGCCCGCCGGCTACCGGTAATCCGATCCGGTATCAGGGGCGCGGCGGCGGTGGCATGCGCCCACCACCCGGCGGCGGCCCGCGGCCCATATCGCCCTGGCGCGGTCCATGCCCAGGCCCACCGCCCGCCGATGGCGGTCCCGACGGGCCACCCAGGCCGAACTGTACCGGCGCGCCCTTGTAGCAGGACACCGAATAGGGAAAGTCGGGCGTGATGTGATAGTGGTACATTTCCACGATCCGCCCATCCCATTCCACCGGCCCGACATGGCCGTGACATTCGTCGAGATCGGCCGTGTGCAGCAGCTTCCCGCCGACATCATCCCAGCCGAAAATGCCGAACCCGTCGGCGGCGTAGCCGACCAGAATAGAATGGCCGGCCGCGTCATGCCCATCCTGCCAGCAGGGGCTGTGGCCATGATAGTGATAGACGCCCTGCTGCTGCGGATGGCCGGCGCAGGCATCCAGAATCTCATTGGCCTGGGCATCGTCGCCGCGCGCGTCCAGCGCATGGAACAGGACCGAGCCTGACAGCATGATGCCGATGGCCCCCATCGGCAGGCAGCCGGGCTCCGCGGCTGCCTGCGGCTCGGCCGGCAGCCTCAGATCGATCTTCTGTGCCTGGATGCGGCCTGGATTGCGGTCATAGCGCGCGGCCTCGCTCGAATTCGGGACCGGATAGATACCGGTGGGATGATCCGGCAGCCCGTTGCCCGTGACGCGACGCCCATCGCTCTGCCGTTCGATGGACAGCTCGGAGACATGTTTCACCTCGCCCGGCACAAAGGGCTTGATGGTCAGATCATAGGTGCCATCGGCCCGCTTCCAGGCCCCGGTCGCCTGGGCACCCGGCGCATTCTTGTTGAAGACACGTTGACAGGAGAAGACCTTGCCCAGCCTGGGCGAGCCGGAATAGCCATCATCGCCCACCGGCAGCTTCGTCAGATCGACATCATGGGCCCCGGCCGGCGCGGCAATCACCAGCAACGCCAGAACCTGCAGCAACCGAACCATATTGCAGTACATGCGCCTTCCCCTCTCAGCCTGCCCCATAGCTTCTGCGGCATCATAGCGCAGTTCGGGCTGGCAGGTGCGGCGCATTTAACGGATTCGGTCAGGAATTCCGGCGGGCTCAGCCAACCTGGCGCAGCGCGACCAGGTCCATCGAGCAGGCGATCCGGCGGGAATTCTCCAGGATCGCGTCGAGCAGGCCGGGGAACCGCGCATTCACATCATCGCGGCGCAGCGTGTTCATCAGCGCCACGCCTTCCTTGCGACTATGGATCAGCCCCGCATCGCGCAGCACCCGGAAATGGTTCGATAGCGTGGATTTCGGCAGTTCCTGGGTCAGCGCGGCACAGCAGGCGCGCGCCTCCCCATCGGCCAAAGACAGGATGATCGCCAGACGAATGGGATCGCCCAGGGCATGCAGGATATTCGACAGTTCTATCGCCTCACGCGGCGGATGCATTAGCGGTCTCATGTTCTGGAATATGGCCTTCCACTAAACTGAATTCAATATTCCCGAACCCCCGGGTCCATTGACATGCACAATGGTCTGTTTCCGCCCGGGCACGAAAGGCCTGAAACACAAACGCCCCCGCGACTATCCTGAAAAAGGGTTCGCGGGGGCGCTTGCAACGCAAATGACGAAGCTGGTCCGTCAGGTCTGCGGCAGGTGTGATCCGGTATCCACCCCCACCGGCGCGCCCAGCGTCTCCATCATCGTATCGGTCTTGATCGCGGCGGTCAGCGCAAGCGTGACGGCGGCCAGGAAGGGCAACGTCATCATGCTCATCGCCGCGACCCACAGGGCCGAGTCGAAGCGTTCCACCGGCAGGCGCAGCGCAAGCCCGATCACCACGGCAAGGCCGAGCGCCGCACCCACGGCTTCCAGACGCACGCTGGCGAAGGCGTCACCCATGGCGCCGCGTCCGACCTTTTTCGGCGTCCGCTTGAAAGGCTTCTTGAAGCCCGCGATCGCCTGCAGCGCGGCCAGCCCGGCCGAAGGCGACAGGCCAAGCCCGGCCCAGGAAGCCAGCAGCGCGTCGATCAGCCCAATACGGGCCCGGCGCATCTGGATGGCCACCACCGAAACGCCACGCAGCAGGGCGGCGGCAAGGGCCGGCAGCACCAGCCAGGCTTCCGGCGGGGGTACCAGCTGCGGCACGGCGATCATCGCCGCGGACCAGCCCAGGGCCAGCACGAAGGCGATGGCGCCCAGACCGTCCAGCACCCAAGGCAACCAGCCCGCCAGATAATGATAGCGTTGGCGCCAGTTCAGGCCCGACTTGCCGAAGAAGAACCCGGCACGGTCCATCATGATGCGCAGGCCGCCAAAGCTCCAGCGCACGCGCTGCATGCGATAGGACGCGAAATCATCCGGCATCACGCCCTTGCCCATCGAGATGGGCAGATAGACGCCCTGCCAGCCGGCCTCCTGCAGACGCAGGCCGAGATCGGCATCCTCGGTGATCGAACCCTCGCCCCAATTGCCGACGTTCTCCAACGCGGTCCGGCGCACCAGCGTCATGGTGCCGTGCTGGATGATGGCATTGTCCACGGCGCGTTCCGACATGCCCCCGGTGAAGAAGGCCGCGTATTCCCAGAAAATCGCCCGCTTGAACAGGCCGTCCCCGCCATCGGCATAATCCTGCGGCCCCTGGACGAAACCAACCTTGCTGTCCAGGAAATGCGGCAGCGCCCGGTTGAGCCAGCCGGCATCGACCTGATAGTCGCTGTCGATCACGCCGATCACATCCACATCCGAAGCGGTCTGGCGAAGCGCCTCGTTCAGTGCGCCGGCCTTGAAACCCGGCCAGTTCCGCAGCGAGATGAAACGCGTGCGCGGCCCATGCTGGGCACAGATCGCCGCCAGACGGTCCCGGTCATAGTCGTCGGAGGAATTATTGTCGACCACCAGGATATCCAGATCCGGGAAATCCACCCGGTTCAGGGCCGCGATGGTCTGCGCCAGCATATCGATCGGCTCGTTGCGGCAGGGCACATGGATCGAAACCTTCAGCGGACGGCGCGGTGCGCCCGGGACGGGCGATTCCACCGGCGCGCGCGGCGCCTCGGTCGGCAATACCCAAAGCTCGGCCAGCGAAACCAATGTGGCGAAGACCAGACCCGCCAGCACCAGCTGCATGCCGATGCCCAGCGCCCAGATCACCCAATGGGCTCCGGCGAAATAGGACACGCCCGGCTGCCAGAAGGTCCAGGCCAGCATCAGCCCGACACCCTGGCCGATGAAGCCCACCATCAACAGCCGGCCAAAGCCGACACGCGGACGGTGCAACAGATAGGCCGCCGCCAGCAGCAGGCCGATCATGGCCGCAGCCATGGGGAAGAACCCCTGAATACGGTCGGTCGGGGCCGCGGCCGCTTCGAACTTGAAGCTGCGATCGGCATTGAACACGCCCCAATAGGCGCCGGCGCGGCCTTCAATGCCATATTTCCACGGCTGGTCAACCGCTTCCATGATGGCGAAATCAACCTTGCTGCGCCGTGCCCACTCCACCATGCCCGACAGATATTCGGTCTGGGCGGCGGGGGTCGCTTCGGCATGGCCCAGCGTCTCGCCCCGCGAAGGCCAGCCGGCTTCCGCCACGAAAATCTTCTTACCCGGGAAGGCGGTGGCCAGCAGATCGTATTTGGTGGCGGTGTCGCCCACCGAATCGCGCGCGCTCATCCCCTCCCAATAGGGCAGGATATGCACGGCCAGGAAATCGGCCTGGCGCACCAGTTCCGGATATTCCCGCCAGATATGCCAGGGTTCCGCGGTGGAAACCGGCTGATCGATCAGGCTCTGCAACTGCGCCATGCGCACGCTGACATAGGCCGGCGTCGCTTCGGTGCGCAGAATGGTTTCGTTGCCGACCAGAACGGCCTTCACGGTGCGGCGATAGCGCTTGGCAAGATCGGCCGCCGCCGTGATCTCCGCCGCATCATGTACCGGATCGCCATTCAGCCAGGCGCCGGCCACGACGGAAAGGCCACGCTTGGCCGCCTCCTCCACCACAACCTCATGGCCCATGCCGGAACGGTAAAGACGCACCCCGCGCGTATGTTCGGCCAGCACCGCAAGATCAGCCGCCACGGTCGCACGCGACGGCGCATCCACGCGGGGATCACGCGCATCGGCGTCATAGGGGCTGTAGGCCAGCCAGTCGAACCGCTCGCGCAGCACCGCGGAAGGCGATACCGGCGGGTCGGTCAGACGCCAGGCCGAAATGGTGACGACGGCCAGAACCAACAGAAGGCCGATACGCCAAAGGGTGTTCATGATCCGGACTCCGGAAACGACAGGGTTAGAAGAAGGTGGCCAAGATCCGCCTGGTGCAGCGCGCTTCTTCCCGGCTCCAGGCCAGGCGCGAAGCCTTCGGCGATAAACGGCTGCAACAGGGCGGGGTTGCGTACGAACAGGGTTACGGGAACCAGACGGCCGATTTTCTCCGGCGGTCCGGCGACCAAAGCGGGGGGCTGATGATCGCCCAACGCCAGAATCGCCGCATTCGCCAGCTCGGGCTGGGCGAGCGCACCGGCAAGCCAGGCCAGATTATAGGCCTGGGCATGCGCATAACCCGCGCGATAGCCGGAAAGCCCTGCATGTGCGAGCGTTTCGGCATTCAGCACGGGTGGCGCGTCGGTCAGTCCGTTGTCATCCCTCACGGTTCCCCAATTCGCACTATACGACGGAATCGTAAAGAAAGGGTAATGACTCATGATGGTTGGAAACACGGCCAGCACCGGCGCGCGCTGCCTTGGCGCCAGCTCTTCGGCCAGCAGCTGCTGCATGGCGGCCTGATCGGGAATTTCCCAGAAGCCAAAGCGTGGCCCGGCATAGACAAAATCATCGGCCGCCATCAGCCGGTCGTAACCCCAATAGGAGCCTTCCGGCCAGAACCGCTTGATTCCAGGCATTACACCGATGGTACGCCAGCCCGCATCCTTCAGCCGATGGGTCAGCGCCGGTCGATCCGAAGCGAGCAGACGGCGATAGGCCCCCTCCCCTTCGATCGGCGCGCCGCTCAGCAGGCTGGCATGGGCCAACCAGGAACCGCCGCCGAAGGTGGCCGCTTCCACGAAGGCGGAGGCGGCATGCCAGCCCTGCCCGCCGGCAGCCTGCGCCAATCGGTCGCGCCAGGGCGCCAGCACCGATGCAAGGGCGGGATCGCCATAGCTTGCCGCGCCCATGCTTTCCTGGAACAGCACCACGATATCGAGCGGACGTATTGCCCGCCCCGCCCCATCGGCGAGAGGCTCCACCGCATCGAAGGAATTCGGAGCGTCGGCGCGCATTTCCGCCGCCGCATGGGCGGCCCCCACCAGCTTGCCGGCCCAGGCGACGCTGACGGGAACGGCGAACCAATGCTCGCTGCCAATCCGGTCGGACAGCATGCCCGCGCCGTAGCAGAGCGTCAGGGTCGAGGAGAGGGCCAGGGTAACACGGCGCAGCGGGCCGATATCCGCCGCCCGGGCAATGCCGCCCAGCGCCAGACGCATGGCAAGCCAGAGTACGGCAAAGCCGGCGGGCAGGGCACCCGCCAAAATCCAGATGCCTCCGCTGCCCATGGTTTCCCGCAGCATGCCGAACAGGGCCGGCGCATGGATCGCATCCCAGTACAGATCAATACCGCGTCCGAACAGCGAATGCGAACCGACATCGACATACCGCAGCACGGCCCAGAGCGCGGCCAGCAGGGCCAGCAGCCCCATCCATGCTGCACTGCGACGACGGCTGGCGGGAAAGGCCAGCACCAGAACCACCAGCAGCACGACCTCAATCGACAGGCGCAGCGAGGGGTTGGGCCAGGCGGTCGGCCAGAGAATGTCGAGAGAAAAGGCGAAGGTGACAAAGCCGGCGCCCGCGATGGCGGAAAAAACCGCCCGAGACACCGGAAACTTTCGCACATGGCCACCGTTTGGGGTGGCCGATGCAACCCCACTTGAAGGACGCATGATTTTGGAACACGCATGCCAGCGCGCGATCATCTGACCGCCTTTCGGATATGGATGGAAAATCCTCCCTTCGCAAGAGGCTCCTTCGCACTTGCGGTAAGCATCGCGCATAACTAACTACATTTCGAATCAAATGTGGCAATTCTGCGACGCCGATCCCCTGCCGCCGATTTGCGACAGGTCAAAGCGCTGTACGCGGGAATATCTTAAGAAATCATGCGGCCTGCCGTCGCAGCTTGCCCCGGACCCAAAGGCGCGGGCATAGTCGGTACGGCCGGACCGCAAGGCCAAGGCAAAAGGAGGGGGCCGGGCATACTGCCCAGAGCCCCCCCAAGGTTGACATGGGAGGTGCGTCATGACCGACGGCGGCAGCCTGCGGGAGATTTACGCGCGTTCACTGCGCGATCCGGAAGGGTTCTGGGCAGAGGCAGCGTCCGCGCTTGACTGGTTGAAGCCCTGGCTGCGCGTGCTGGACAGCTCCGGCGCTCCGCATTTCCATCGCTGGTTCGCCGGGGCGCAATGCAATACCTGCCACAACGCGCTCGACCGACATGTCGCGGCCGGCCATGGCGAGCGCACCGCCCTGATTTATGACAGCCCCGTCACCGACACCAAACGGCGCTTCAGCTATGCGGAGCTGACCGATCTGGCGGCGCGCTTCGCCGGCGTGCTGGCATCGCGCGGTGTGACCAAGGGTGATCGCGTCATCCTGTATATGCCGATGGTGCCGCAGGCCGTGATCGCCATGCTGGCCTGTGCCCGGATCGGGGCCATCCATTCGGTGGTCTTCGGCGGCTTCGCGCCGCACGAGCTTGCCACCCGGATCGACGATGCCAAGCCGAAGCTGATCGTCACCGCAAGCTGCGGCATCGAGCCCGGACGCATCGTGCAGTATGAGCCAATGGTGGAGGCCGCCATCGTACAGGCCCGCCATAAACCCGAGGGCGTGATCGTGCTGCAGCGTGAACAGCATCGGGCCGATGTGGCGGGCAAGGGCTATCTGGATTGGGACGAGGCCATGGCGACGGCCGCGCCTGTTCCGTGCGTGCCGGTCGAGGCGACCGACCCCCTCTATATTCTCTATACCTCCGGCACGACGGGCCAACCCAAGGGCGTGGTGCGTGACAATGGCGGGCATATGGTCGCGCTGGCCTGGTCGATGCGGAATATCTATGCCATGCAGCCGGGCGAGGTGTTCTGGGCCGCGTCCGATGTGGGCTGGGTGGTCGGACATTCCTATATCGTCTATGCCCCGCTGCTGGCCGGCTGCACGACCGTGCTCTATGAAGGCAAGCCGGTGGGAACACCCGATGCCGGGGCCTTCTGGCGCGTGATCTCGGAATACAAGGTGTCCGCCCTGTTCACCGCGCCGACCGCCTTCCGGGCGATCAAGAAGGAAGATCCGCAGGGCAGGCTGATCGGCGATTACGATCTGTCCGGCTTCCGCGCGCTGTTCCTGGCGGGCGAACGCTGCGACCCCGATACGCTGCACTGGGCGGAAGAAAAGCTTGGCGTGCCCGTCGTGGATCATTGGTGGCAGACCGAAACCGGCTGGGCCATCGCCGCCAATCCGCTTGGCATCGAGCAGTTGCCGATCAAGCCCGGCTCCCCCACCCATCCGATGCCGGGCTATGACGTGCGCGTGCTGGGTACGGACGGGCATGAGGTGGAGCGCGGCCAGATGGGAGCAATCTGCATCAGGCTGCCCCTGCCCCCCTCCTGCCTGCCGACGCTGTGGAACGCCGATCAGCGCTATATCGATTCGTATCTGGCCGAGTATCCCGGCTACTACAAGACGGGTGATGCCGGCTACATGGATGCGGACAACTATGTTTTCGTCATGTCGCGCACCGACGACATCATCAATGTCGCTGGCCACCGGCTGTCCACCGGCGCGATGGAGGAGGTGCTGGCCGGTCATCCCGATGTCGCGGAATGCGCCGTGATCGGTGTCGCCGACGCCATGAAGGGGCAGATCCCGGTAGGCTTCCTGGTGCTGAAATCGGGCGTGGACCGGCCGGATTGCGACATTGTGAAGGAGGTGGTCCAGCGCGTCCGCGACGAGATCGGACCCGTGGCCGCCTTCAAGACCGCCACCGTCGTCAAACGGCTGCCCAAGACCCGCTCCGGCAAGATCCTGCGCGGCACCATGGTCAAGATCGCCGACGGGCAAAGCTGGAAGATGCCTGCCACGATCGATGATCCGGCGATTTTGGACGAAATCAGGGATCGCCTTGCAGGCATCGGATATGCAAAATCAGAGGGAGGGGATAGACCGTAACCGAATGTTTACGGATTTGCGGCATATCCTGACCTCGTAGCGGGCCAACCCGATCCGGCCCGCCAATCTGGATTTTCCGGGAGTCCCTAGATGGCGTTCAGCAATGTGCCCCGCCACCCTTTCCGCGCCGAACTGACCCAGCGGGGAACGACGGGCGCAGCGTCGACCCAAACTGGCGGAGCCAATATGACGCGGAAATCGAATGGTGCTGCGCCCGCGACGAACCCGGCCGCCCAGCCATCCGCCAGCTATGCGGCAGGCCATGTCGATACCGATCTGATGGGGGCCCTGCTGGGCGAATTGGCCGGGATTCGCATGGAGTTGGCGCAAATCAAAGGGGCAGCAGCCGGTTCCATTGTGCGTCCGGATGATGATTTCCGTCAGGATGTGCGCATTGAAATCGCGCAGATGGTGAAGGCGATTGCCCGCACCAAGATGGAACTGGCGGCGATTCGCCACCCGATGGCCGAAGGGGATGACCAGATCAATTCCGCCTCCAGCGAGCTGGATGCCATCATTCAGGCGACCGAGCAGGCGACCAACCGTATCCTGGACGCCAATGAGGATATCGAGCGGCAGCTGGCCATCATCTCCGCCCATGCCTCCGACGCGGGCGAGGAAGACATTCTGACCGCGGCGGAACATATCTCCACCCGCCTGACCGATATTTATGAAGCGTCCAACTTCCAGGACATTACCGGCCAGCGCATCACCAAGGTGATCAAGACACTGCGCTTCCTGGAAGACCGCATCCTCGCCATGATCAATGTCTTCGGCGTGCATGCCTTCATGGAGCTGCCGATTCCCGAACAGCAGACCACCGATGCCGATGCTGCCCTGCTCAACGGCCCGCAACTGGCGAATGCCGGCATCACCCAGGCGGAAATCGACGCGCTGTTCGACTGAACGGAAGGACCGGACAGGGTCGCCCGCGACAACGTCCGGACCTGGCCGCTACAACAGCCGTGACGGCAAGAATGGAACCGGGTCGCAGATCGGGGCGGTTCCGCCCCGCATCATTTCTGCCAACAGCAGGGCCGAACCGGCCGATAGCGACATTCCGATATGATGATGGCCGAAATTCAGCCATAGGCCGGCATGGCGGGGTGCAGCCCCGATCAGGGGCAACCCGTCGATCAGGCTGGGACGCGAGCCGAGCCAGGGCTCCGCCTCCCTGACCGCGCCAAGCCCTGCCAGGGACCGGGCGGCCTGCACCGCCCCATCCACCATCCGACGGTCCGGCGCTGCGTCGCGATGGGCGATCTCCACGCCCGAGGTGATTCGGATACCACGATCCTGCGGGGTCATCACATATCCCCCGGCCAGGTCATGGATCGCCCGTCCGATCGCGGGTCCATCGTCGGGTGCAGCCAGATGCAGGTGATAGCCGCGTTCCCAGAACATCGGGATGCGATAGCCCAGCGGCCGCAGCAACTCCCCCGACCAGGGTCCGGCAGCGACTACCAGATGGCGCCCTTCTTCGCTCAGCCCCTGCCCGATTTCCACAGTCCAGCCGGCCCGATCACCCGGTATCAGGCGGGAAACCCGCCCCCGCAGGATCCGTCCGCCCAGGGCGCGAACCCGCGCAGCATAGCCCCGCGTCAGCGAAACAGGATCGCTGAGGGAGATCGCACCGGTAAGCAGCAGGCCGCCCGCCGTGGCCAGACGCAGGCCGGGTTCCAGCGCGCGGACATCATCGCCGTCCAGCAGCAGATGGGCCGTCACACTGTCGGTGATCAGCGCGGCTTCAAGGGCGAAGGCCTGGCGCACGGCCTGGCTGCGGAACAGCTTCAGCCAGCCGGTTTCCCGACCGATGGACATCAGATCGAATTCGCGCATCCATATGCGATGCTGCGCCTGGGACGGTCGCAGCAGCGACAGAATCGCCTCTGCCGCCTTGACCGCATGATCCGTCGCTGCCAGTCCAAGAAAGCGGCCGAACAACAGGGGGTGTCTGACCAGGAATCCCGGGCGCACACGCGCCGCCGGATCACGCCCGGCCAGAATGCGCGGCAGCCGCCCCCAAAGCGCCCGGCTGTTGATCACCATCCAGGGATTGTCGACCAGCACCCCGGTATTGCCGTAGGAAGTCTCCAGCCCGGGCTCCCTGGCATCCACCAGGGTCACGGACCAGCCCTGCTGCAACAGCACCAACGCGGTGGTGGTGCCGATGATACCGGCCCCAACCACCACGGCGGAACGATCCGACATGCCGGCCGAAATTCCCACGATCTTCAGATCAGCCCGCCGCCGCGGTCCCGGGGGTGAACCGGCCCTGCCCCGGATCGCTCAACACCTTGCCGTCCCGCATGATGATCGCGCCACGGACCAGACCATAGACGGCCGCGCCCTTGGCCTTCATGCCCACCCAACTGGTATGTCCGGCCTTTGACAGCATGTCCTCATGCCGGAAGGTGGCTTCCTTGGTCATGTCCACGATGGTCAGATCACCATCGGCGCCAGGCTGGATCACGCCCTTGCGCGGGAAGATGCCATAGGTCCGGGCCGGACGCTCGGCAGCGTGGTCCGCCACCTGGTGCAGGGTAAGCTTGCCCTCGTTGACGGCATTCAGCATCAGCGGCACCATTTCCTGGGCGCCGGTCTGACCCAGCGGAACCGAGAAATTATCCTTCCAGCCGGGTTCCACATCCTCGCGCGTATGGGGGGCATGTTCCAGCACCAGGAAATCCGCCGTTCCATCGGCAAGGCTCTGCCAGGCTTCCTTCGGGCTGTGCCCCCAATTATAGGCATAGGGACCGACCTTGTCCTTCTGTTCGGCCGTCATCAGCATGGAGGCCAGTTCCAGCTCAGCCGTGACCTGCTGACCCAGGTCGTGCTTGGCATGATGCACCATTTCATAGGCCCCGACGGGCATGACACCCAGATGCAGCACGTGCAGCCTGACCCCGGCGATGCGCGCGTAGTAGAGCGAGGATGCCAGCCCCGCCACCATGCCATGGCCGTACATGTAACCCTTGGCATAGGAATCGTGATAATCAGCCGTACTGGTGCGGCCCTGATCGATATAATCGCGGAAAACAAGGCGCTTGCACCATTCCGGATCGTCATGATGCACCGCCGCGATCAGCCCCTGATCGCGTACCGCCTCATACAGCTCGTACAGCACGCCATGATCCAGCACGCCCAGTTCCGAAATATAGGGATATACTTCCTTGATATGACGGGTATTGAACACCTTGATGCCGATGGCGCCCGCCTTGGCCAGGTCGGGGACGGTTCGCGGATAAAGTCCGCCGCCATACAGCGCATAGTCCAGATGCGCCTTGGGCGCGATCATGGCCTTTTTCGCCTCGAACGCCTCCAGCGAGGTCGGATGCGGCGTGTTGTTGGTCATATCGATGCAGAAGGTGATCCCGCCCGACGCGGCGGCCTTGCTGCCGCTTTCGAAATCTTCCTTGTAAGTATGGCCGGGTTCCCGGAAATGACAGTGGACATGCCAGAGCCCAGGCAACACATCCAGCCCGCGCGCATCGATCCGCTTTTCCGCCAGTGGAAACGGACCGCCGATGGCCACGATCTTCTCGCCCCTGATGGCGATGTCCGCCACGTAACTGGTGGTCGGGGACCAGATCCGCCCCCCTTCTACCACCACATCATAGATCGCTTCCGCCATCGGACTTCCTTTCTTTTTTCAACGTCTTGCTGAGCCTCGCGAGAGGGTGGAGTGGAGCCAAGCGCTTGGCCTTCGCTGTTGATCAAAATGCATACATGGAGTATACACTTTGATCAACAACCGACAATACCGTGCATCCATGTTTAGGGAGATGCGAGGACGCCATGTCCAGAAGCCCGAAGCCCATGAACGACACGAAGCCACGGCCCAAGCTGGTCTATCCAACCGCCGAACATGGCAAGATCGGTAAGGGCAACCCTGCGAAGGGTGCTTCCAGTGAAATGGCCTACCGCAAGCTGCGGCACGATATCATTTCCCTGACACTTGCCCCGGGCGAAGTGCTGGAAGAGGCATCCCTGGTGCGCGTGCTTGGCCTGTCGCGAACACCATTGCGCGAAGCCATTGTCCGTTTGGCGGCCGAAGGTCTGATCGAAACCCTGCCCAACAAGGGGGCCCGCGTCGCGCCCATGGGCTGGAACGACATCCGCGAGCATCTGGAAGCCTTCGACGTCATGCAGGGCATGATGACCCGATGGGCCGCCCTGCGACGGACGCAGGACCAGCTTCGCCTGCTGGATGTTGAGGCCACGGCGTTCGAACGCGCCTATGAGGAGCAAGACAGCGAACGGATGATGGAAACCAATTGGCGCTTCCACGCCGCTGTTGCCGCCTGCGCCGGAAACGGGGCGCTTGAAGGCTTCTATAACCGGTTGCTGACCGAAAGCCTGCGGATCGCGCGCTTCGCCATGGTCTATGAAGCCTACTCCAACACCGAACATTTTCATGCTCATCTGAAGCTGATCCTGGATGAGCATCGCGCGATGGTGGACGCAATCGCCGCGCGAAACGCCGATGGCGCGGAAGCATTGGGCCATTCCCATGCAAAGCTGGCCAAGAAGCGCGTGGCCGAAGTGCTGACCGGTGGGCTGGAACCCACCCTGATGCCGCGCCGACACGACCCCGATTAAAGAATCCAAGGAGCTGTCATGTGTGAGGTTTGCGCGATTTTCGGTGCCGGTGAGCATTGGAGCGATTTCGGACGGGAACGGGATGAGCGCTTTCCCTTCGAGGACATCATGCACTACCGGACGGAACGGGCGCGCAGATTGGCCCTGTTGACGCGCATCCTCTCGCCCAACGGCATCCGCGTGGAAGACTGGGATGGGGAGGCCTGCGAAGTGATCGGCGCTTCCGGCCGCTCCCGGATCGCCCCCACATTGGGGGATGTCTGGCGGCTGGCGGAAGATCTGTCGGGACGTTCGGTCGATCCGCTTTCCGACGCCTTCCTGTCGGAAGGAGCCGGCCATGCATGATCCGATTCCGCTTACCATTCTGACCGGCTTTCTGGGCAGCGGCAAGACCACCCTGTTGCGCCGGGCCATGCCCGCCGGGGGAATCGGTTCCCGGGGCAGGCTGGGCATCATCGTGAACGAGTTTGGCGAGGTCGGGCTGGATCAGGACCTGCTGGTGCATGCCGCCGATGAGGTGGAGGTTCTTGCCGGTGGCTGCCTGTGCTGTGCCCGGCGTGGCGATATTGCCAAATCCCTGCACGAGCTGATCCGCAAGGCACGCCGTGGCGGCGCGGCCTGGATCGACGAAGCGGTATTGGAAACCTCCGGCCTTGCCGATCCGGCTCCCATCATCGCCACCATTCTGCAGGACCCCTGGCTGCGCAACAATGTACGCCTGAAGGGCGTCATCGCGGTGTTGGACGCCCTCGCCGGACCGGATAACCTTGCCACGCATGAAGAAGCGCGACGCCAGATCGCAATCGCCGATGCGGTCGTGATCACGAAAACCGATCTTCGCCAGGCTGCCGATGTTAGCGAATTGCGTGGCCTGATCGGCGCGTCCGTACCGGATGCCCGCATTTTCGAATCACAGGACCCGGGCTTTGGCCTGGCCGGGGTGCTGGCCGCGCTTGACGCTGAAACGTCAATGCCGGCCTTCGCATCCCCGGCAAACGCATCCGAAAGCGCCGGGCATGGGAAGGATGCGGAATCCTTCGTGCTGGCCCTGGACGGCCTGCTGGACTGGCCGGTCTTCACCGTTTGGCTGTCGGCCATGCTGCACGCGCATGGCGACCGCATTCTGCGGGTGAAAGGAAGGCTGTGGGCGCGTTCGACCGGCAAGCCGCTGATCGTTCATGGCGTCCAGCACATGATGCATCCGCCCGTACATCTGGACGCGCGGGATGGCGAACCCCGGAAATCCTGGCTGGTCTTTATCACGCGGGGCCTTGCCCGGACGGAGATCGAAGCCAGCCTGACCCGCTTCCTGGCCCGCGCGGAAGCCGGCCATGCCCGCCCGCAAGCGACCGTGCCAGCATTCTAACGCGTGTTATCCGTAGCCGGGAAAGCCCCGGCTTTGTGAAGCGTAAGCGCTGGGCTGGCTCTTCCGGGACGGGCGTCCGTCCACCCATCACTGCCTTTCCGGAAATGGCGGGGTTTCGGGGTTTGGAACCCGCCCCAGGCGTTTCGGAATTTGGGTGTGATGGAGGATTGAACCCGCCGGAGGTTGTCACTATCAAAGCCACGTCGCCTCCGGATCAGCCATTGCAAGGAAACGCCATGAAGCCCACCAGAGTCGGCCGCCGTGGCCGCCCGCCGGCCGTGGCGGAGCCAGGGCAGACAGACGCCCGCGCCGCCATCCTGGCCGCGGCAACGCAGGAGTTCGCCCAGAAGGGCTTCGATGGCGGGCGCATGGACGATATCGCCAGGATCGCCTGCGTCAGCAAGAATTCGCTTTATTATCATTTCGGCAGCAAGGACGAGTTGTTCCTGGCCGTTCTCGAGCAGGTCTACACCATCATCCGAAGCCGCCATAACGAGGTGAGCCTGCGCGATCTGGCGCCGGACGAAGCCATGCGCAAGCTGGTGCGCCATACCGCGTCCATCTGGATCGAATTTCCGGAATTCGGCCGCATCCTGGCCAGCGAGAACCTGCAGGAAGCGCGGCATATGCGCCACTCGCATGCGATATTGAGCATGTATAATCCGCTGGTGGACAATATCCGCCTGCTGCTGGATGCAGGCGCCAGGAGCGGTCGGTTCCGTGCGGATGTCAACCCGATCGACCTGTACATCTCCATCGCGGCTCTGTCGGCCTATTACATCGCCCACCATCACAGCTTTGATGCGCTGTTTCACGAGAACCTGATGGCGCCAGAGCGGTTGGAAGAGCGCATCCGCCATGCGGAAGAAATGGTTCTTGGCTTCCTGCATCCCCACGGAACCAAACCAGGCTGCGATGCGGGACGAACCTCGCCCCGATCAAGGTGATGTGGCGAACAGGCAGCGACCGAGGGCGCGCGTCCCGGCAAAGCCCCCCGCAGCGTCCGGATTGAACATCCTGCCATCCAAATGAAAACCCTGCCCGCCGGATCGAACAGCGGGCAGGCCATGAAAAACGAAGCGATCAGAGCCCCAACAGCTTGGGGAAGAAGGTCGAAAGGACCGGGAAACCGGTCACGGCCGCCAGCGCCACCAGATTGACGACCACGAAGGGCACGATACCGCGTATCACCAGCGCCACCGGCTTGTTCAGCGTCGAGGACGCCACGAATATGTCCAGGCCGAACGGCGGCGTGATCATGCCCAAGGCGATATTCAGCGTCACGATCATGCCGAAATGCACCGGATCAACCCCCAGCGCCATGGCCGTGGGAAACAGCGCCGGAACCAGAATCAACATGGCGGAGCTGGGATCAAGGAACATGCCCGCCAGGATCAGCCCCAGGTTGACCAGCAGCAGAAAGACGAACAGTTCGCCACCCAACGCATCGATGAGCGAAATCATCATGGCTGGAACCTGGAACAGGGTCAGAAAGAAGGACAGGATGGACCCCATCCCGATCAGCATGAACAGCACGCAGGTCGTAACGGCCGCGCTTTCGAAAATGTCGAACAGCTTGCTCCAGGAAAACTCGCGATAGATCACGGCCTCCACGAACAGGGCATAGATGACGCTGATGCTGGCGGCTTCGGTCGCGGTGAACATTCCGGTATAGATGCCGCCAAGAATGATCGCTGGCATCCCCAGCGCCCAGGCGGCCTCACCGATCACGCCCAGCCGTTCGCGCATCGGAACGCGCTCCAGCCGCCCCACATCATGGCGCCGTGACTCGATGTAAACATACAGCGCGAACAGAAGACCAAGTACCAGCCCGATGATCAGACCGGCCGCGAACATCTTGGTGATCGATGTTCCCGTCAGCCAGCCATAGATGATCATCGTGATTGAAGGCGGAATCAGCAGCGATGTTTCCGCCGAGGCGGAAATCAAACCGACAGAGAAGCGGTCACTGTATCCAGCCTTGCGCAGCTGGGGATACATCAGCCGCCCGATTGCCGATACGGTCGCGGGCGACGATCCCGACACGGAACCGAAGATCATCGCCGTGGCCACCGTGGTGTTGCCGATGCCACCACGATAATGGCCGATGCAGACCCGCATCAGACCGGCCAGGCGCTTGGCGATCTGCCCGCTGGCCATGGTTTCCGCCGCCAGCACGAAGAAGGGAATGGCCATCAGCGTGGAATGGTTCATTCCCGCGATCATCTTCTGCAGCAGCACTTCCGTCGGCAGCGTCGGGAAAAAGGCCTGGTGCAGCAACAGCGATGGAAAGCCCAGCACGATGATCATCTCGAAGCCGAGAACGAACAGGGCGACGGAGATTGCGATAATGAAGAAAACCATCGAAAATCCCTCCCCTTCTCAGCTTTCAAGCGGCGCTTCGGCCGGGTCCATGGGATTGGCTATTTCAAGCGCATATCGCAACGCCAGCAGGGCAAGCCCCGACACAGCCCCCATGTAGATATAGGCGCTGGATATGTTCATCGACGGGATCGTCTGCCCGGCCTTGAAGACGAACAGCGTCATCTTCAGGGCAAGCCAGGTCATGTATCCGAAGAACAGCGCGCCGCCCCCCCCGACAAACCGCCGGATCGCCATCCTGATCGCCGGACGGAAGGTCGCGACCAGCGATGTCATCGCTATATGGCGGCCCTTTTCAAGCGTAAGACCGGCGACCATGAAAATACCCCAGACCATGGCCAGACGCGCGGCATCCTCCGCCCAGGCGATCTGGATCGACAGGCTGGGCCAGACCAGACGCACGGCGATGTTCATGAAGAACAGCACCAGCATGACGGCGAACAGCAGGACAGCGAGCGAGCGTTCCACCAGACGTATGCAGTTCAGGCAGCGTTCGATCATAGGTCGGAACCCTTCCAGCTAATTCGGAACCTGGTGAAACATGCTTGTCACGAAGCGCCCCCTTGCCCATTACCGGACAAGGGAGCGCCCCCCAGCCAATACATGTAAGGCCTTGTTCCTGGCCTAGTTGCCGGTAAGCTTGGCGTATTCCGCCTCATACAGCGACATCAATTCCGCGCCAGCAGCCCCGTTCTTCTGCAGATAGATCGCCTTGGTCGGCTCGAAGGCCTTGGCCCGCAGCGCAGCCTTCTCCTCATCCGACATCACGCGAACATTCGCGCCGCTATTCTTGATCAACTCGATGCCCGCCTCGCGCTGGGTCTTGTAGAGCTGCTGCAGTTCCGGCACCACCTCGATGAACGCCCCGGAAATCACATCCCTATGCCCCTGCGGCAGCGAAGCCCACCAGGCCGGGTTGAAGACGATCACGTCCTCGATGGCGCCATGGTCGGAAATCAGGATATTCTTCTGCACCTCATAGAAGCGCATCGACAGGATGGAAGAAACCGGGTTTTCCTGGCCGTCCACCACATTGTTCTGCAATGCGGTGTAGAGTTCCCCGAAGGGCAGGGCGACGGCCGAAGCGCCCAGCGCCTGGAACTGCGCCATCAGAATATCGGACGCCATGACGCGGAAACGCTGCCCCGCAAGGACGTCCAGACTGTCCAGCGGCTTGTTCGAGGTCATCTGCTTGAAACCGAATGGCCAGAAGCCGACGCCGTGAAAGCCCTTCTGTTCGAAGGAGGCCAGCAGCTTCTTGCCAAACTCGCTGGTGCGAAGCTTCTGCGCCAGTTCGGAATCGGTCGGCAGGAAATACGGCAGATCCAGAATCGTCACCAGCGGATTGAACCCGGCCATCCAGGAGGTGGCGGAAACCGTCCCCTGCAGCACGCCCAGCTGAACACCTTCGTTCATCTCGCGCTGGCCGCCCAACTGGCTCGACGGAAAAATCTGGAATTCGACATCACCCTTGGTCCGCTCCTTGACCCGGGCGGCAACCATCACCAGGGCTTTGTGGCGCGGCTGATCCGGGTTTTCCAGATGGCCGATACGCGCGACATAGGTCTGCGCCTCGGCCGCGCCGGGCATGGCGGTTATGGCCATCGTGGCGACAGCGCCCAAGCCAGCCAGCCAGGACAGCGCTCGCAAATGGGACATGGCTCTACTCTCCTCTGTTCATGATGTTCTATGGCTCTTCGGGGGAATGGCTGCCGATTGTCGATTCTTCGGCTTGCCATCGAGATATCGGCGCTTCCCCTCAGCGCGAAGGCTAACACAGTGTATTTTTTATGTATACTTATTGCGGACACAAACAACCCGTATCCGCATACGAACCCTGCGGCCGTTTCCCCCCGCTATTGCTTCATTCCGCACGGTACCAAACCAGCCTCAGCAGCACGTTCGGCAGCCAGCAGGACCGCCTTCACGATCCCCGCATAGCCGGTGCAGCGACAGATATTTCCCGCCAGTTCCAGCCGTACCGCGGCCGAGGTCGTAGCGGCGCCACGCAACAGCATATCTCGCGTGGTCAGCAGCATGCCCGGCGTGCAGAAACCGCATTGCAGGCCATGGGCTTCGGAAAAGCAGTCGCGGATCAGATTCATCAGTGGATCCGCGGCGAAATCCTCCAAGGTCTGAACGGTTCGCCCTTCACAGGAGGGCGTGAAGGTGATGCAGCTGCGCACCGGCACCCCGTCCAGCAGAACCGTGCAGGCCCCGCAAACGCCATGCTCGCAGGCCAGATGCGTGGCCGTCAGGTTCAGGTTCTCGCGAACGAAATCCCCAATCGGCTGGCGCGGCTCCACCCTTGCTTCCACTGTTTCGGCATTGATGGTCAGGCTGCAATCGACAAGTTTTGTGGTGGCGGCGGTCATGACAGGCTCTCCCGCACAGCGCGCATCAGGGTGGCACGATGCATTCTCAGTTCCAGGGCGTCCGCCGTCACCCCGGCCCGGGCCAGGTCGTCGGACAGGGCCGCCGACAATTCATCGGGCGCCGGTTCAGCGGTTTTCGGCTTCAGCCGATCCAGCCATTCGCCGACCATGGGAAGCAGGATCGGGGTGCCGGCGATGCAGCCCATCACAGCCCGGCTTCCGCCGCCCGTCTTATGCAGAACAACCGAAAGGCAATGGGCCAGTTCCCCTACTTTCCGGCAGAACTTGCCGATCCCGGGACGCACATCCGGGCCGAGCCTGGGAATACGCACGGCCGTCAGGATTTCCTCAGCCTGCATCGCGGGCGTGAGCGGCCCCAGGAAAAACTCCTCCAGGGCCAGTTCGCGGGTCCCATCAGGGCCGGCCAGAACCACCCGTCCGCCCAGCGCCGTCAGCACGTTCGGCCAGTCCGCGACCGGATCGGCATGGGCCAGGCTGCCGCCAACCGTGCCCCGGTTCCGTACGGCGCGATAGGCGATGTTTCTGGCCACACGGGCCATGAACCCGGCCGAAGCATCGGGCACAAGGCCATCCTCGATCTCCGCATGGCGAATGGCCGCGCCCAGGATCACCTCCGTGTCGGTCTCCTGCACGCCGCGCAGTTCCGCCATGGCGGAAATGTCGATCAGCCGGTCGGGCTGGCTGAAGCGCAAGTTCAACATCGGCCCCAGAGACTGCCCCCCGGCCAGATACTTCGCCTCCCCATCCGCTTCGGCATAGGCGCCAAAGGCGGCCGACAGGCTGTCGGCCTTGCGGAAATCAAACGGTGCCGCCTTCATCGCGCCTGCTCCCCTTCGGCCCTCGCCAACGCTTCCAGCACCCGGCGCGGGGTAATGGGCGTCTCGTTCACCTCCGCCCCAATGCCGATCAAGGCGTCACGTACCGCGTTGGCGATGGCCGCCGGCGGTGAGATGGCCCCCCCTTCGCCCATGCCTTTCATGCCGTATTCCGTGAAGGTGGCGGGGGTACACATATGGGCGATCTTGATATCGGGAATTTCGGTCGCGCCAGGCAGCAGATAATCGACCAGCGTGCTGGCCTGCGGCTGGCCATAACTGTCATAGGGAATTTCTTCGTACAGCGCATTGCCGATGCCCTGGGCCACGCCACCCACGATCTGGCCATCCACGATCATCGGGTTGACCATGGTCCCGCAATCCTCGACCACGGCATAATCCAGGATCTCTATATGACCGGTACCGGGATCGACCGCCACCACGGCGCCCTGCGTCGAATAGCAGAAGACGCCGGTATCGATGTCGGGGGAATAGGTGGCATTCACATCCAGGGTCGGCTGCCCGTCGCGTGGCAGACCTTCCTGTCGGACATAGGCGATCCTGCCAATCTCTCCCAGGGATACATCGCCTGCCGGCCCATAGGCCCGGTCATTGCGCAGTTCCACGTCCTGCGGCTTGCATTGCAGCAGCTGCGCCGCGATGGGCCGGATGCGCTCTTTCATCTCGCGGCAGGCCTTGGCCACGGCGCCCCCGGCCATCACCATGGAGCGCGACGCGAAGGTACCCATGCCGAAGGGGCAGAGCGAGCTGTCGCCATGGCGCACCGAGATGCGGTCAATATCGATGCCAAGCTCCTGATGGGCGACCTGTGCCAGGGTCGTTTCAAGGCCCTGACCATGCGACTGGATACCGACCAGCAGATGCAACGTGCCATCCGGCAGCAGCCGCGCCGTGGCGGATTCATATCCAGGAATGATGGGCACGCCGCGCGTGATCCATTCCCCGCAGCCATGGGCCGTCTGTTCCGTATAGGATGCGAAACCGATTCCGATCAGGCGCCCGTCGGCCTCGCCCTTTGCCTGGCGGGCACGCACGGCGGCAATGTCCAGCAGGTCGGCCGCAAGCTGCACCGAGCGTGCATAATCCCCATTGTCGTAGAGCATGTTGGTAAGGGAGCGAAACGGCATCATCTCCGGCCGCACCATGTTTTCCATCCGCACCTCATGCGGCTCACGCCCTACCGCGCGTGCGATCTCGTCGATGGTCCGCTCGATGCAGAAACATGCACCCGGCCGCGCCACGCCGCGATAGGGACCGATCGGGGATTTGTTGGTGGCAACCGTTCTGCCGGTCGCCCGGTAGGCATCCACCAGATAGGGGCCGGGCACATTCTTGATCGCCATGCCCAGTTCCATATTCGGCCCGTTCGGCCAGGTGGCATAGGCCCCGGCATCGACCTCCACATCCACTTCGATACCCAGCAGACGGCCCCGAGCATCGGCATAGGCCTTGATGTGATAGGCGGTATCGCGGCAATGAATCGCCGAAATCAGATGCTCGCGCTTATCCTCGATCCAGCGCAGCGGGGCGCCCAGATGCCGCGCCACGGCCGCTACCGCGATCTCTTCAGGATAGACGATATTCTTGATGCCAAACCCGCCGCCGACATCGGGCGCAACCACGTGAATCTGCCGCTCTTCCAGATCCAGGTGCAAAGCGAGACCATAGCGGGCCTGGTGGGGCATCTGGGTGGAGTTGTAGACCATCAACTCATCCAGCCGTTCATCCCACCACGCCAGGATCGCGCGCCCTTCCATGGAAACGCCGGCCTGCCGGTTCAGCTTATAGTCGCGCTCGATCACCACGGTGGCGGCAGCCTTCACCGCGCCGAGGTCGCCCGCCTCGTGGAGACGATGCAGATAGACGTTCTCGCTCCAGCTTTCATGCAGCAGCGGCGCCCCCGGCTTCAGTGCACCGGCGCAATCCGACACCGCGGGCAGTTCCTCGAACACGATGTCGATCGCCTGGGCGATATCCTCGGCCTCGGCGCGGTTGCGGCCAATGCACAGGGCGATGGGCTGACCGACGAACAGCACCTTGTCATGGGCAAGCAGCGGAAAATCCGCCGCATTGAAACCCGGCGCATCGGTCACCGCCCGGATCGGATAGGCACCCTTCAGATCGCCTGCCAGCACCACGCGGGACCGCAGCGCCTGCGGTATATCGATACGAATAATGCGACCATGGGCGATGGGGCTGCGCAGGAAGGCCGCCTCACGCAGGCCGGGCACCTTGATATCGGCGGTAAACTGCCCCTTGCCAAAAAGATGCCTTTTGTCCTCCTTGCGGCGGACACGGGCTCCAACACCCTTTTCCGATGTCTGTGATACGGACATAGCCTTCACCCTTGCTCAGAACATTTTATCATCTTGTTGGTTTTGTTGATTTTTTATTTGTACTAACCAGATAGTTAATTAAATCTAGCAGAAGCGCTTCCCGCCCTCAAGCCCTATCAGGATTGAATTTCACCGTGACGGATCGCGGCAGGGGCGTCCGCGCCTCGGCATTCCGGACCTGTGTCAGCCTAGGGTTGGCAGGCCGGCGCCGTCCCTCAGATACCCCAGGACCACGTCGACGCTATGATCTTCCCGCCGTTTGATACGTTCAGAGTCGCCAAGCCGGTCGCCAAGAATGACGGACAGCGTGTGCTGGTTTCCTACATAAAAATACCCCAACGCACTGATGGTAATAAATAATTCCTTGGGGTCCACATGCTGGCGGAACTGGCCGCGGCGCGCCCCTTCCTGCACGATACGGTCGATCACGGCGATGATACCGTCATACATGCCGCCAATCACCTTCGACTTGGCAATATGTTCGGCCCGATGCAGGTTTTCCGAATCCAGCAGCGCCACCAGCCGCTGATCGCCCAGGAAAATCCCGAAGATATGCCGGGTCAGCATCGCGATGGCCTGGTCCGGCGGAAGGTCTGCCAGCTCCAACTCGCGATGCTCCGCCCGGATCTTGCGGTATGCCTCCTCCATCACGGCCAGGAACAGCGCTTCCTTGTTGCCGAAATGGTAGTAGATCGTATTCACATTGAAGCCGCAGGCCTGCACGATGGCGTCCAGCCGTGCCCCGTCGAAGCCCTTGGTCGAGAACTCCTCGATCGCAGCGTCCAGCACGCGGGCGCGGGTTTCCTTGGGATCCTGACCGGCGGTTCTGGCCATATCTGCTGCATCCTTTCTCGGTCGCCCCCGCATTGCCCGAATACCCGGTCACAGGCAATATGGTGGCCGCCTATTCCGCGCCCTGGACGGCCATTCGCATGGTGGAACGAAGCGCCTGCGTCGCAGGCAGATCCAGTTCCGCCGATCGCGGGTCAACGATCACACCATAGATTTCCCGCGCGGCAGCGGCGGACACCTTCTCGTTCCACACATCACGCGCCACGCGCTGCGGATCGCGATCCAGCGGGTTGCCGAATCCCCCCGCCCCGGCCTGGGCGTGGCGGACCGTTTGGCCCCGGCGCATGGTCGTTCCGATCTTGCCCGGCAATCCGGCGGTTGTGCCATCGGGGTCGATCAGGCTGTTTTCCGTCGCCCGGCCGGGCGACCCGCCCGACAGGCCATAGGGCTGGAAAATCAACCGGTCCGCGCGCAGCTGCAGCATCGCCTCGTCGCTCAACAGGGTATAGGACCGCGTCACGCCCAGTCCTCCACGCCATTCACCGGCCCCGCCACTGTCCTGCCGCAAGGCATATTCCTCCACCCGGATCGGGTGCTGGGCTTCCATGCTTTCAACGGGCGTGTTGGACAGGTTCTGCGACGGGTTGGTAATGGCTTCCACGCCATCCCTGTCCGGACGCCCGCCCCAGCAGCCGCAAACCATGTCCACGATGATGAACGGGCTGTGATCGGGCCGGTAGCCACCAATACAGACCACGGTATTGCCCCCCTCTCCCGCCGCCGGCACACGGTCAGGCACGATCTGCGCCAGGGCCCCGAACATCGCATCCACCACCCGATAGCCGGTCAGCGCGCGGGCCGCACAGGCCGCCGGCATGGACGGATTCAGGATGGAGCTTTCCGGTGCCGTTACCGTGATGCAGCGGAACACCCCTTCATTGTTCGGAATATCGCCCTTCAGCACGGATCGCACCGACAGATAGGTGCAGGAATTGGTATAGGATTTGGTGGAGTTCAAAGCCGCGCGCACCTGCGGCGCACTGCCCTCATAATCCACATAGACGTGATCGCCCTTGACGGTGACCGCAACCTGGATCGGGATCGGGCGCTGATCAAAGCCGTCATCGTCGATATAGTCCAGGAAGCTGTAGGTCCCATCCGGCCATCGGCGAATTTCCTCGCGCGTCATGCGCTCGGCATAATCCATCAACTCGGCCAGATAGGCCTGGGCGACAGGCGCCCCCAGCCGGGAGATCAACTTGCCCAATTCGCGCTCGCCCACTTTGCAGGCGGCATATTGTGCCTTCAGATCCCCGATCACCAGCTCCGGCAGGCGGACATTCTTCTCGATGATCTTGAACAGGGTCTCGTTCGGCTTGCCGGCGTCATACAGTTTCAAAACCGGAATACGCAGGCCTTCCTGGAAAATTTCGGTGGAATCGCTGGCATTCGATCCGGGAACGCGCCCCCCCATATCGGTATGGTGACAGATCACCACGGCGAAGGCCTGCAATACCCCATCTGAAAAGATCGGCAGGAACATGAAGATGTCAGGCAGATGCATCCCGCCCTGATAGGGGTCATTCAGGACGATGGCATCGCCGGGCTTCAGATCGTCCCGGTGGCGGGCCAACACTTCCGCCATTGCCTCCGGCACCGCGCCCAGATGCAGCGCGATGGTCTTGGCCTGTGCCAGCATGGAGCCATCCGCCGCACAGAGCGCGGCGGAATAATCCATCACATCCTTGACGATTTCCGAACGCGCGGTCCGCACCACGGTGTAGGCCATTTCGTCGACAATGGAATCGAGTGCGTTCTTGACCACGGCGAAGGTAATCGGATCGATCTCAGCCATCATTCGTCTCCCTGTCCGATTTTCGTATCAGTGCCCGGTCCAGCCGGCGGGATCGGTCGGTTCAATCACCAGCCCGCCAATGGCATCGGCGCGAATCCTGGCGCCCGGCGGCACAACGACGGTCGTGTCATAGCTTTCCACGATCAGCGGCCCTGTCAACCAATCGGACCCGACTTCGCCCCGCGCGACAACTGGCGTTTCCACCGGCCCCTCCGCCGCGTCGAAGATCGCCTTTCGCGGCGGCACCACACGGTCCCCCCGTACGAGGCGCTGCGACAGCTCCGCGAAATTGAGCTGCATCGGCCGCTTTGCCGAGGCCGTCAGGCGCAGCGTCACCATTTCCGCCGGTTCGTCATTCACATAGCCATAGGCCTGGGAATACAGATCGGTGAAGGCCTGCCGCAACAACTCCGCCAGCTCCGGCCCGAAAGGCATGACCGGACAGGGCACCGTCAGCTCCGCATTCTGCCCGCGATAGCGCATATCCACGCCAATTCGCAGCGCCCCGTCTTCCGCGGCGAAACCTTCGGCCGCGAGCGCACACAGACCCTCCGCCTTCAACTCCGCCAGGATGGCGTCGAACCGGGCCGGGTCTATGGCTTGCAGCAATCCCTGCAAAGGGCGCGAGAAGCCATGTTCCACATCCGAAGCCAGCATGCCGACCGCGCAGAAAACACCGGGCAGGGTCGGCAGAATGACCCGCCTGATACCCAGCATGCGGGCCAGGTCCACCACATGGCCCGGCCCGCTGCCGCCGAAACCCACCAAGGCCAGATCGCGCGGATCGCGGCCGCGCTCAACCGAAACCGCGCGCAGGGCCCGCGACATGGTCATATTCGCCACATGGCGGATACCAAGCGCTGCGGTCGTCACATCCATGCCCAATGGTTCGGCGACATGGCGGCGGATCGCCTGTTCCGACAGGGCCGGATCGATCGTCAGGGACCCGCCGGCCAGCCCTTCCGGATTGAAATAGCCCAGGAAGACGTTGGCGTCGGTCACCGTCGGGCGGTCATTCCCCCGCCCGTAACAGGCCGGTCCGGGATCGGCGCCGGCGGAAATCGGGCCAACGCGCAGCAGCCCTCCTTCATCAACCCAGGCGATGGAGCCGCCCCCGGCCCCCACCTCGGCAATATCGATGGATGGCACCTTCAGCATGTAGCCACCGCCTTTGACAAAGCGGCTTGGCGTGGAAATGCCGTCACGGAATTCATACTCGCCCGTCAGCATCGGCAATCCGCCCTCCACCACGGAAGCCTTGGCCGTGGTGCCGCCCATATCGAAGACGATGGCCGCATCAACCTTGTCGGCCTGGCACATGCGGGCCGCCCCGACCACGCCGCCTGCCGGGCCGGAGCCGACGACAAAGACCGGCTTGCGCGCGGCCTGTTCCGCCCCCATCACGCCACCGGCGGAGGACATGACCAGCAGTGGCGCGTCGAAACCGTCCTCGGCCAGCGCATCGATCAGACGGTTCAGATAGACGCGCATCTCCCGGAGCAGATAGGCGTTCACAACGGTCGTGGAGGTCCGCTCGTATTCCTTGCTCTCCTGCAGCACCTCATAGCTCGCCGTGAGCGATATATGTGGATGGCGTTGCTCGATCAGCGCGCGCGCTCGCATCTCATGGTCCGGATTGACATAGGAATTCAGGAAGCAGATCGCGATTGCCTCCATCCCTTCACTGACCAGAAAGTCCAGCTCGGCCAGCAGCCCAGCCTCATCAAGCGCGGTGACGACCGTGCCGTCGGCCGCCATGCGTTCCATGACCTCGCGCCGATAGCGCCGGGGAACGAGCGGCTCCGGCTTTTCCCAGGTCAGATCGAACATTCCGGGCGTGCGGATACGCGCGATCTCCAGCACATCGCGAAAGCCCCTGGTCGTGATCAGACCGGTCTTGGCACCGCGACGCTGAAGAATGGTGTTTGACCCCACCGTGGTGCCGTGCACTATCTCCGCCAGTTGATCCGGCGCCAGCCCGGCCTCGCGCATGATCGCGGACACCCCGTGGCGCACGGCAAGGCCTGGATCGTCCGGCGTGGAGGAGACCTTGCTGACCAGCAACCGTCCATCCGGCAATTGCAGAACCACATCCGTGAAGGTACCGCCGACATCGACGCCAAGCCGCGCGCGCACCGGTTTTTCCGCCTTTCCAGCCACACCATGATCCAGCGACATAGCCAAACCCCCTGTCCTTGGATTTATTTAATTATGTACTTAATACAATAAAATCCAAACCCGGGCAACAGGGGGTTGTCAAACCACGCTGGGCAGGCGTCATCGCCTGCACGCCAAACCGGCGGGGCATGCGGATAGCCTTGCCGCGATCAGTCGAAGATCGAAGATGCAGACATGCTGAAACACGGCGGAAATCCGCCGGTCGATACCGGATCAGGCCGTGAAGAGCGCGAGATATGGCCGGGGACACATCAAGGCGGGCAAGAAAAACCCCCTTCCGCATGTACGGAAGGGGGTTGAAAAGAACCGCGCCGAAAGAAGGCTGGAAGCCGTCAGTAGTCCAGGAAGCTGCGCAGCTTGCGCGAGCGCGACGGGTGCTTCAGCTTGCGCAGCGCCTTCGCCTCGATCTGGCGGATACGTTCGCGCGTCACCGAGAATTGCTGGCCGACTTCTTCCAGCGTGTGGTCGGTGTTCATGCCGATGCCGAAGCGCATGCGCAGCACACGCTCCTCACGCGGGGTGAGCGAGGCCAGAACCCGCGTGGTGGTTTCACGCAGATTGGACTGGATCGCCGCATCCGATGGCAGGATCGCATTCTTGTCCTCGATGAAATCACCCAGATGCGAATCCTCCTCGTCGCCGATCGGCGTTTCGAGCGAAATCGGCTCCTTGGCGATTTTCAGGACCTTGCGGACCTTTTCCAGCGGCATATGCAGCTTTTCCGCCAGCTCTTCCGGGGTCGGCTCGCGGCCGATCTCGTGCAGCATCTGGCGCGAGGTGCGCACGAGCTTGTTGATCGTCTCGATCATATGCACCGGAATGCGGATGGTGCGGGCCTGATCGGCGATGGAACGCGTGATCGCCTGCCTGATCCACCATGTGGCATAGGTCGAGAATTTATAACCGCGGCGGTATTCGAACTTATCCACCGCTTTCATCAGGCCGATATTGCCTTCCTGGATCAGATCCAGGAACTGCAGGCCACGATTGGTATATTTCTTGGCGATGGAAATCACGAGGCGCAGATTGGCCTCCACCATCTCCTTCTTGGCGCGGCTGGCTTCCCGTTCGCCCTGCTGCACGGTCTGGGAGATGCGGCGGAATTCCGAGATCGGCATGCCGGCCTCGTCCGCGATCTCGGAAATCGCCGCGCGCAGATTCTCGACCTCGCGGGCATGGCGATCGGACATGCGCGCCCAGTTCTTGTCGAGCTTGGCGACGTCTTCCATCCAGTTCGGGTCAAGCTCGCGGCCCATATGCTGCGCCAGGAAGGATTCGCGCGACACCTTGGCATCCAGCGCCAGACGCAGCAGCTTGCCTTCCGCCGCCGTCAAGGCGCGGCTCAGCTCATACAGCTGCTCGACCAGCTGTTCGATGCGCTGATTGTTCAGCCGCACCTCACGCATCAGCGTCTGCAATTCCTTGCGATGCTTTTCGAAGGTCCGCTCGGTCGCCCGGCCGATCTCCTCGCCCGCCTGCAGGGCCGAAACACGCTTGTCCTGCGATTTCGCCAGCTTGCGATAGGTCGCGGCAATGTTCTCGAACGTGGCCAGAACCTGCGGCTTCAACTGCTGTTCCATGCCAGCCAGCGACAGATTGGCGGCGTCGTCGTCTTCCTCGCTATCCTCGCCAAGGACCACTTCAACGCCCGGCTCGGCCACGCCCTCGCCGGCCTCGTCCTCCGCGCCCGGCTTGCGCACAACCGGCTGCACCACCAGGGGCTGAGGCATGGCAGGCACCACCGGCGCCGGCGGCTTGACCGCACCCAGCGCGCCTTCGACTTCCTCGCCCTCCTCCTCGCCAAGGACAGCCTCGTCCTCGGGCCCGATATTCATCGTGGCTTCCAGGTCGATGACGTCGCGCAGCAGGATGCGACCTTCCATCAGCGCATCATGCCAGACCGTGATGGCGCGCATGGTCAGCGGGCTTTCGCACAGCGCGCCGATCATCTTCTCGCGACCGGCTTCGATGCGCTTGGCGATGGCGATTTCGCCTTCGCGAGAGAGAAGCTCCACCGAGCCCATTTCGCGCAGATACATGCGCACCGGGTCATCGGTTCGGCCCACATCATCATCGGACAGATTGCCAGCGGCGGCGATGACGGCACCGTCCTCGCGCTCCTCCACCGGCTCGCCTTCCGCCTCGGGCTCCTCATCCTCGACCACATTGATACCCAGCTCGGATATCATGGTCATGGTGTCCTCGATCTGCTCGGAGGACACCTCTTCCGGGGGAAGAGCCGCGTTCAACTCGTCAATGGTGATGTAGCCGCGCTCCTTGGCCTTCGCGACCAGGCGCTTCACGGCCTGTTCGATATTGTCCAGGAGAGGACCGTCACCCTGCTCTTCACGCTCGGTTTCGGTCTCGGTCGCGTCTGCCTTCGCCGCCATGCGAATTCCGTCCCTATCGGTTCGTCCATCAACTGAGGGCCTGCTTGCCGCCCCCCGGAGGCCGGGTCACCCGAAGGCAAGCCCAGCCATTACATTAGCGTATCGTCTTCTACCCGTCTTCCGCCGGTCCGGCATTCCTGCCATACGGGCCGAATACGGCCAGTTCGGCCAGCGCCAGGACCTGACGTTCCGCAGCGGCAATATCATCCGCCTGCGGTGCTCGCCGCCCGACTTCCCGCGCTTCCGACATCTGCCTTGCCCTTACATGCTGATCCAGGAGGTGATCCAGCAATGCTGACGCATCGGAGATCGACGCATCCGCACGGGCCTGTGGATAGAACGAGGCCAGTCCGGGATCGTCGAGTACCTTGCGCAGGGATGGGTCAAGCCCAACAAGGAAGTGGTCGCGCCAAGCGCCGGAGTCAAGGCCCCCCGACTCCGCCCAGGCGTTCTGAAGGGCAAGGCGCAATTTGTCAAGGTCGGGCTCGAAGACGAGATGGGACAGCGCCTCCTCATGCGCTTCCATCAACGGGGCATGCCAGGCCAGGATCGCCAGGATCGCCTGATCGCCGCGCCGGCTCACCCCCTGCGAGGCCTTGGGGAGGCGATTGGCCTGCGACGGGTTCTGCGGGGGTCCGAACCGGCCCGGCCGCCCGGCAAAGCGCGCGGATGGGGCGGGACGGGCCGCCTCGCGCTCCTGCCGGATTGCCTCCCACATCAGCCCTTTCAGATCGCCGATCAGATGACGCCGGACGATTTCATTCGCCACGCTGTCGGCCAGATCCAGCACGGCCTTTTCCGCCCCCGCCTTGCCATCGGTCGAGGCAAGATCGATCCTGGAGCGGATCGAACGCCACAGCACCTGCTCCAGTCGCAGCGGTTCGGCCAGCAAGGCCTCCATCGCGTCGCGTCCCCGGGACCGGATCAGGCTGTCGGGGTCCTCCCCCTCCGGCAGGAAGACGAAATTCAGGGTCTTGCCCGGTTCGATGACGCCAAGCGCGCGTTCCGCCGCCTTCGACGCCGCGTTACGCCCCGCCGCATCGCCGTCGAAGCACAGCAGCGGCGCATCCAGGATGCGCCACAGCTCGGCGATCTGCTCCTCGCCCATCGCGGTGCCCAACGGAGCCACCGCTGCGGGAATGCCCGCCTGGGCCAGGGCGATCACATCCATATAGCCTTCGGCCACCAGAATCCGGTCGGTGCTGCGCGCGGCGGGCTTGGCCTTGTCGGCGTTGTAAAGGGTGCGACCCTTGTCGAACAGCGGTGTTTCGGGCGAATTCACATATTTGCCGGTCCCTGCTGCCTTGTGATCGCCCATGAAGCGACCGCCGAAGGCGATGGGCCGGCCCTTGCGATCCAGGATCGGGAACATCACCCGGTCGCGGAAAAAGGGATAGGGCGCGCGGCCATCCTCGGGCAGGCGCATCAGCCCGGCTTCCACCGCCTGGGCGACGGTACCGCCGGCCGCTTCGATGGCCGCGCGCAGACCAACCCCGTCATTCGGTGCATAACCCAGGCGGAAGGCCGCCATGGTTTCCGGCGTCAGGCCACGCCCCCGCAGATAGTCCAGGGCCTCTCGCCCCGCCGGGGCGCGCAGCTGGGTCTGGAACCAGGAACAAGCCGCCTCCACCACCTCATAGAGTCCGGCCTTGCGGGCTTCCTTCACCCGCTCCTCCGGGGTGGCGACCGGCATGGCCATGCCCGCCTCGCCCGCCAGCTGCTCCACCGCCTCGGTAAAATCCAGGCCTTCGTGATCGGTCAGGAAGGAAATCGCGTCGCCATGCGCCCCGCAGCCGAAGCAATGGTAATGCGGGTCCGGCCCTTCATAGACATGAAAGCTGGGGGATTTTTCCTTATGGAAGGGGCACAGGCCCAGATATTCGCGCCCATGGCGCTTCAACGCGACCCGCTTTCCGATCACGGAAGGCAGGGAAACCCTGGATTTGATCTCTTCCAGAAACGAATTGGGGAACCGCATTCCGCTACTTTTCCATTGGCGTCGACATGCCGCCGCGCCTAGCCTGACAAACTAGCATGATGACGCGATGTCGTCAGTAAACAAGGCTCCGTCAAGGAGGGAAAACCATGTCCGACAACGAAACCACCCCGATCCGCATCCGGGCACTCGACCGGCCGGTCCGCAGCGGATCAAGCTATCCGGAGGATCTTCGCCCCGTGGTGCAGGGCCGCTCCAAGCGCATATTGGGCGACGTCTTCGGCCTTGACCAGTTCGGGGTCAACATGACGGAACTGCTGCCCGGCGCGGCCTCGGCCCTCAGGCATTGGCATGAGCGGGAGGACGAGTTCATCTATGTCCTGTCCGGCCGCCCCGTGCTGGTCACCGATGCGGGCGAGACCCAGCTGGAACCCGGCGACTGCGCGGGCTTCAAGGCCGGCGTCCCCAACGCCCACCACGTGGTCAATCGGGAAGACGAGCCCGCCGTCTATCTGGAGGTCGGAACCCGGGCGGCACAGGAACGCTGCCATTACCCCGACAACGCCATGCACGGCTTCAAGGAGCCGACGGGATGGCGCTATGAGCGAGACTAGACGGCGATACCTGCCAAACCGCTGCCCGCCCTTCCGATAGGGGGGGCCAGCGCGATACAATGGTCGGATCGGATCAGCCGGCCGCCACGGCCTTCACCGCGCCCAGCTGGTCCTTGACCAGAGCGCTGGCCTTGCCGAAATCCATCTGGCCCGGATAGCGATTTCGCAGCTCGGCCATGACGGCCCCCATCTGCTTCAGGCTGTCCGCGCCCAGTTCGGCGACGACCGAGGCGATGGCCGCGCGGGTTTCCTCGTCCGACAAGGCCTTTGGCAGGAAATCCTCGATGATCGCGATTTCCTCGCGCTCCTGCTCGGCCAGTTCGCAACGGCCGCCCTTCTCATAGAGGTCGATGGCTTCGCGGCGCTGCTTGACCATGGTCTGCAGCATGCCCAGGATTTCCGCCTCGCTGACTCCATCCTCTCCCCGGCCGCGCGCAGCAATCTCGCGGTCCTTCAGGGCCGCCATCATCAGGCGGATGGTGGAAACGGCGCGCTCATTCCTGGCGCGCATCGACTCTTTCAAGGCGGTGCTAAAGCGTTCACGCATGGATATCGCCCCTTCATGACGAAGTGATGCCATCCGGCGCCGCCCCCGAAGCAGAAGCCCCCCGCCCCCGCTCAACTTTTTGGCACCGAATCATCAAGTTATTG
>Ga0209066_10000870_pt1 | contig 42141 bp, 36 predicted proteins | sample All_14_2_FD_187198 | JGI IMG/M metagenome (GOLD analysis project Ga0209066, IMG submission 187198) | Freshwater microbial communities in response to fracking from Pennsylvania, USA - Allegheny Zone_MetaG_DW_15 (SPAdes) (version 2) ... | reverse complement strand
GCGCGGAGTCGCAGAGGACGCGGAGAGAGGGGGGAGGCTTGGGGGATTCCATCACGGGGATTTGTAGGTGAGTCGCTTCTGCCTCCGGTGGATGTCTTGGGACAAATCGGACATTTGAAACAGTTCAAGGATTTGTAATCCGGTCCTCAAAAGCCTTCAATTTTGCGATAAGGGGTTGCTCGGGGACTTTCTTGTCCGAAGCGAGGCCTATGAGGGATTCACCGAGGGATACCATTTCGGCGGGCAGACCGTTCTCCGGGCTCCAGGTTTGGCCGTAGATGTCGCCCATACCTCGAACCCAAACCGAAAATTCGTAACAGACTCCATCCACCCCACCTGAGGCGTGGGAGGGATAGCGTGTTTGCAGGAGCATTTTTCCCCAGGCGCGTTGGATGGCGACGGCTAGTTCCAGGCTGATTTCCCGGTCTACCCGGGCCACTTGGACTTTGCGGACTTTTTTGCCGTCATTGTTTTCAGCCATGGAGTAATACAGACTGTCAGAAGCGCGGGTTACCGTTATGAAATAGTGCTTTTCGTTGTCGGGAACGGAAAACCATCCTCCGTGTTTTTTTGAACTTCCGGAGAGGCCAGTTCATGAACGGAAAGGCAACATTCCTGGCTGAAAGATGGGCACGTCACCATGCGACCCAGGCGCCCGTCGGTCACAAAGAGATGTGAGGCGATTCGTTTGTCGTAATCATCCGGCGGATAATCCATGGGAGTCAGGTGGCCGGGTTGTTTGCCGTAGGGGGCTTCGTAAAATCCGGCCGCATATCCGGTGGAGGTGAGTACTATCAGAAGAAGGATGGGGTATTTCATGGGTTGTGGCTTCTGGTTTGGCGCGGAGTTCCGGGCGTTTTGTGTTTCCGTGGTTTCCGTTTGCGGGTGAAACTAAAATTGGATAGTTTCGACAATTGTCTAAAAAAACAAAAGCAGGAGGCTGACCTTGGTTCCCTTGAACACGGCAACTGTGACTGCCGGGAAAATACATGTCCACCATTTCCTCTGACCGCCTTGCTGGTGTGCTCGCTGGTTTTTTTATCGTGCGCGCTATGGGGGAATTGGCGTCATTTGTTATGGCTGTGACTTTTCCGGTTGGGAATTTTACTGACCAATTGGTTCCTGCGTGCTTGTCGTTGATTGCGGTTTTGGTGTCTGGATTGCTGGGACTTGGGTGCCTCTATCAGGAGCGGAAGAGGTGGCTCCATGTTGCCTTGCTGGCTTTTCTTTTTCTCTCTGCATGCGGTTCGGTTGTTGGTCTTCTTGTGACGTTGGACTTTCAAAATGACAGTTTGGAAAAGCTCAGGCCGTCGATGGTGGGGAGAAGTTTGATGGAGCTTATAATGGTGTTGATGTTTATGGTTGTGGTGGTGGTCCTGATAAGGAAGATAAAAGACGAAAACTCTGCGGCGGAAAAGATAGGCTCGACCCGGTTGGGTGTTTAATTTTCTCGCTCGAAGAATGGTTGGCTTGCGGGTGTGCTTGGTATTAATGTTTGCAAATGGATTTGTCCCGTTTTGACAACCGCGATTTCGACCGCGGGGCGCCCTGCTGGAAGGAAGTGCTCTGGCGGCTCTGCCAGGGATTCTTTTTCCAGCCGCTCTGGCATCTTCCCTCATCCATCCGTGTCGCCCTCCTCCGTGGATTCGGGGCCAAAATGGGTGAACGCGTGGTGATCCGTGCCGGAGTGAACATCTCGTTCCCCTGGCGGCTCGAACTCGGCGACCATGTCTGGCTTGGCGAGGATGTGATGATCCTTTCGCTCGCCCCGGTGAAGATCGGTTCGAATGTCTGCATTTCCCAGCGCGCTTTCCTTTGCACGGGGTCGCATGACCACCGCAAGGACACCTTCGACCTGGTGGTGAAGCCCATCACGATCGGCGACGGTTGCTGGGTGGCGGCGTCGGCATTCATCGGACCGGGGGTGGAACTGCCCGTGGGCACGGTGGTGGGGGTGGGTTCGGTGGTGTTGAAATCCCCGGAAGCCGCCTGCCTGCTGGTGGGCAATCCCCCGCGCGTCCTGCCTTCGGACCGGATTGATTCGTGAAGGTCCTGATCCTCAACCAATACGTCCCGCCGGATCCGTCACCGACGGCGTTCCTGGTGGGAGAGATTTCCGGTTTGTTGCGTGCGCAGGGCCATGAGCCCGTCTGGCTGGGCAAGGGGACCGATTACGGGGTTCGCCGCCGGGGCCTGGCGCGTTGGAGATATGATTTATCGTCGTGGTTGGGGATTCTGGTTTCAGGCCTGGCCGCTCCCCGTGCCGGTGTCGTGGTGGTGATGACCTCGCCCCCTTGCCTGTTGCTGGCGGGTGCGCTCGTGGCCCTCCGGCACCGGGCGCGGCTGGTGCATTGGGCGATGGATCTATATCCCGAGACAGCGGTGGCTCTGGGCGAATGCGGTCCGGGTGTCGGATCGTTGGTCAGCCGGTTGATGGGGTGGGCCTATGCGGCCTGCGATCTCGTGATCGCCCTGGACTGGGACATGGCTTCGCTGTTGGAAAAAAAGTACCGGATTGCGCCCGCAGTGCTCGCGCCCTGGGGGTCGTCGTTGGAAATTCCGACCGGCTCCGCGCGGAACAAGCGCGAGCGGAGGGTGTGGATGTATTCCGGAAACCTCGGCCGGGCGCATGACTGGAAAACACTGCTGGATGCGCAGGAAAAACTGGAACAATCCGGGTGCCCGTGGGATTTGGTGGTCCAGGGCGGGGGTGCGGGTTACGAGGCGGCCCGTGACGAAGCAGTGAGAAGAAATCTCCGCCACTGCCGCTGGCTTCCTTATGCGGAGACGGAGCGTCTGGTGGAAAGCCTGTTGGAGGCGGATGTCTTGGTGGCGACGCGCCGCCCGGAATTGCGCGGCTTATTGTGGCCGAGCAAGCTGGCCTTGCTCCAGGCCCTGCCCCGTCCCCTTGTCTGGGTGGGTGAAACCGGGGGTGCGGTGGCGGAGACGTTGGGTGCCCGGGGTGGGGCGGTGGCGTTTTCCCGGGGCGATGCCTCGGGACTGGCGGCGTGGTTGTCGGATTTTACCCCCCCGGGAACAGCCATCGATGTGGTGCCGCTGGAAGTGGTCCGGCGCCAATCCCATGAGCGCTGGTTTGGCCTCTTTTCAAACGCATTGAAGTGAGACGGAACCTGTCTAGGGTCGGGAATGATCTACTCCGTGATATTTGGGGTGATTGGGCTGATTTTTGCCCTCGTCCTCACTCCGTGGGTCATCAGGCTCGGTGAGTGCGGGGTAGGGCTGGACCGCCCCGACAGCTACCGCAAGGCCCACCGGGAGCCCGTATCCCGGCTGGGAGGTGCCCCGGTATTCGCGGTATTTTTGCTTTCGGCGGTGGCGGTCTTTTTGTTGCGACCGGTGGAATGGCTGCGCTGGATCCCGGTTGTGGTCACGGTGGGCCTCATGTTCGGCCTCGGGTTGTGGGATGATCTGCGTCCGCTGGGGGCGAAGCTGAAGCTATTCTGCCAGATCCTCATTGCGATCCTGGCTTTTTGCATGGGCTTGAAAATTGGCTCGGTCAGCTACGGGGGCGGTTTCAATATCGAGCTGGGCGCGCTGGGCTTTTTTGTCACCATTTTCTGGCTTATCAGTGTGCCGAACATCGTCAACCTGATCGACGGGGTGGACGGGCTGGCGGCGGGGCTGGGATTGATGTTGTTCTGTATCCTGGGCTATGTGGGTTGGAGGATGGGCCAGACCGACGTGGCGTGGGTGTGTTTCGGATTGGCGGGCGTGTTGTTGGGTTTCCTGTGCTTCAATTTTCCCCCCGCGAAGATTTTCCTGGGGGATGGGGGGGCCTACCTGATCGGGAGCGCGGTGGCATGTCTGTCGTTGATCAGTGCGCACAAGGGGACGGTGGCGGCGGTGATGCTGGTAATGGTTGTTGCCCTCGGCCTGCCGATCATGGACACGCTGTTCGCCCTGATCCGCCGGGCCTTCCGGGGGTTCCCGCTTTTCCATGCCGATGCGGAGCACATCCACCACCGACTGCGCCGGCTGGGATTGTCCGAGCGCCGGATTGTGCTGGGGCTTTATCTGGTTTCGGTGGTTTTCAGCCTGGTGGCCCTGAGCCTGATTTGGAGCCAGGGGCGGACGTTGCCGATCGCGCTGGCGATTCTTTTTTTGATCACGGTCCTGATGGTGCGCTATCTGGGCTACATCTGGAGCTGGGCCGGGCTGGCGGGGCAGATCCGGATTTCGATCGAGCGCCGGAGCGAGGTGAAATACGCCCTTCTCCAGGCCAGCCTGATGGAACTGGAGGTGGAACGCTGCAGGGATCTGGCCGAGTTCCGGAATTTGATGGCCATGGCGCTCCAGCGGGTGGGATTCGTGGTGGACGGCCCGGTGGATCCCGAACGGTACCTGAATGTGACGTTGTATTTTGCCGGGGAGGAATCCCTGGTCCTGCAGGCACCCAATAAAATCCGCGACCAGGATCACTGGCGCCGCCTGGCGGAATGTTTCCGCCGGCCCTACCTCAAGGCGCTGAAACATTGGCGTAGTTGATATGGGGTTGAAGTTCCGACTTCTGGTTCTGGCGGGCCTGCCCGTGGTGGCTGTGGCCATGGGTGGGGCGACTTCGCCGCTGGCCGGCGGGCTGGTACTGGTGGCCATGGGGCTGGCGGTTCTCCTGTTCCCGACGCAACAGAAGATGTGCCCGGTATATGTCCGGGGAGCCTTTGTCCTTTGGGCTTGGTGTGCCGTTCCCTTCCTGCCCGCAGGCTGGTTCCCCCCGGAGCTGTGGAGGGCGACGCTCGAAAGCGCCTGGGGACATCCCTTGTCCCCGACATATTCCGCCCAGCCCTGGATGACCCTGGAGGCCTGGTTGTACCTTGGGTCGGTGCTGGTGTGGATTGCGTGGCTGATGGCCCTGGTTCTCGATGAGCGCGAACGCGGCCTGCTTCTCCGGCTTTACCTTCTGGGCATCCTGGCGGTGGCGGTGGCGGGTTTGGCCGCCCAGCTGGCCGGGTGCCGGCTGCCGTTCTGGGAAGGGGTCCTGCCCGGGCCCTTCCCCAACCGCAACCAAAGCGCCAATGTGCTCGCGTTGGCGTCAGTGGGGGGCTTTTCGCTGGGGTTGCGGCAACTTTACCACGGGCGAAAGAACGGATGGATCTGGCTTGGGGTGACGCTCATCCTCCTGGCCTTCCTGACCGTGGTGGGTTCGCGCGCGGGCCTGGTTCTCTTTTTTGCCGGGGCCGGGGCCTGGCTTGCCTGGGACCTGTTGGAAACGAAAAAGAAATCACGGGTGGCCCTGGGGGCGACGGCGGCGATGCTGCTTCTGGCCTTCGCCCTGGTGACAGGCGGTGAGGCAGTGGACCGGGTGCTGCATTCGGCGGATTCCGGGGCGGGATGGACCCGCGACACGCGACTCGTCCTGCAGCGGGACGCCGTGGAAATGGGTGTCGACCAGCCGGTATTCGGGCTCGGGCTGGGGAATTTCGACGGGGTTTTCGGACTTTACCGCGACCACTACCACAACACCAACCGGCCGATCCATCCGGAAAGCGACTGGGTCTGGTGGTGGTGCGAAACGGGGACCCCGGGACTGTTGATCTTGGTGGGACTGATAGGTTGGATCCTGCGCGGGATCTGGCCGGGAGGGGCGGACAAGGACCGGCGCCTGCGCCGGGTGGCCGTGGTCATCATGGTGGTTTTTGCCCTCCACGGGCTGGTGGATGTGCCCGGACACCGGCTGGGATCGGTGTTGGCCTTGTTGTTTTTCGCACCCCTCGCCATGTCGGTGCGGGGTTGGGCGCCGCCGGGCGGGAGTGCGCGTTTGGGCATGGCCCTGGCGGGTTTGGCGGTACTGGCGTTCGGGGTGGTCCAGACATGCGGGGCCCTGGGCCGGCTGGACTGGCCTGGTCGTTCACAGGTGGAGCGGTTGCGGGCCCGGTCGCTGGAACATGATGCGGCCGGCCGCCACGGCGAGGCACTGGACACGGCCCTGGCGGCGCAGAAGCTGGTCCCGTTGGATTGGCGCTTCCATTTCCAGGAGGGGGCATCCCGTCTTGGCCTGAACAGCGGGTGGCCCATGGCCGCGCAGGCGTTCTGGATGGTGCGTTTGCTGGAGCCGGACAGTCCTTACGTTCAGCTGGAGATAGGAACGATGTGGCTCGGCAAGAACAAGACCCAGGTCCTGTCGGCCTGGAGGCAGGCCCTCCTCCGCCGTGATTTCATGCGCCCGGGCTTTTTCCAGGAAATGTTCCGCATGGCGGAGCGGGATCCCGCCACGCAGAACGCGCTGGTGGAACTCACCAAGGGTTATCCCGAGCTGGATCTCTTCGTTCTGCACCAGATACCGGACACATCCTTCGACGCCCACCTGGGGAGCATCCTGAAGCACCAGCCCTCGGACTACGCCCTGAACGAGCGGGACATCACCCCGTTCTTCCAGGCATGGAGGAAGCGGAGGGGGGATGTCCGCTTTGTGGCCGAGATCCAAGAGCATCCGGACTGGTTGCAGGCGGGATGGTGGACCGCCGCCATGGCCCATGCCGCGCTCCATCAGTGGTCCCAGGCGCTGGCCCTGTCCGACCGCTACCTCAAGCCCCCCGCGCTGCCGGTTTTGAATCTGGACGAAGACAAGGCCCGCGAAACAGTGCGCAAGTATCCCGATGACCTTCCCGCCGGGCTGTTCCTTTATGAACAGGCCATGCGCGAGGGAAATTTGCCCGCGGCGCGGAAGCGGATCGACCAACTTTTGTTGCTCCCGGACCACCCGGCGTACCTATTTTACTTCGAATCACGGCTGTGCCTGAAGGAAGGCCGCCAACCCGAGGCGTGGACTGCCGTGGAGCGCTACCACGTTGCAACAACCCGGTAAGCCGGTTGCAACGGAAAAGGTGTTGGACACCCCTATCGCTGCCGGGTTGGGGCGGTCAGGAGGCTGGCTGGAGGATGGCCAGGCACTCGATGTGGGCGGTCCGCGGGAAAAGATCGAAAGGAACCAGCTTTTTGACAATCCAGTGTGAGGATAGTCTTTTCAGGTCGCGGGCAAGGGTGGCCGGATTGCACGACAGGTAGACGATCTGGCGGAAGGGCAGTTCCACCAATTGTGCCGCCATTGCGGCCTCGAGGCCCTCGCGCGGGGGATCGACCAGGCACACTGCGCCCTCTTCCGCGCGGGCTTGCTTCCAGGCCCCCTGGAGCCAGTCCTCGCAGCGGCCGGAGAGGACCGTGGTGTTGGGGAGATTTTTGGCCTGGGCGGTTGCGGCCGCCCGGGCGTCGTTCTCGATCATGACCACCCGCTGGAAGCGGGGGGCCAGCACCTCGGTGAAAAAGCCCACGCCGGCATAACCCTCGATGAGCACGGGGGCGGTTTCAAGGTTGTCGGCCACGGCCTGGCGGAGGGTTTCGAGGAGGAACCGGTTGGCCTGGTAAAAGGCGTGGCCTTCCACGCCGCTGGAGCGAAGGGTCCACCGCTCGCGTGGCGGCGGGTGCTGGCGCAAGTTCCACAGGGCCTGGTTCACCTCGGGTTCGGCGATGAGGCACTCCTTGATGTCGACGACGGCGCGGCCTTTCAGGTCGCGGAAACCGATCTTGTCCTCGGCCAGGTGGAGGGTGATGCGGTTGCGGTAGCCGTAGGGTTCGGGCGAACGCACGATCGGGTCGACCGGGGGAATGGACATTTTTCCTATGCGCTCAAGTGCGTCGCGGAGTTGCTGTTCCTTCCAGCGCAGTTCGAGGTCGTAGGTGAGGTGCTGGTATTGGCACCCGCCGCAGCTGCCGAAATACGGGCAGGGCGGGGTTTCGCGGCCCGGTCCCCGCTCAAGGAATTCCAAGGGTTCGGCCCGGAGGAAGCTTTTGTGGGCCTCTGTAACCTTGGCCCGGACGCGGTCGCCCGGTGCGGTGAAGGGGATGAAAACCACCAGGCCGTCATGGCGGGCAATACCTTCGCCGCCAAAGGCGAGGGCGGTGATTTGGAGTTCAACGACCAGTGACATGGGGGATGATCCTATACGGGGCGCTGGCGGGACCGCGATGCCTTTCCGGCGCCGGGCACAAAAAAACCCGCCCTGAATGGGCGGGTTTTTGGTCGAAGAAATCAATACCAGTTATCGATCAAATCGGCCGGGGGGTAGGGATTCTGTTGGCCGCTGTCGTAGGCGGGAAGCTTGAGGGATTCGTAAGGAGGGAAGGGGCAGGTGATCAACTCATAGATCCCGTGGGCTGTGTCCATGACCGCGCGGCTGGAGCCCTGGACGAATCCTTTGGTGACCGAAACGGTGGGACCCTCATCCAAGAGGAGGGAATAGGGGGAATCAAAGAGATGGGCCGGAGCCAGAATGATATTCGCGAGGCCACGTCCGGCCTTGTCATAGAAATTGGGGCTCTTCGGCATGCTGAGGTCGGCTTTGGCCAGGCTCAGAGTGGCGAGCAGCGCGGCGAGGATAGCGAGCTTCTTCATAAGGATGCAATTTTTACGCTTTTAGCAGTAAATGGGCAAGTACAATTCGAATTTTAGTCAGCCAAGGACGGTCAGGGTTCCGCTGGTCACCCCCAATTGGCTTGCGGCATGGAGATCGGCGAGGAGGTCCCCGGGTTGAAGGGTCCCGTCGAGCAGTTCCCGGTAGCCTTGGAGGATCAGGCCGGTTTTTCCGGCGTCTTCGTCCAGTAATTCGACCCGGAAGTCCCGCAGGCCCTGGGCCAGGAAAGCCCCGGCAAAGAGGGCCCCGCTCTGGGCCTTTCCATGGTAAAGGGTGTTGCGGCAGCCGACATCAGCCTTGAGGGGGTGCAGGAGTCCGACCCGGTCCTTCAGGCGGACGTCGTGTTTTTCGCAGGGTCTCCCGCAGTTGGTGGCGTCGGTGCCCTTGGAAAGGAAGGCGGCAAAGACGCAGTGCTCCATGTGGAACAGGGGCATATGCTGGTGCAGGGTGACCTCGAACCATTCCGGCGGGGCCGCCGCCAACAGGTCGCGCAACTGGTCTGCGTTGAGGTCGTAGGAAAGGGTCAGGCGCTCCGGTTTCTGTTCCATGAGCAGGGCCGCGGTCAGGGGGTTGGCCACGTTGAGGGAGAAGTCGCCCACAAAGGGGATGTCCCGTTCGCGGAACCACTCCAGGCCGCCAATGTTTCGCACCAGAACCCCGTCGGGTTTGGCGTTTTCAATCAGCCGGAAAAACCCCTCCTCGCCGGCCTTCTGGATGCGGGGGGTGGCCAGATAAATCCGGGATGTACCTCCCGATTCGCGCCCACGGGCTACGGCATCGCGGTAGCGGCGGATATCCTCGAAATCCAGATAGACCGTGGGCACCCCGCTCCGCAGGGCCGCATCCATCTGTTCCTGTGTGCGGCAGAGGACATGGATGCGAGGCAAATGCCCTCTATCAAGAGGGGTGGCGCGAAGCGACGGGGTGTGTAAAGCGTCGGAACACACCCCCGCATTCATTTTATTCATGTCGGCCCCTCTTGATAGAGGGGATATGGAGGACAGCTTTTGTTGCAGGACCCTTTGGCCCGGGCGGCGTTTGCGGGCCGGGCCCGGGACGGGGAGCCGGTCCACCAATTCGCGGCGGAGCCGGTTCAATTCGCTGAGCGGCAATATCAGGCCGGGGTCCAGTTGGAGGGTGAGTTTGCCCAAGGAGAACGCCGTGCCTCCTAGGCGGCCCAGTTGGTCGCTCAGGGTTTGTTCGTTCAGGGGGCGCTTCTCGGCTTTTTGTAGCGGGATCTGCGAACCCACTTCCACCCCGGAACAGGCCAGCCGCAGGGGTTCGCCGATTTTTCCCGAAACCACGATGTCGATGGCGGTTCCCGGAAGGGGGATCTCGCGGTCGAAGGTCTGCCGCAGGGCCCGGTCGAGTTTGGGGTCGTCGGTTTTCCAAACGCGCGCCCCGGCGGGGATGTCGGTGAAACGGATCTTGCCGTGTTCAAAATACAGCCTTCCATCTTTGATTTGATAGACCCGCCCGCCCTGCTCGCGGTCGGTGTCCTCGCCCGTGTCGATGACCAGCCCGTCGCCGGGTTGGAGGGGGCAGTCCAAGGTTTTGAGTTTTAGGAATTCCGTGCTGACGTTTTCCACAAACCCGACAAAAGCCCCGCGTTTTTTGCCGAAGCGGGCATGGACCAGTTCCTGGTGGTTCACCCCGTCCATCCATCCGCCGTAGAGTCCCCGGGAGAAGGCCATTTCCAGCTGATAGCGGTCGGCTTCGGTGGGCCCGGAGCTTCCGGCCCCAGCGGGGCCGGCTACAGATGCCGCAAGAGCCACATCGATGGCCTTGCGATAAACCTGGCAGACGGCGGCGACGTATTCCGGCGCCTTCAGGCGCCCCTCGATCTTGAAACTGGCAATGCGGAGGCCGATCAAATCCGGGATGTGTTCCACCGCGGCCAGGTCCTGGGGGGAGAGTAGATAGCGCTTGTCGCCCAGGTCCCTAACCACTCCATCCACGATCATCTGGTAGGGCAGGCGGCAGGCCTGGGCGCATTCGCCGCGGTTGGCGCTGCGCTGGCCGAGGGATTCGCTGGTCAGGCACTGTCCGGAGTAGGCCACGCACAGGGCCCCGTGGACGAAGACCTCCAGCGGGGGGATGGCGGGGTCGCGGAATTTGGCCATCTCGCGCAGCGACAGCTCCCGGGCGAGGACGATCCGCGTGACGCCGAGGGAGGCGGCGAATTTCGCGCCCTCAGGCGACGTGATGGTCATCTGGGTGGAAGCGTGGACATCGACGTCCGGGGCGACATCGCGGGCCAGGCGCGCCACGCCCAGGTCCTGGACGATGATGGCATCGACGCCCGCATCCTGGAGTTTCAGCAGGTAGTCCTCGAGGTCGGGGAGTTCGCGGGTGAAGACAAGGGTGTTGAGGGTGACGAAGGCTTTTTTGCCGTGGGCGTGGAGGAATTCGACCACCGGCCCGAGGTCGTTCTCGGTGAAATTGTCGGCCCTCAGGCGGGCATTGAAGCGGGGGAGGCCGAAATAGACGGCATCGGCCCCGTTGGCCACGGCGGCGCGCACGCATTCCCAGTCGCCGGCGGGGGCGAGGAGTTCGGGGCGGTAGGACATGGGAACATCATAACGCAGAGGCGCGGAGTCGCAGAGGATTTTGTTTGGCAAATGGCCGGGCGCCGTCGTCTGCCCGCCGCATCAGATCCGCCGCCCGTAATGGGACACGAGGAGGGCGCCGAGAAGGAGGACCCAGCAGCAGGCGTAGGCCCAGAACATGGTGACGAGGAACGAACCGAAGGCGACGGGCAGGGGGCTTTGGGCCCAAATGACCGGCATCACCCGTCCGAGAACGACGCCCATGACCATCCAGCAGACGGCAACGGCGAGCGATCCCCAGAGTGCGGCGCGCCAGCGCGGTTTGTGGCATGGCACGAGAATGAAGGTCAGAAAGACCGAAAAGAAGACGAGCATGAATGTGGCCAGGCTGCGGAGGAGGGAGGTGAAGTCCGCGGTCCAGGTTTCCACCAGCGGCCAATGAGAAAAACTTTGCCTGAGCTCGTGACCCAACAAAAAGATGATGCAGATGCCCACCACAGCCCCGCACCAGACCGCCATCAGGCCGATGGATTTCAACCAGCGCAACCATCCCCCGGCCGATGCGTCCATCTGCTCGGAGAAGAGCATGTGGATGGCCCGTGCGAGTTCGTTCATGAAACTGGCCGAGGCCCAGAGCGTGCCGACAAAGCCGAGCGTGAACCAACCCTTGGAGGTTCCCAGGTGGACCGCCGCGCCGACCTTCCCGGGTGCCGCCTTCAGGGTGTCGGGCAGGAGTTGCCGCAACAATTCCTCCATCTGGGGAATGATGTCCACATGCAGGACATTGAACACCAGGGTGGCCGCGAGGATGAAAAGAGGCACAAGCGCGAGGAGGAAGTAAAAGGCCAGGGCCCCGGCAAAGGTGCCGATGAGGCCGAATCGTTCCACCAGGCGGATGTTCATAATCTTGGGCTTATGTAGCCACGAACGTGAGTTCGTGGTTTGCAGGACTGTTCCACGAACTCACGTTCGTGGCTACATAACTTCTGTTTCTTCAATGCCTGAAATGCCTGCGCGCGGTCAGTACCATGGCCATGCCGGCCTTGTTGGCGGCAGCGATGACCTCGTTGTCTTTCACGCTGCCCCCCGGCTGGATCGCGGCCGTGGCCCCGGCGCCCGCGGCCGCCTCGATGCCGTCGGCAAAGGGGAAAAAGGCGTCCGAGGCAATCACGCTGCCCTTGAGCGAAAGGCCGGCCTCGCCCGCCTTCCACACCGCGATGCGCGAGCTGTCGACGCGGCTCATTTGTCCCGCCCCGATGCCCAGGGTCCGGTCGTGCGAGGCGTAGACAATGGCATTCGATTTGACGTGCTTGACCACGCGCCAGCCAAAGCGCAGGGCCTTCATTTCATCGGCCGTGGGCTGGCGGTCGGTGACGACCTTCCAGTCGGCTTCATTGGCGGGGGCGGTGTCCGATTCCTGCACCAGCATGCCGCCGGTGACCGATTTGAAATCGTAGGCGCCCGCCGTCGCGGAATAATGGTTCTCGATCAGGCGGAGATTTTTCTTCTTCGTGAGGACGGCCCGGGCCTCGTCGGAGAATGACGGGGCGATGATGACCTCGGAGAAGATTTCCGCGATGGCTGAGGCGCAGGTGGCGTCGAGGGCCTGGTTGACGACGATGATCCCGCCGAAGGGCGCCTGGCGGTCGGTGGCGAAGGCCTTTTCCCAGGCTTCCTTGAGCGAGGCGCCGGTGGCGGCGCCGCAGGGGTTGGTGTGCTTGAGGATGGCGAGGGCGGGTTCGCCGCCGGCGAAATCACCGATCAACTGCACGGCGGCGGAGATGTCGATGATGTTGTTGTAGGACAGCTCCTTGCCGTGGATCTGCTTGAAGAAATCGTGGAACGGGCCGTAGAGCGCGGCCTTCTGGTGGGGGTTTTCGCCGTAGCGCAGGGGCTGGGCCAGGCGGTGGCCGACGGTGAAGGATTCCTGCAGCGCCCTGGTTTCGGGTTCGGCCTTCGAGGTCAGGTACTGGCCGATGAGGGCGTCGTAGCGCGAGGTGTGGCGGAAAACCTTGGCGGCGAGTTTTTCCCTCGTGACCGCACTGGTGGAACCGGAGGCTTCGATTTCCGCCTGCACGGTGGCGTAGTCGGCGGGGTCGACGACAACGGTGACGCTGCGGTAATTCTTGGCCGCGCTGCGGAGCATGGAGGGCCCGCCGATGTCGATGTTCTCGATCAATTCGTGGTGTTCCACGCCTTTTTTGGCGAGGGTTTGTTCGAAGGGGTAGAGGTTGACCACGACCAGGTCGATGGGCTCGATGCCATGCTCCTTCGCCTGGGCGACGTGTTCCTTGTTGTCGCGGAGGTGGAGGAGGCCGCCGTGGACCTTGGGGTGGAGCGTCTTCACGCGCCCGTCCATCATCTCGGGGAATCCGGTGAATTCCGAAACATCGGTCACGGAGAGGCCGGCCTCGCGGAGCATTTTGGCGGTGCCTCCGGTGGAGAGCAGGCGGACCCCGCGGCCGGAGAGGAATTTGGCGAAGTCGAGGAGGCCGGATTTGTCGGAGACGGAGAGGAGCGCGTTTTTCATAAAATGGGAGTGTTAACAGGAAGGCCGCGAAGATACGCGAAGGTTGGGGAATTCCATGAACCCGGGAATTTTAATGTGTTCCACTTGGCGTTCCTTTGCGTCCTTCCTGTAAAAAATCAAAATTTAAGTTTAACGGTCTGGTTGCCCTTGGTGACCTGGCCGATGATGTAGCCTTTGGTGGCGTTGAGCGTCCGCGGTGCGTCCTTCGGGCTGACGATGACGGTCATGCCGATGCCCATGTTGAAGACCTGGTAGAGTTCGCTCGTGGGAACAAAATCCCCGCTGGCCAGGATCTGGAAGATCGGGGGGACGGGCCAGGTGCCTAGGGAAATCTCCACGCCCGTGCCCTCGGGAAGGATGCGCGGGATGTTGTCGACGAAGCCCCCGCCGGTGATATGGGCCAGCCCTTTGATGGTCACTGTCTGGCCGAGCTTCTTGAGCAACGGCTGGTAGTTGAGATGGGGGGCCAGGAGAAGTTCGCCCAACGTTTTCCCGGTGCCGGAAATGGCGTGGTCGAGGGTGAGGCGCATCTTGTCGAAGAGCACCGACCGGGCCAGGGAATAGCCGTTGGTGTGCAATCCGGAGGAGGGGATGCCGATGACCACGTCGCCGGGCTTGATCTTCGAGCCGTCAATCATCTTCGACCGGTCAACCACGCCCACAATCGTGCCGACGAGGTCGTAGTCCTCGCCGTGGTAAACGCCGGGCATCTGGGCGGTTTCGCCGCCGATCAGCGCGCAATTGGAGGCCTTGCAGGCCTTGGCCAGGCCGGTGAGGATCTGCTTGAAGACCGCGGGGTCGAGGATGCCCGTGCCGATGTAGTCGAGGAAGAAGAGCGGTTCGGCCCCGAGCACGGCGATGTCGTCGATGCAGTGGTTGACCAGGTCGCCGCCGATGGTGTCGTGCTTCTTCATCGCGGTCGCGACCTTGAGCTTGGTGCCGACGCCGTCGACGCTGCTGACGAGGACGGGGTCCTTCATCTTGGGAAAATTGGCCCGGAAGAGCCCGCCGAATCCGCCGATCTGTGAGAGGACCTCGGGGCGGCGGGTGGAGGCGATGAGTTTGGGGATGCCGGATTTGACTTTGTTGCCCAGGTCGATGTCGACCCCGGCTGCGGCGTAGGCTTTGGTGGATTTGGCTCGGCTCATGGAAGGGGTGAATTTACCGCGAAGGACGCGGAGGACGCAAAGGGAAAAGCCAAGGGTATAGGACGGGCTTGTGGATTCCGGGGGTATTTAAAGATACCTCCATGGCCCGAAGAAAGAGCCGGGACAAGGCAGAAAAACCACCCAAGACGGTTCCTCCGACCTTCAAAGGGGAAAAAGTGCGTATTACTGCGGATAAGGCAGTTGATTGCCCAAGGGAAATTACCAGCCTACCGAGCTTCTAAAAATGCCCAGATGACGATATCCTTAATGAGGGATGTCCCATGAATTGATTTTGACACTGAAAAACCAAGAGATTGGTGTATTTACGATTAGTCGCCAGGCCCAGGTGGCTTCACTCGATAAAAAACGCCCTTATCGGCTTTGCCCGCCCCCATGTCGACCGTGCCCGAAAGGATGTCTTTTGTGGGATCATAGCTTAGAATCAGGGGCTTATCACGCATCAGGCGCGGCGCGTCAGTTTGCTTTTCGACCGGCAGAACAAGCACCAGATGCACGCCACCATCCGGGGTTTCGCGCCACAGGTGCGCGACTGACATGATGGAAATCCCCATCATCCCTCCACCATCCGGTTGCAAACTGAAGGCCGATGTCGAGAACCCGTCTTTTTTGTTGGACCAGATCCCCAGCAATTTGGATTTGGGGGCCGGGGGGAACTCCTTGTCGAGATCTGCGATCAACGCCCGGTATTTCCCGCCGGTATCGAGCACCTTGAGGATCCCGATCGAGTAGCTCCATGCCGCCCAGTCTAGGGCGGAACGGCCCTCGCGCAGCGGCACGTCCGGACGTCCCCCTTCCGCCATCCAAAATCGGGCCAATTCCGTGTTGCGTTTGGCGGCGGCGACAAATAGTCCGGTGTGTTTGACCCCTTCGGGCAACTTTCCGATCAACCCCTGGATCTTGAGCGCCTTGAGTTGGTCCAACCGTCCCTTTTCTGTCATCTGGACCACCATCCGACTCTGCCCCTTTTCATCCAGGAACCCCTCCTGCAACAGCCACGGCAACCATTCTTCGGGGAGGCGCGAATTGGAGGCCATTTGCTCACCAAGTCCCTTGTCTGTGGCCGCAGCGGTCTTGAGCAGGTCGCGGAAGCCCTCCGCTTTGAACTCAAAGATGGGAGCGATCATGTCTGAGGGCTTGACTCTGGAGTCTTGGTCGTCCGTTTCGGTCAAAATAGCCTCGGCGCGGGCGCGGGCGCCGGCTTTGACCGCCTCTCGGAAATCCTCCCGCAGATGGTGGTGGGGGCTGAGTTGTTCCAAGGGTTTCAGGGCTGCCGCACGCGCGTCGTAACCTGCGGGGTCTCGTTGTTTGAGATTATAACGGGCAGCCTCGGCGACGAGGCTGTAGCGGTCATTCGCCAACACGGTGAGCATCTCAAAGGAAATAGAGGGGTTACGGGCGAAAGCTGCCCGGGCGGTGATGGAAGGTTCCTTCATCCCGAGGGGCCAAAGATCCGTGGGCAACTTGGGGTGGTTCCAGGCCGTGTCCCGAACCCCCGCTGCCGGGCTGGCCACCAACCAACGAAGCACCATTTCCACCGCTTCGTTCGGCGAGGAGGCATTGCGCATAATCCCCCAGGCACATTGCTTGTCATCGTCGAAAAGCAACACTTTGGGTGTCTGGGCGATCTTCTTGGCGACATCCAAAAGTACAGAGGGTGGGGTGTTGGGATTGTGGGTCAGCAAAGTGGGCCGGGGTAACCCGGATCGGTACACCCGTTCAAGTAAATCCCCGGGAACCTCCTTATTCCGAGTTAATTCCTCCGTGATATCAGGCTCGCTTGTCGAAATGGCAGCCTCCCATGCTTCCCGGGGCGCCAGACCGTCCCTTACGGTCTGGTACCGAACCTCCTTGGTGCCCTGGTTGATCCGCTGGATATATTCCGCCATTCGCGGCCGTGAAGCATTGGGATTGCACGCCACCGCGCGCCAAACCACCGCTTGGACCGAGTCTTTAAACAGCCGCTCCTGCAAATCAGGGGAAGCATTGGGATGGATACCCACCAGGGAGAGAGTGAACCCGACTTGATGATCCTCTCGCCCTACCGCTGCAGCCTGGGCTACCCAGTCGAGCATACCGGAGCTGATTCCCGGATGGGCCAGAGCCCCGGGCACTATCTGGTCGTCGTGCAGGAAAAGCAAGAGGGTTGCTTCAGCGAAGGCAGCCGGGATCGGAGCAGCGAGGGGCTTCAGTTTGCCGTAGGAAGTAAACTTGGATCGATCCATCGGACGGCGCAAGGCATAGCCGGGGTCCCCATTCTTGGCGGCAGGAAGCCACTTCAAGGACGAGAGCCATACAAGAGGCGCCCCTGCAAATACCCCGCCTTGCCCAGCCTGCAGCGAGCCGTCCCCTAGCCGATTAAACGCCAAGACAGCTTCTCCGGGGCCATCACCCGAAGACCGGGCGGGGCGACTTAACAAAATCCTCCCATCTTTCTCTACGTAATCGAATCGCGCTTCTTTGAATACCCACTCCAGCGTGGCACTTCTGCGCCCGTTATATTCGGGTTGGACCTCCAGCACAACAACACCTACCCCCTCAACCAGGGTAGCATAAACAGACCGGTCAGTCGCTTTCATTTGGCCCCACGACGAGGAGCAAAAGGATAACAACACCAAAATAGCAGTAGCCATTCGCATACCGTCAAGATAGGGAGAAGGGCATATCCAGCCAGCAGAAAACAGCCTTTATGTCGGACCAACAGGCAAGGCTGCAGAATAGTGGCCAGCTAGCTCCCGGGGTAGGTTTTTGGCCATACTGCTGAGAATATGATAGGGAACGTCCAGACGCGGCTTGGCCATGGAGGGGCGCTACCTTCCCAGGCCTGGCAGGAGGGAGGCTTACTGCAGGCGTTGGTATTCTTCCCGGCGGAAGGCTTCGGTCTCTTCCATCACCGATCAGAGTTCAAAGAACTCCTCGAAGAGTGTGCGCACTTATACCTCTGAAATGGATCCCCAGCGGTTGCTCAAAGAGTCAGCTTGGAGCAACTCGATTTGGATAGGCATCAAAAGTTGCACAGGTTGTGCAAGTTTTACTCCAATTGTAGCCCGCCTTCGCCGTCCTTGAGCTTGGCGATGGTTTTGTCGAAGCGCTCGAGGTCGCGGCCGGCCTTTCCGTAGTCGTCCTGGGCCTGCTGGAGCCGCTGGCCGACCTTGAGGAAATCCTCCCGGAAATTCTGGAAGTGCCGGTCCATGTCCTGGATGCCCTTGAGCAGGGTCTTGGCGTTTTCCTGCATTTCATAGCCCCGGAAGGCCAGCGCCACGGCGTAGAGGGTGGCGGCGAGGGTGTTGGGCGAAACCGGGGTGACTTTGACCTTCCGGCAGTGCTCGATCAACTCGGGCATCTGCAGGATTTCGTAGAACAAGCTCTCGCTGGGAACGAAGAGGAAGGCCTGGTCGGCGGTGCCGAGGTCGGGGCGGACGTATTTCTTGGAGATGTCGGAGGCCATGGACTTGATGACGGCGGAAAGTTCCTTGCGGGCGAGTTCGCGGGCCGGTTCGTCCTTGGCGGCGTCGAGTACTTCGGCGATGCGGTCCTTGGGGAATTTGGCATCGATGCAGAGGCGGACGTCCTTGATCTTGATCGAGGCGTCGGGCTGGAGTCCCTCGGCGATGCGCGGCTGCCACTCGTAGGCCGAGGGCGGGAGGATATCCTGGAGGAGTTTTTCCAGGGCGGTTTCGCCGAAATTCCCCTGGAGTTTCGGGGAGGCGAGGATGTGGTTGAGTTCGCCCACCTGTTCGCTGACCTTGAGCATCTGGTCGGCGCTGGATTTGAGGAGGACGAGGCTGGCGCTCATTTCCTTGAAGGCGCCGAAGTTCTGTTCGAGGTTGTCCTGGAGGCGCTTTTCCACGTTGGCGCGGATTTCCTGGAGGCGCTCGTTGGTCTGCTGCTGGAGGGCGGCGAAGCGCTGTTCGAGGATGAGTTGCTGGTTGGTGAGCGAGTCCTGGATCATTTTCCGGAGTTGTTCCCCGGAGGAGGCGTTGACGTCGCGGAAGTCCGCTTTCTGGTCGCCGAGGCTTTTTTCCAGGGCGGCGCGCAGATCGGCCACCGGGCCGGCCTGGGACTGGCCGAGGGAAGCGGGCAGTTTGAGGAGGAAAATGGCCAGAGCCGCCAGGAGCACAAGGATGATGGCGCAGAGGATGAGGATGGCGGAAAGCATGGGGGTATCTAATCACGGATCCCCGGGGGGTTACAAGGGTGCGCATGGGGTGCGTTTCCCCCGGGCTTGAATGCGGCGGGGGGTGCGAATAGGGTGGGGCGGTGATGGAATCTCCCGGTGTCAGTGCCTGCGGGCGTTTTTTGTGCCAGGGGGACGGCAGCCCCTTTTTTCTCCTGGGGGACACGGCGTGGACCCTGTTCCAGCGGCTGAAGCGCGGGGAAGTAGAGCACTATTTCAAAGTTAGGAAGAAACAGGGCTTCAACACCGTTTTGGCGGTGGTTCTCTCGGAGATGGATGGATTGCGCGTGCCGAATGCGAACGGGCACCTGCCTTTGCTGGGCGAGGATCCCGCGCGACCGAACGAGTATTACTTCCGTTTCGTGGACGAGGTGGTGCGGATGGCGGCGGAGACGGGTTTGTACATCGGGCTGCTGCCGACCTGGGGGGACAAGGTGGATGGAACCCGTTGGGGAATCGGCCCGCAGATTTTCAATGCCGGCAATGCGCGGGTGTACGGCCAATTCCTCGGGCGGCGTTACCGCGGGGACGGAAATATCATCTGGGTGATGGGAGGGGACCGTCCCGCTGCGGGTTTCGAGGGAATCTGGAACGCGATGGCGGAGGGAATCGCGGAGGGCTTGGGCCGGCGGGGGTTGTTCACCTACCATCCCTGGGGAGGCCACAGCTCATCGGCCTGGCTGCATGAGGCGGACTGGCTGGACATGAATCTGCTGCAATCCGGACACGTGCGTCCCGACGAGCCAGTTTGGGATATGGTGTCGCGGGATTACGACCGGTTGCCGGTGAAGCCCGTTCTGGATGGCGAGCCGAATTACGAGGACCATCCGATCAATCCCTTTGCGCGGAAGTGGCAGCCGGATTTCGGGCGCTTCACGGATTATGATGTCCGCAAGCAGGCCTACCGTTCCGTATTCTCCGGGGCCTGCGGACATGTGTACGGGCACCATTCGGTCTGGCAGTTCTTGGGGCCGGATCGTGAGCCGGTGAATTTTCCCATGCCTGCGTGGGAGGAGGCGGTCCTGCGGCCGGGGGCGTCGCAATTGGTGCATTTGAAGGAGTTGATCCTGTCCCGCCCCTATGCGAGCCGGATTCCCGACCAAGGGATGCTGGTGGACCTGCCGCCCGCACCGGCGGAGGGCGACGGGGCGGCCCTGGCGGTCTGGCGGGCGGGGCATCCCTGTGCGACCCGGTGTGCCCGGGGTGCCTATGGCCTGGTGTATGTGCCTTTGGCGGGGCAGGCCGTGCGGGTGGATCTGGGGCGCCTGTCCGGGCGCGTGCGGGCCTCATGGTTCGATCCCCGGAACGGAAAAACGTTCCCTGCGGGCGAACACGCGAACGGGGTGGTGGAGTTTGTGTCCCCCGTGGCGGGGCCGGACTGGGTGTTGGTTCTGGATGGGGTGTGAGCGCACCGTCCGGCGGGGGCAAAAAGGATTGATGGCGGTTTCTATTTTTGCTATTTTCAGCCCCAGCGAAAGGTCCTATGGAAAATCACTCCCTGTTCTCCCGTCGCAACTTCCTCAAAACCTCCATTGCCGTTTCCGGTGCGTTAGTGGTACCGCCGTCCGCCAAGGCCCAGCCGGCTCCCGCGGCCGCCGATGCGACGCCCCTGCCCATGCGCCAACTCGGCAAAAGCGGGCCCAAGGTCTCGATGGTCAGCCTGGGCGGCATGATGAACGCGCTCAGCCCCGAGTATCTCGACATCGCCTGGTCGATGGGTGTGCGCTATTTCGACACCGCGGATTGCTATCTGGGAGGCAAATCGGAAAAGATCATCGGGGAGTGGCTCAAGCAGTACCCCGAGCGGCGCAAGGAGATCTTCCTCGTTTCGAAGGACCATCCGAAGAACGGGCCGGAACAGCTGTTGGAGCAGGTGGACAAACGCCTGGCCGCCTGCGGCACGGATTACCTCGACCTCTTTTTCATCCATGGCATCGGGCCGAAGTCATTCGGCGAGGAATCGCTGGAGTGGCCCAAGAGCGACCGCTTCAAAAAAGTGGTGGAGCAGCTGAAAAGTTCCGGCAAGTGCAAGATGGTCGGTTTTTCCTGCCACGATGGGCGTTTGGTGGATTACCTGAATGCGGCGGCCGAGGGCGGCTTTGTTGATGCCATCATGCTGGCCTACAATCCGTTCTTCGAGCCCGGCGGTCCCTTCGACAAGGCCGTGGATGCGTGCCAGAAGGCGGGGATCGGCCTGATCGCCATGAAAACCATGCGCGGGCTCAAGGATGTTCCCAAGCGGCTCCCGGAATTCGACAAGCTCGGGCTGACCACCCACCAGGCCCTGCTGCACGCGGTCTGGAGCGACCCGCGCGTTTCCGCCGTCTGCTCGATGATCAACAACGTGGGCGAGATGGAGGTCAACACCGGCGCCGCCCGCAGTTACAAAGAACCGCTCAAGACGGCCCACCGCGAATTGCTGAAGGAAACACTCATCGCCAGCCGCCGGTCCTACTGCCCGGGCTGCCCGTCCTGCGACGCCTTTGCCAGCGGCACCGCCCTGGCTTTCAGCGACATTTCGCGCTACGTCACCTACTATGAGCAGGATGGGGATATCGGCGCGCGCGACCAATACCAGGCGCTTGCGGCCGGTGCGCGCGACTGTTCCGTGGCGGATCTTGAGGCCATGCGTGACGGCTGCGCCTTCGGCACCGACTACCCGGAAATCATGCGTCGCGCCCAACGTTACTTTTCCTGAGAAACGGCCCCGGCCGTCCGCTATCCATGCCCGATCCGGCCCCCCATCCGAAGCCCGTGGCGAAGGGGCGCAGGCATTTTGTCCGCAAGAATGTGTCTTCGCTTGAGCGACGCATCAGCGTCGGGATTGTCGTGTTGCTGGTCGCCATCGGTGTGGCCATCGCGGTCAAGGGGCGGCACTTCGACCCCGGTTTGTACAGCCTGCGCAGCGGCGCCCTGGATTCGACCCGGGAAAACGTGGCCGGAAAAAGCTCCACGGTGCGCACCGCCCGCAATTCCGCCGGGCCCGGTGAGGCGGCCAACACCGTCGAAGCTCCCGCTCCCGCGGCGCCGGAATCCCCTGCGTACGAAAGTTCCGAAGATTCCCACGCCGCCCCCTCGGCCCCCCGGGCGGCCGCATCCAAAGGGGCGGAGATGGAACCGAAAGTGGCGGGTCTCAAGGCCCAGGGCGGGACGGAATTCTACAACCCTGACAATCTGTTCGAGAAAATAGACGGCCGCGCCCCGGCCTATCTCGGGTTCAATTTCCAGCAGCTGCGCACCCGCTCCTTTTCCGTCGCCGGTTCCGCGGACGGTTATGTCGATGTCTACGAATACCGCATGGACACCCCCGTGAATGCGTTCGGGATCTACGCCCTCGAGAGCGATGCGAAAGGAAAACCCCTGGATTTCGTGACCGATGGCTACGGTGGGGAGATGGGATATTTTTTCCGGCAGGGGAATTGTTACGTGCAGATCATCGCCTCCGACCGGAAACCCCGGACCATGGAACTGGCCCTGGCCCTTTCGAAAAGTGTGGCCGCAGCCATCAAGCCGGACAACACCGGTGTGGACGGGGCCCGCCGCCTGCCCGCGGCCGGATTGATTCCCGGAAGCATCGCCTTCGTGCAGGACAATGCCCTGGGTCAGGCCGCTTTCAAAAATGTCTTCGAGGCCCAATACCAGTACAAGGACGCCAAGCTTCCCTTCTTCCTGATGTCCGCAAAACCGGCCGAGGCCGCGGAAGCCTGGAAATCCTACCTCGCCTTCAGTTCCCGCTTCGGCAAGGCCCAGGTGCTCCCCGATGCCAACGGGGCCAAAATTTTCGAGGCCCAGAGTTTCGGCAAATCCCGGGTGGTGTTCCAGCGCGGGGGCGAAGTCGGGGGCGTATACGACGCCATGGATGGTGGCAAAGCCCGCGCATTTGTGCTTGAATATCTGGGGGGAGCGTTGAAGTAGCCCCCTATTTCCCATTCCCAGCAGGCCCGACCATGGAAAACAAACCAGAACCCCCGGAAGACGCATTCATCGGCGACGAGAATGTCATCAACCGCCGCGAGTTCCTCCTCCGCGCGGGCGCGGCCGGGGCGCTCATCGCCGGGGCCACGCTTGGCGGCCTGGCCCTTTGGCAGCGCAAACATTACCTGCCCGGATTCGAGGCCCAAACCGGTCTGGTGCTGCCCAGTTATGCCGTGGATGCGGGCAAAAATCTGCCTTCCCTGGCCATCGCGCACGGCACCGAACACGACAAGGTCATCCGCGCGGCCATCGGTGCGCTCGGCGGCATGGAACGTTTCATCAAAAAAGGCGACGTGGTCATGATCAAGCCCAATGTCGCTTTCGACCGGCCCCCCTCACTTGCCGCGACCAGCCACCCGGAAGCCCTCCGCGCCCTGGCCAAACTGGTCATGGAAGCCGGAGCCGCCAAAGTGTTCATTGCCGACAACCCGATCAACAGCCCGGCGGGATGTTTCCTCAAGAGCGGATTGCGCGCGGTGGCCAACGACCTCAACCTCGACCTGTTCTACCCGGAAACCAATTCCTTCGCTCCGCTCCAGCTCAAGGGGGAGATCCTGAAAAACTGGACCTTCTTCCACGCGCCCTTCAAGAAGGCCACCAAGGTCATCGGCCTGGCCCCCTGCAAGGACCACAACCTCTGCCACGCCTCCATGACGATGAAGAATTGGTACGGGCTGCTCGGCGGACGGCGCAACCAGTTCCACCAGCACATCCACAGCATCGTTTCCGATTTCGCGCTCATGATGAAACCCACCCTGGTCGTCCTCGACGGCATGGAAGTCCTCATGCGGAACGGGCCCACCGGCGGACGCCTGTCCGATGTCAAACCCATGGGCACCGTCGTGGCGGGCACAGATATGGTCGCGGTGGACAGCTACGGCTACACCCACCTCCTCGAGCGCGACATCGCCGAGCTGACCTACATCCACAAGGCCCATGACCGCGGCCTGGGCAACAAAAACTGGAAAGAGACGGTCTACCGGGAAGTCCAGGCCGGTTGACCGGAGGGGAAACCATGAAAATCCGCACCGTCCGCCGCATTTCCCAGGTCTTTTTCTTCAGCCTGTTCTGCTTCTTCGTGCTCGTCACCGACCTGCGCTACCTCAAGGGCTATCCGGCCTCGCTTTTCCTGGAGCTCGACCCGCTGGTCGCCTTCGCCACGGCGCTCTCCACCCACACCATCTACAAGGGGCTGCTCTGGAGCCTGGTGCTCCTCATTCCCACGGTTCTTTTGGGAAGGATTTTCTGCAATTGGATCTGCCCCTACGGCATCCTGCACCACTTCATCGGCTGGCTCTTCGGCAAAAGCGGATCCTCCGACGAGAAGGTGCGCATCGAGGCCAACCGCTACCGCAGCATCTACCAGATCAAATACGTCATCCTGGCCGCCATGCTCGTGGCCGCCGCCTTCGGCAGCCTCCAGATCGGATTGCTCGACCCCATCTGCCTGCTCTACCGCTCCTTCACCACCTCCATCATCCCCGTGATCAACATGATCTGGCCGGGAAGTTTCTACGTGCACCAGTATTACCACGTCGGCGCCTGGGTCATCGGCTTCATGCTTTTCCTGCTCGTCGGCATGAACGTGGTCATCCCGCGCTTTTTTTGCCGCGTCATCTGCCCGCTCGGCGCCTTCCTCGGCACCCTGTCCGCCGCCGCACTCTGGCGCATCGACCGCAATCCGCAGAAGTGCGTCGACTGCGACCTCTGCCTGAAGAATTGCGAGGGGGCCTCCGATCCCCACACCCAGTTGCGCAAGAGCGAGTGCTTCGTCTGTTTCAATTGCATCGAGGACTGCCCCGAGGATGCCCTTTCCTTCAAATTCATGCCCCAGCTCGAACGGGAAATCACCGCCCCGGCCGTGCCGGTGCGACGCGCCCTGCTCGGCAGCCTGCTGGGATTTTCCTTCTTCGGGCTCGGCCGCAGCTCCGGGGCCCAGGACCGCGACTACAACAAGAAGGTCATCCGCCCGCCGGGATCGGTGGAAGAAAAGGATTTCCTCGAGCGCTGCATCAAGTGCGACCAGTGCATCCGCGCCTGTCCCACCAACGTGCTCCAACCGGCGATCTTTGCCGCCGGCCTCGAGGGGATCTGGACGCCCATCCTCAACAACAAACTCGGCTACTGCGAACTCAACTGCACGATTTGCGGCGAGGTCTGCCCGACGGGAGCCATCCAGCGCATCTCCATGGAGGAAAAGAATGGCGTGGGTAAATTTGCCGAGCAGGGGCCCGTGCGCATCGGCACGGCCTTCTTCGACCACGGTCGCTGCCTGCCCTGGAGCATGGAAACCCCCTGCGTCGTCTGCGAGGAAGTTTGCCCCGTCTCGCCCAAGGCGATATTTTCCCACGAGGTCACCATCACCAAGCGCGACGGCAACCCGATCACCCTGCGCCGCCCGTTTGTCGATCCCGCGCTCTGCACCGGCTGCGGCATCTGCGAACACGAATGCCCGGTGACCGACGAGGCCGCGATCCGCGTTACGGCGGTGGGCGAAACCCGCTCGCGCGAACGGCGGCTGCTGATGGATGGCGGGGCCACGGATGCCCTGCGTGAATTGCAGAAGCAGAAACGTTAGGAAAATATTAAATGGCCGCCAAACCCCAGCCCGCCACCCGCATCCGCACCTGTCGCGCGTGTGGAAAGCAATTTGAATATCCCCTCAAGGGATCGATTGCCACGCGGCACCACTGCGAGGAATGTGTGGGAGTGGACCCGGATACCCGGAAAATATTGGAGCGCCTGTGCTCGCGCATCCAGAAGCTGGAATCGCAGTTGAAGGCGGCGGTGCCGCCGCCATCGGGGCCTATTGCCTAAATCCCAGCGTGCTCGGAGAGCCCGCTCCACCTTGAAGGCAGCAAATCGTCAGGTGGAACGCGATCTCCGAGCGCGTTTGCCTTTAGCTTACCTCCCCACAAAATCGTAAACCACAAACCGCGCCACCAGGGGTTTAAGAACATTTTCGACGGCCACTTTATGCGCCGGATGTTTCTCATACGTGCGCAGCGCGGCTTCATCGCGGAAGGTCATGGTAAGGGCCACATCAAAAGAAGCGTCGACTTCCTTCCGGTCCGAGGGCAGTGGGGTTCCGGCGGAAACGTCCAACACGCCCGGAAGGTCCTTGAAGCCGAGTGAAGTTCCGATGAGCTGGGCGCGGGCCATTTCGTTGCCCGGTTCTTTCAGCCAGCAGACGACGACGTGTTGGACGGTTCCGGCTGACACGGGCCGTGCTGGGGGCTTGGAGCAGGCTCCGAGCGCCAGGATCAGAATGAGTGCGGCGGAGGTGGGGAGTTTCATGGTTTGGATTTCTTGGGTTTGGAGCGGCGGACCGGCCGTTTGACCAACTTCCGCAACCGGGCGGTGGTCTGGTCGCGGTCGATCCGGCTGGCTGCGACGTCGAGGGTCAGGGATTCCCATTCAGGGTCGTCCTCCGCAGGATTGAGGCCATTGAGCTGCAGGAAAACCAGGCAGGCACCGAGTGCTGCCCGCTTGTTGCCATTGAGGAAGGGACGATTCCGGCACAAATAGAATAGATAAGCTGCCGCGATTTCGATCACATCGGCATAGGGGGAATTTCCAGCCAATGTGGCTTGGGGCGCAGCCACGGCTGATTCCAACAAGGATTCGTCCCGAAGTCCGGGGGATCCTCCGTGTGCGGCCAACACCTCGGCATGGATCGCCCGGACCGCATCCACAGTGGGGTGGGCGATGGGAGTTTTCACGAAAGCCGGCGGAACAATTCGGAATTCTTCCCGATCAGACGCTTGGCCGTCGCTGCTGCGGCCTGCGGTTCAATGGTGGGACGTATGGGGGTCAGGGTGATGGTGCCGCCTTCGTGCACAACCACATTCACTTCATCGCCCAGCTTCAAATGGGCCATACCCATCAACGTGGCGTCGAAGATGATGCCCTGGGAATTGCCGACTTTGGTGATCGTTTTGACCATGCTGTAATACTATGTTTTACAGCGGTGGAAGTCAAGATGGGGGGGGAGATTGAGGCAGTTGTAGGCCGTTTGGGTCAAACGGCGTGGAACGTTGCCGTTTCACCGAAACGGCCTACACAAAGGCGGAAAACCTAATAACTCCGGTTGCTGGTGGAGTTCTCGTAGTAGTTGATGAAGGCCTGGTTCAGGACCTGGTAGCCGCCCGGTGTGGGGTATTTCCCGGTGAAGTACCAATCGCCGCTGTGGTTGGGCAGCGCAGTGTGCAGGTTCTCGATCGTTTGGAAAAGGATCACCACTTCGCCCTTCCAGGTTTCCGTCTTGGGCGTGACCAACTCGGAGATCCGCTTGGAAATTTCCGTGGTGGTGAAGCGGTCGTAGATCTTCTTCACGTGGTTCTGCATCTCCACCGGCTTCTTGTCGGCCTGGGCGATGCAAAGCTGGTAGACCTCACGCAGCGTTTCTTCCTGCCCGTGTTCCTTCAGCAGGGAGACCGCGGCCTGGAAGGCAATGAACTTGCCGAGCAGGGACATGTCGATGCCGTAGCAGTCGGGGTAGCGGATCTGCGGGGCGGTCGAGGCGATGATGATCTTCTTCGGGTTGAGGCGGGAAAGGATCTTGATGACGGAGGTCTTCAGCGTCGTTCCGCGCACGATGGAATCGTCCACGCACACGAGGGTGTCGCCGGGCAGGAGGGTTCCGTAGGAGACGTCGTAAACGTGCGAGGCCAGCTGGTTGCGGTCGTTTTCCTGGCTGATGAAGGTGCGGAGCTTGATGTCCTTGTGGGCCAGTTTTTCCGCGCGCGGCCAGCCGTGCATGATCAGGGGATCGAGGAAGGATTCGTCGAGGCGCCCTTCCTTGGCGGCACCCAGGATGAGGTCGCGCACTTCCAACCGCCGGCGCAGCCGGAGCTCCGACAGAAGTCCGTAATAGGCGATCTCCGCGGTGTTCGGGATGAAGCCGAAAACGGTGTGGTCGTAATCCCGGCCGGATTCTTCCAGGACCTGGTCGGCGAGGAGCGCGCCGAGTTTTTTCCGTTCGCTGTAGATATCGGGGTCGTTGCCGCGCGAGAAGTAGATGCGCTCGAAGGAACACTGCTTGAGCGGGGCCGGGTCCTGGAAGCGGTCGATGCTGACCTGGCCGCTTTTCTTGATGATGATCGCGGTTCCGGGTTCGACTTCCTTCACCTGGTCCTGGTCGAGGTCGAAAACGGTCAGAAGCGGGGCGCGTTCCGAGGCGAGGGCGATGACCTCGTCGTTGGCGAACCAGTGGAACGGGCGGATGCCGTTGGGGTCGCGCAGGGCGAAGACGTCACCGTTGCCGATCAGGCCGGCGAGGGAATAGCCCCCGTCCCAGCCCTTGGAGGCCTGGCGGATGACCTCGAGGACGCGCAATTCCTCGCTGATGCGGCGGGCGATCTCCGCGCCTTTCAGGCCGTCGTCGCGGAACTTGCGGTAGAGCCCGTCGTGCTCCTGGTCGAGGTGGAAGCCGATGCCCTCGAGGAGGGTCTGGGTGTCGGTGTCGAAGAGCGGGTGCTGCCCGTGTTCGATGAGGTTCTGGTTGAGTTCCTCGTTGTTGGTGATGTTGAAATTGCCCGCGAGGACGAGATTCTTGGTGGGCCAGTTGCTGCGGCGGAAGTAGGGATGGCAGGCGTGGATGTTGTAACCGCCCGAGGTGCCGTAGCGGAGGTGGCCGAGGTAGATTTCGGCGGCGTAGTCGAAGTTCTGTTTCACCGACTGGGCGAACTCGGGATGGATGATGCCCTTGCGGACGAGTTTGGCGTATTCCTTGAATTGCTTGTCAAAAATGCGGTCCATCGGGTTGGACTTCATCTCGCGCTCGCGGAAGATGTAGGGAAACCCCGGGGGGACGTCGAGTTTGACCGAGGCGATGCCCGCGCCGTCCTGGCCGCGGTTGTGTTGTTTCTCCATCAGGAGGAACAACTTGATGAAACCCCAGAGCGGCGTGTCGTATTTCTCGTAGTAGTAGGAAAGGGGCTTGAGGAGGCGGACGAGGGCCACGCCGCATTCGTGTTTGATCGGGTCGCTCATGGGCAGGCGTTGTAAATTAAACGGCCCGTGGACGCGGGGAAAGGAACATCTGAACAATTTACCGGACCCCGGGGAAAGGACAAGGCCGGGGATGCGGCGGGAATCAGGGCTTGTGGCGGCGGATCACGGCCCAAACAACCCATCCAACGATCAGCAGATTGGCGGACATGATGGTGGCCACGAGGGCCGGGCCGAAGCGTTCCAGCGTCCCGGTCAGCCAAAGGAGGGCGAAAGCGGCCAATTCGCCACCCAGGATCAGGGAAACAAGGAAGCCGGGGCGGAGGGCAGGCATGCCATTCATTTAACCGTTTGGAGCCGGGGTGCAAGATTTGCCGTCATTCCCCGCCGGAAAGGGGTTGTCGATCCGGCGTGCCGCCTATAGCAAGGAAAGATGCCCCCGTTCCAAGCTCCTGTTTTGTGCTTCGGGGAAATGCTGTGGGACGAACTGCCCACAGGGCGCCGTCCCGGCGGCGCCCCGATGAATGTGGCCTACCACCTGAACCGCCTCGGTTGCCCGGCCCTTCCCGTGAGTGCCGTGGGGAATGATGCCGATGGCCGGGCCCTGTTGGATTTTTTGCGTGAAAAGGGCCTGTCGACCCGCGGTGTGGCCCGGTCGTCCGAACGCCCGACCGGGGTGGTCAACGCCCGGATTGATGACCGGGGAAACGCCCACTACACCATCCGGCAGGATGTGGCCTGGGATGAAATCCCCCTGGACGGGGAAGTCCTGGCCCTAGCGGCCGCATCCCCCTCCCTGGTGTTCGGCTCCTTGGCCCAGAGGTCGGCGGCAAACCGAGAATCCCTCGCGCGGCTCCGTGCGGCGATGCCCCCCGGGGCCCTGCAGATTTTCGATGTGAACCTCCGGGCCCCGTACGACGACCTGGCCCTGGTGCGTTCCCTGGCCCGGGGGGCCGGGGTGATCAAGTGCAACCATGAAGAAGCCGCACTCTGGACGGGCGGGGCGGACATGGATTTGGAAAAGAACGCGCGCCGGATTTCGCTGGAATCGGGGGTGGATCGGATCTGCCTGACGGCCGGATCCCACGGGGCCGGATTGTTGCTGGGAGAGATGTGGTCGCAGGAAGCGGGAAGGCCGGTGACGGTGGTGGACACAGTCGGTGCGGGCGACTCCTTCCTGGCCGCACTGGTCGAAGGGCTTCGGGCGCACCGCCCGGCGGGAGAAATCCTGGCCCGTGCTTGTCGTCTGGGCGAATATGTCGCCGGCCAGCCCGGGGCGACGCCTGATTATGACCCCGGAACGGTTTTCCGCGCATGAACAACGCCCCATCCGTCGCCCGTCTTCGCCGCGAACTGAAAGCCGCCTCCCGGCCGCACCGGGTGGCCGGTCTGTTGGGCTTTTTCAAAACCGGTCCGGGGGAATACGGGGAGGGGGATGTATTCATCGGAGTCAGCGTCCCGGAAATGCGGCGGATCGCATTGTTGGGACGCGGCCTTGAACCAGAGGCCGTGCTGCCCCTGATCCATTCCAAAATCCACGAAGAGCGCATGCTGGCGCTGATGGTATGGGTGCTGAACTATCAAAATGGTGGCGATACCCTGAAGGGGCGCATCTTCCGGCTGTATCTGAAGGAAAGGCGGTGGATCAACAACTGGGATCTGGTCGATGTTTCCGCGTATCATATTGTCGGCGCGCATTTGCTGGACCGGCCCCGCGGGCCACTGGACCGGATGGTGCGTTCGCCCCATTTGTGGACCCGCCGGATCGCGGTGGTGTCCACCTATGCGTTCATCCGGCAGGGGGAAACCAGGGACATCTTTCGGCTATCGGCCGCACTGCTGGGTGATACCCACGACCTAATGCACAAGGCCTGCGGGTGGATGCTGCGCGAGGCCGGGAAGAGGGATCCGGCGGCGTTGCGGAAGTTTTTGAGCGCCCGCGCTGCCCGCATGCCCCGGACCATGCTGCGTTATGCCATCGAGAAATTTTCCTCCGCCGAGCGGAAACGGTGGTTGGCTGCCCCCCGGTCTTGATGTCCGCCGGCTCCAGCTACAGCAAACAAGGCCTTGCTCTGTTGCCTCCGTTTCCTCCTGTTCAAATCAGTGCGGTGCACAGACGGCGCATCCGGCGATGTTCTGGAAGAAATCGTTGCCCTTGTCGTCGACGAGGATGAAGGCGGGGAAGTTCTCCACTTCGATCTTCCACACGGCCTCCATGCCGAGTTCGGGGAATTCTAGGGTTTCGACCTTCTTGATGTTCTCCTTGGCCAGGATGGCGGCGGGGCCGCCGATGGATCCGAGGTAGAAACCGCCGTGTTTCTGGCAGGCATCGGTCACGGCCTTGCTGCGGTTCCCCTTGGCGATCATGACCATGCTGCCGCCCTTGGCCTGGAATTGCTCGACGTAGCTGTCCATCCGCCCGGCGGTGGTCGGCCCGAAGGATCCGGAGGCGTAGCCCGCGGGCGTCTTGGCGGGACCGGCGTAATAGACCGGGTGTTTCTTGAAGTAGTCCGGCAGGTCGCCGGTCTTGTCGAGCCGCTCCTTGAGCTTGGCATGGGCGATGTCGCGCGCCACCACGATGGTGCCGCTGAGTTCCAGCGGGGTGGTGACGGGGTGCCTGGAAAGTTCGGCGCGGATTTCCTCCATCGGGCGGTTCAGGTCGATCTTGACCGCCTTGCCGTTGCGCGACAGGCGGCGGAACTTTTCCGGGATGTATTTGCCGGGCTCGAATTCCAGCTGTTCGAGAAAGATGCCGTCGGCGTTGATCTTCGCCTTGATGTTGCGGTCGGCCGAGCAGGAGACGCCGATGCCGATCGGGCAGGAGGCGCCGTGGCGGGGGAGGCGAATGACGCGGACGTCGAGGGCGAAGTATTTCCCGCCGAACTGGGCGCCGATGCCGCATTCGCGGGCGAGCTTGAGCATGCGCTCCTCCATCTCGATGTCGCGGAAGGCGCGGCCGTGTTCGTTGCCGGTGGTGGGGAGGGTGTCGAGGTATTTGGTCGAGGCGATCTTGACCGTCTTCAGGCAGGCCTCGGCGCTGGTGCCGCCGATGACGAAAACGAGGTGGTAGGGCGGGCAGGCGGCGGTGCCGAGGGTGAGCATTTTTTCCGTGAGGAACTGCTCGAGCTTGCCGGGAACGACGGTGGCGCGGGTTTCCTGGTAGAGAAAGGTCTTGTTGGCCGAGCCGCCCCCCTTGGCCACGAAGAGGAAGGAGTATTCCGAACCCTCGGTGGCGAACACATCGATCTGCGCCGGGAGGTTGGTGCCGGTGTTCTTTTCATCCCACATGGTCAGCGGGGCGTTCTGGGAATAGCGGAGGTTTTCCTTGGTGTAGGCATCGTAGACGCCGCGCGAGAGGGCTTCCTCGTCGTTGCCGCCGGTCCAGACCTGCTGGCCTTTTTTGCCGATGATGTTGGCGGTACCGGTGTCCTGGCAGAACGGCAGGATGCCGAGGGCGGAGGTCTCCGCATTGCGCAATAGGGTCAGGGCCACCGTGCGGTCATTGTCCGAGGCCTCGGGATCATCGAGGATCGCGGCGACCTGTTTGAGGTGGGCGGGGCGGAGGAAAAAATTGATGTCGTGGAAAGCCTGGGCAGAAAGAAAAGCGAGAACGCCGGGATCGACCTTCAGGATGGACTTGCCCTCGAAGGTCGAAGTCGAGAGGCCTTCCTTGCTCAGAAGGCGGTAGGTGGTGGAATCGGATTCGAGGGGGAAGGGTTTCTGGTAGACAAAGGGGGGAGTGGCCATGGGGTTTCTTTCGCTGTGTAAATTAGGCAAGGAGCGGCAAAAAATCCACAACTATTAGTATGGGTAATTCCGGTACACCCTCCCGGCATGAGGTTATTTGCCTTTGAGCATGGCCTCGAAGGCGTCCCAGACATCCCCTGCAAAACGCACGTCTTTCGCTCCGCGCCCGATCAATTCCTTCCCATCCAGATCCGTGACCACCAAATAGGGGATGCCGGTTCCACTGAGTTTTTCCAGTACGGGGAAGTTCTTGATTTCATCGTAGGCCAGGATGGCGAAGGGCATGGAAAAATCCCGCACATAGGCCGCGTGATCGGCGGCATTGTAGTCCATGCCCACCAGGATGAGCTCAAACTCCGGGTGCTTGGCCTTCAGCTTGGTATAACGCTCGGACAAAACGGGCGTGAAGAGATGGCAGGGGGGACACCAGGAGGCGGAATAATAGAAAAGTAGGTATTTTTTCCCGGCCAGGGCTCCGGCCGGAAGTTTGACCAGCTTGCCCTTTTCCAGACGGAGAAGTTTCCCGTCCAGCTGTTTGTCCAGGGTTCCAGCCTGTCCCACAGGGAGCCCGAGAAACACCAAAGCCAGGGCCATCAGCAACGTTTTCATGAAGAGATTATAGCAGACGTTGGGGAAAAGGCATCGCTTTCCCCATATTTTCCGGGTAATCTTTCACGACTCGTATGCAGGAAGAACCCATCCAAGTAGGCCTGATCTCGCTGGGCTGCGCCAAGAACCTGATCGACTCCGAGATCATGGTCGGCCACCTCCAGAAGGGCGGCATGGCCATGACCCCCGACGCCGGCAAGGCCGACGTCATCATCGTCAACACCTGCTCGTTCATCGATTCGGCCAAGGAGGAGAGCATCGACGCCATCCTCGAGGCCCACCGCGCCCGCGGCCTGCGCAAGAACCACACCGGCCAGAAAATCATCGTCGCCGGCTGCATGGCTCAGCGTTTCGCCGGCGAGCTCAAGTCCTCCATGCCCGAGGTCGATGCCTTCATCGGCCTGGACCAGATCAAGGACATCGTTTCCATCGTGGGAAAAGTCTGCGACGCCGACCGCGAAGAAGGGGAAGCCCCGGAGAATTTTGTCACCGACCGCCCGACCTACATCCCCGACTACGACACCCCCCGTTTCCGGCTCACGCCCAACCACTTCGCTTACGTGAAAATTGCCGAGGGCTGCAACCACCCCTGTTCGTTCTGCGTCATCCCCCGGATGCGCGGGCGGCACCGCAGTCGCACGGTGGACTCCGTGGTGCGCGAAGTGAAACAGCTCGTGGCCGAGGGCGTGAAGGAGATCAACCTCATCTCGCAGGACACGACCTACTTCGGCATGGACCTGTGGGAGGAGAAGGCGAGCCCCCGCCAGCCGGTGGATTCGTCCCGCGGAACGGCCCTCACCACCCTCTTGCGCGAACTCAATGCCATTCCCGGCGATTTCTGGATCCGCCTGCTCTACACCCATCCGGCGCACTGGAGCGACGAGCTCATCCGCACCATCGCCGAATGCAAAAAAGTCGTGCGCTACATCGATATGCCCCTGCAGCACATCAGCGACCACATGCTCGGGGAAATGCGCCGGGAAACCTCGGGGCAGCACATCCGCGATCTCATTGCCCGCATCCGCGCCGGTATTCCCGACATCGCCATCCGCACCACGTTCATCGTGGGGTTCCCCGGGGAATCGAAGGCCGATTTTGCGGAGTTGCTCCAGTTCATCCGCGAGACCCGGTTCGAGCGGCTGGGGATTTTCCAATATTCCCGCGAGGAAGGGAGCCGTGCGGCCAAGATGGTCCGGCAGATTCCCAAGAAAGTGAAAGAGGAACGCTGGCATGAGGCCATGGCGTTGCAGAAAGAACTGGCGGCCGAGATCAACGGGCGCTGGGTTGGGAAAACCCTGCGCGTCCTGGTCGAAGCGGCCGGCATCGCCCGGGCCCAGGCCGACGCGCCGGACATCGATGGACGGGTTTACGTGGATCCCGAATTGGCCGTGGGGAAATTCCACGACGTGGTGATCCATGCGGTGCGGGATTACGATCTCATCGCCGAGGGTGCCGGGCGGGTGAAAGGCGCGGGACAGCGCGCCTATGCGGCGGCGAGATAATTTTCACAGGAAGATCGCAAAGGAACGCAAAGTTTTCGTGTGGGAAGGTTCTCGTTCCCGGGGTATTGCGTGATTGCTAAACTTCTGCTGCATCAACCTTTTTGGATCTGGTTCGATAAGGCCGGCCATCATGCGGAATGTTCGCGCACCACGGCCACCTCGTTGGTGCCGAGCACCAATGAGCCCTTGATCCCGGCCTGACGGATGAGTTCATCACCGGGGCGGACCAGCGGGATCGTGGCTTCGGATTCGCGGTGGTTGATGAAAAACCGGAACCGCTTCTTCCCATCCGTCCGGACCACCTGCTCGACGCCGGGCACCTGGTTTTCCGGTGGCGGCAACAGTCCGTTGCTGCGGAGTTCCGCCATCAACCCCGCGATGACAGGAGCAGTGAAATACGTGCCGGCATAAATCACGCATCCGGCGCCAAGGCGGCGCATCGTGACGCCGGGGCAGCCGGAAAGGTGCTGCCCGCTCCAGGTGGCCAGGACTTCGGTTCCCTTTTCGGGAACGAGCCATTCATACCACAGCGTGCTTGGCACTGGTTCGGCGGGGGCGTGTTTGAATCCGAGCGAGAGCGGTCTTGCTTCCGGGCGGTTCAGGCGCCCGTATTCTGCGATGGAGGCACCGGTCAATGGCCTCAGTATGCCAGGCAGAGTTTCGGCGACCACGTTTCCGTGTGGGTCCTTGGTGGCCGTGCGGGCTCCGATGACCAGGGTGCCGCCCGCCCTGACCCACGCCTCCAGGCCGGGAATCCATTCCTGGCGGAAAAGGGTGAAGTGCGGGACAAGGTAAACCTCGATCCCCCCGAGCGGATCGCCCGGGTGTACGCAACCCACGGCATAACCGGCCGTGTTGAACTGGGTGTGGATGATTTCCGCCACCTGCCGGGGCGCAGGCAGGCCGTGGGTGATGGGTTCATGGCCCCATTGGGCGTCGAAGTCTCCCGTGGCCACGCCGATTTTGACTTCCACCCAGGTGCCGAGCAGTTCCGGACCGATCCGGGCCAATTCCGTCCCGAGTTGTGCCGCCTCGTGATAACGGCGCCGGGGCACGTTGTCGTGGTCGAGCACGCCGCACCAGTATTCCTCCGCCCCGAAGCGGCAGCTGCGCTCGCGGAAAAGCAGGATTCCATCGCAGCCCCGGGCGACATTGCTCCAGGCCATGCGCCGCATTTCGCCGGGCCCGGGGTTGTCGTGCAGGTAGTTCCCCTGTCCCCCGGGGCCGGATTGTTGCTCCATGATGACGAGGTTTCCCGAGAACGCCCGGGCATAATCCACGTTGAAGGCCTGGGTAAAGCGCCGGGTGGCCGGATCGGGGGCGAAGAACGGGTAGGAGTCGTAGCCCAGAAAATCGAGATCCCGGGAAAAATCCCCCCGGTAATCGACCAGCGGGAAAACCCCGTTGTGGGTGATCCACCACTTGGGGTTCGCACGGCGCAGGATCACGACCTGATCGTGCTGGAAGGCGGCGGCGCCTTGGGCGAGGAACCGGCGGTAATCCAGGACATGGGCCGGATTGGCATGCGTCGGATGGGCCGGGCGAGGGGTGGGGATGTCCCCGAAGGCGTCGTAGGTTTGCGACCAGAATGCCGTTCCCCACGCGCGGTTCAGGTTCCCGATATTTCCATACCGTTCCTCCAGGTACACGGCAAACGCTGCGCCCGCGACCGGACTGTGGTCTTCCGAAAAATGGCAGTGGATTTCATTGTCCGTCTGCCAGCCGATCACGTGGGGGTTGTCCGCGAAATGCGTGGCCATGGCCTCCGTGATGCGCTTCGAGTGGGCCCGGAAAACCGCGGAAAACAGGCCCGCATGTTGGCGCGACCCGTGGGAAAGGCTTTTTCCGTTTTCATCGACCCGCAAGACTTCCGGATGTTTCAGGGTGAGCCAGCGGGGCGGGGCCGCCGTGGGGGTGCACAGGATGGTGCGTATTCCCTCGGCCCCGAAGCGGGCAATGGTTTCGTCGAACAGGAAAAAATCAAAGACGCCCTCGCGGGGTTCCATGAGGCTCCAGGCGAATTCGGCCATGCGGATCGCATTCCATCCCGCGGCCCGGAACAGGGCCGGATCCTTCTCCCGGATTTCCGGTTCCCAATGTTCCGGATAATACGGGGAGCCGAACAGGAATCGGCCGAGGGGTGTGGGCGTGCGGTGCGAACGGATGTGGGCCGGGACATTCATGGATGAATGGTAGGGTGTTCTATCACAGGATTCCGGAAGAGGGAATGGGTTTGGAGCATTTTCTGTTTTATTGGCGGTATGCTCCTCTCGTTTATCATACTCGTCCTCGTGCTCGTTCTCTCGATCCCAGAGAGCACGAGAATGAGTACGAGTAAGAGAACGAGCGGCAGATTAAACAGAATACGCTCTCAGGACTTCTTGTAGGGGAAGCGCGCCACTTCCCGGGGACGTCCACCTCAGGCGGACGTCCCCTACAAAGATTTCCTCAAAGCCCGCACTTCTTGAACGTGCCTTTGACGTGGCGGAAGTGGCGGTCGAGGGAACAGATCTTTTTGATTTCAGCCGGCTTGATGAGCTTCAGCACCTCGGCGTCTTCCAGGAGGTAGTTCAAGAACGGTTTGCCCTCGCCGCGCCAGCAGGCCATGGCGTTGCGCTGCACCACTTCGTAGGCCGTCCGCCGCGCCATGCCGTGGTCGGTCAGGGCCAGGAGCACGCTCTGCGAGAAATACAGCCCGCGCGTGATGTCGAGGTTCCGCTGCATGTTCTCGGGATAGACGATCTGCTTGTCCACCAGGCCGATCAGCTTCGCCAGCATGTAGTCCAACAAGACGGTGGAGTCGGGAAGGATGACCCGCTCGGCCGAGGAGTGGGAGATGTCGCGCTCGTGCCAGAGGGGGACGTTTTCCATGGCGGCGATGGCGTTCCCGCGGATCACGCGGGCCAGGCCGGAGAGGCGTTCGCCGATGATCGGGTTGCGCTTGTGCGGCATGGCTGACGAGCCCTTCTGCCCGGGGGAGAAGTATTCCTCCACTTCCAGGACCTCGGTGCGCTGGAGGTGGCGGAACTCGGTGGCCCAGCGGTCGATCGAGCTGGCGATGAGGGCGAGCGTCGACATGAAGTGGGCGTGCCGGTCGCGCTGGATGATCTGGGTGGAGATGTTGGCGGCCTTCAGGCCGAGCTTCTTGCAGACATGCGTTTCCACGCGGGGATCGAGGTGGGCGTGGGTGCCGACGGCGCCGGAGAGCTTGCCCACGGCGATCTGTTTGCGGGCCTCGACGAGGCGGTCGATGGAGCGGCCGAATTCCTCATACATCAGGGCCAGCTTGAGGCCGTAGGTCACGGGCTCGGCGTGGATGCCGTGCGAGCGGCCGATCATCGGGGTAAGTTGGTATTTCTTGGCTTTCTTGGCCACTACCGTGCGGAGTTCCTTCAGGTCGGCGAGGAGGATGTCGGCGGCGCGAACGCATTGGACGGCGATGGTGGTGTCGAGCAGGTCGGAGGAAGTCAGGCCCTGGTGGATCCAGCGTCCGGCCGGGCCGACGTGGACGGCCACTTCCTCGAGGAAGGCGAGGACGTCGTGGTGGGTGCGCTCCTCGTTTTTGCGGACTTCCTCGATGCGGTAACGGGCTTTCTTGCGGATGATGGCGGCGTCTTTTTTCGGGATGACGCCGATGGCGGCCATGCCTTCGCAGGCGGAGACTTCGATCTCGAGCCAGAGGTCGAGTTTGGCTTCTTCGGTCCAAAGGGCGGCCATGGCCGGGCGGGAATAACGGGAAATCATAGGGGGAAATCAAAACACGAAACCCCGCCGATGGACACGCATTTTTCTCGGGAAGATGGGAAAAGGCAGGGGATTAACGCAGAGACGCGGAGGCGCAGAGGGTATTTACCCAAGGTGAAACCCTGTGCAAAATCCCCTCTTAATAGGGGGGATGGGTCGTCCCCAAAACTCTGCGTCTCCGCGCCTCTGCGTTAAAAATCCTCAGGGGGCGAGGCGGTCGATGGACCAGGTGTCGCCGGGCTGGCGGGTGTAGACGAACCGGTCATGGAGGCGGTTCATGGCGCCCTGCCAGAATTCGATGCTTTGCGGGCTGACCCGGTAGCCCTTCCAGAAGTCGGGCAGGGGGACCTCGCCGTTGGCGAACTTGGCCTTCATTTCCTCGAATTTCATCTCGAGGATTTTGCGCGAGGGGATGATGGAGCTCTGGATGGAGACCCAGGCGCCGAGGCGGTTGCCGAAGGGGCGGCTGGCGAAGTAGGCCAGGGTTTCGGCGGTGGAGATTTGTTCCACCGGCCCGGTGATGGAGACCTGGCGTTCAAGCGGAAGCCAGGTGAAGAGCAGGGCGGCCTGGGGGTTTTCCGCGATCTGGCGGGCCTTGGTGCTGGCGGTGTTGGTGAAGAAGACGAAGCCCCGTTCGTCGAAGGCCTTGAGCAGGACGGTGCGGGCGGTGACGCGGCCCGACTTGTCGGCGGTGGCACAGGCCATGGCATTGGGCTCGAGCAACTCGGCCTTCTGGGCTTCCTGGAACCAGAGGCGGAATTGCGTGAAGGGTTCGGGGGAAAGGTTCTCCCTCCTCAGGCCGCGGGTGGAGTAATCGCGGCGGAGGTTGGCCACTTCCAGGGAAACGGACTCACTCATGGGGGGCATTATGCCACAACCGCACAGGATACAAGCGCGGGTGTATGGGGCATGTCTCGTTTCTCATACTCGCACTCGTGCTCGTTCTCTCGAACCCCAGACAGCACGAGAATGAGTACGAGTAGGAGAACGAGCGGTAGATCAAACAAGGAGCTCCAAGGCCCATCGGGATCATGCCCTGTAGCCACGAACGTGAGTTCGTGGTCCCTGTGCGCAAATCACGAACTCACGTTCGTGGCTACAAAGAAGGATTACAGAACCATCCAACGGCTGGCCCCCTCTCAATCGCCTTTTTCCTCTTCAGCCGGAACGATGCAGTTGAAATCCCGGTGTTAAACCATTTTCCTCTATTATTGGCTGCGGGTTTCTCTCGTTTCTCATACTCGTACTCGTGCTCGTTCTCTCGATCCCAGAGAGCACGAGAATGAGTACGAGTATGAGAACGAGCGGAAGATGAACTAGAATATGCTCTACGCGACCGCCCTGATGCGGGGGTTGCACCCGGCCGGGAGCCGGGCAACTTGGGGGGATGTCCGGCAAATACATCAAGCTCAACGATCCGATCTACGATTACCTGCAAAACCACCTTCATCCGGGCCCGGATGATGTCCTGCGCGATCTCATCGTGGAGACGGGGAAGCTCGGGGAAATCAGCCGCATGCAGATCAGCCCCGACCAGGGCACGTTGTTTACGATGCTGGTGAAAATCAGCGGGGCGAAGGAAATCGTGGAAGTGGGGACGTTCACGGGTTACAGCTCGGTCTGCCTGGCGCGCGGGTTGCCCGCGGGCGGGCGGATGGTGTGCTTCGACCGGAGCGGCGAATGGACATCGGTGGCCCGGCGGGCGTGGGAGCGGGCCGGGTTGACCGGGCGCATCGAATTGGTTCTGGGGGATGCCACCGACACCCTGCCCAAACGACTGGAAACCCTCCGGCCGGACATCGTGTTCATCGATGCCGACAAATTGAATTACGGGCGGTATTTTGAATGGCTGCTGCCACGCATGCCGTCGGGCGGACTGGTGCTCTTCGACAACATGCTTTGGAGCGGCCGGGTGGCCGACCTAACGGACAAAGATGATCACACCCAATACATCCGCGATTTGAACCTCCGCCTCAGCCGCGATCCGCGGGTGGAGTCGATGGTGTTATCGATTGGGGATGGGGTCCATGTGTGCCGGAAGTTGTAGGGCGTTACGTTTGAGCCACAACGATTCAAGAAATTGCCCGCGAAACACGCAAAACACGTAAAATAAAAAGGGAATGGGGAGAAGGTGCTGGATTTTAAATTTGAATCAATGGAACCAAACCCCCATCTAATTTTTTATTAAGTTCTTTGTCCTCGATATTTAGTGTTTTTCGCGTGTTTCGCGGGCATTCAACTGGATCGTTCCGGATGAGAGGCTCGAAATATTCTTAACATCTGATTCCCGCCGCGCTGGAATTCATAATTCACGTGGACGATTTCATTTTTCCAACCCTCGGCGGCAAGGGCCGACTGAACGGCGGCCAAATGGCTTGAGGGTGTCCCGCTGAGGGTCAGCAGGGGGAAAATGCGCACCTCGCGGGCGACCCGGCACAGTTCTCGCACCGCACGAATATGAAAATCTTCGCTCAACAAATCGGAGTAGAGAAAAAGTAAATGCGAGCAAAGCGCCAGGCCGAATGAATTGCTGGCCAGGGGAAGGGTGGGTAGTTCTCCGACGAGATAACGACCTTCTCGGAGCCCGCTTTCGTGATCGGCCAGGAAGGTCTCCAGTGCCGCACGACGATGGGCCAACAAGCCGTCCGGGTCGCCGTGAAAATTCCAGACCCAAGAATTCGGCGTTGCCCGGACCTGCAAGAGCATGGGTTCCGCGATGGCCTCGAAGCGCGCCCGGATCTCCGAACCGGAAAACGCATAAATCGGATCCACCGCTATCGCGCGATGGCCACAAGCGGCCAGCTCGGCGGTGAATCCCGCCGGCCCGCCCCCACAGTCGAGGACTCCGACCGATAAGTCCGCATCGGCCAGGGCGAACATCCGGTGATATTCGTCCCGTGTGCGTCCCCAGGGGACGATTTGGTTGAGTTGGATGGACATGGAAAAAGTGTCGCTGGCGGGTGTGGGGACGAGGAGCTCTTTTTTTAGCTATGTCCACGATTTCTCAGGTTGAATTTCGGTCTCCATATTTCGGTCGCTGATGATTCTGGTGGTGATTAAAAGGAGATATCGGGGTCAACGCATGATTCTTGACGGCAGGCGTGAGGTGTCAACCCCCACGCCCCTTATGGCTCGGTTATATTAATTGATGAACTGCTCGGGATTATAAGTTCCAGACTTTCGATGCCAGTAATAGGCATGGAGCCTATTGAAATGCGGTCTGCTGTATTCGTGTTTCAAGCCGAGAGATTCTGCGATTTTTATCGAAGCGCCATTTTCTGGCGTGATACCCAAAAACACCCGATTGATGTGAGAGTTCTTTCTCACATACTCCAACAACAAGCCTGCGGCTTCTTTTGCAAAACCTTTGTTTTGGTGTTCCTCGTCGACCACATATGCGATTTCGAGTTCTGCGGGCTGGAAGATGTCGCTTCGTGATAAAAGACCCGCACGACCTATTAACTGGTTCGATGGTTTGGCAACAATCCCCAGCCACCCGGTTCCGAAATTGGGATAGTTGTCATAATAACTGATTATAGGATCGGTGGATTTGATAAAATTGACCATATCCGTTGAGATCCATTTTTCAGCAAGGGGATCCAAAGGTGTTAATTTTCTTAATTTAACTTTTGGGCCGTCAAACATAATACTTACAGCAAGTGTTGCGGGTTGGCTCTGTCTGTCCGGACTTTTCTCTTTCGGAACCGGATCTCGCAATATTTTTTGCCGCCCAATTGGATCTCCTTCTGTGCGCCATCGGGCCG
>Ga0209066_10000869_pt1 | contig 42148 bp, 39 predicted proteins | sample All_14_2_FD_187198 | JGI IMG/M metagenome (GOLD analysis project Ga0209066, IMG submission 187198) | Freshwater microbial communities in response to fracking from Pennsylvania, USA - Allegheny Zone_MetaG_DW_15 (SPAdes) (version 2) ... | reverse complement strand
GCCGCGCCGCCTCAGCCCGCGCCAGGCCCGTGAAGCTGGCCACTGCACCCACTTCGGCGCGACCATTGCAAAACGCGTCAAGCAGCACACCGGGCGCGAAGGGCTGCTGGGTCAGGGTGATCATCGGCCGTCCGCTCGCCTTGACGAGGTCGCCGTCGTCGAGATCGGGCGGTGAAGGAGGGGCAAGTGGGCTCATGCGGCGCGGACGATAGGCGCGCCGCCGCGCCAAGCAAGGGCAAATCCGGGGCTTGCGACGAAGGCGCAGGGCTGTCGTGGCCGGACTTGCCGCTCATCAAGCTGGCGGACAGCGACTTTGCCAATAGCGTTTGCGATCCATCAAGGCGTGTGTCCTGTGAGCGGCCTAGGAGAAGAGGGGCGCAGATTGCGCGGACCCGGGATCGGCTAAGTGGCTCATCGAACAACCCCCTTTTCGAACCCGATTTTGATGCAATCGGCGTCGGACGAGGCCTTTTTGGCCTTGGTGAGCGCCTTCTTCCAGGAGGCGCTCACGCCGGACCTTCGGCAGGCGGGCAGAAGAACTCTAGGCGTCCATTCCGAAATCGAGGCGTGCCGGATTTGGCATGCGCGCTTGTTCGCGCGCGGCTGGATCGCCCCGGCTTGGCCAGCGGCCTGGGGGGGCACGGGCTGGAGCGCTCGCCAGCGGTTCCTGTTCGACCGCGAATGCGCTTTGAACGACGCGCCGGTCCTATTCGCTGGCGGCCTGCGAAGCCTGGGCCCCCTGCTGATCGAGCAGGGCAGCGACGCCCAGCGCGCGCGCTATCTGGGGCCGATCCTGTCGGGGAAGGATCTTTGGTGTCAGGGATTCTCCGAGCCGGGGGCGGGGTCAGACCTAGCGGCGGTGTCCTGTCGCGCGGTCCGTGACGGCGAGGCCTATCATGTCAGCGGGACCAAGATCTGGACCACCGGCGCCCATCTGGCCAACCGCATGTTTGGCATTTTCCGCACCGCCGACGGCGAGCGTCGCCAGCACGGATTGACCTTCCTCCTGATTGACATGGACAGCCCCGGCCTGACGGTGTCGCCGATTCTGGACCTGGCGGGCCAGCACGACTTCAACCAGGTGTTCTTCGACGACGTGGTCGTTCCGGTCGACAATCGGGTCGGGGCCGAGCACGACGGCTGGGCCATGGCCAAGCGCCTGATGCAACTGGCTCGCGCCAACAATACCCCGGCGGCCCTTGTGCGTCGCGCCCTGCGCCATGCCGCCGAGCGGCTGAGCGGGGCAGGGTTGGACGCCGATCCTGACCTACGCCGGCGCCTGGCCCGTCTGGCGATCGATGTGGACGTCTTCGAGCAACTGGAATTGGCCGCCCTGCCATCTGCCCCCCCGAAACCCCACGATCAGATCGCGCCGTCCATGCTCAAGCTGGTCGGCAGCGAATTGCATCAACGGGTGGCCGAGCTGGTGATGGAGATCGCCGGCGACGCGGCGGCGGCGTCGCTTGGCGCCATGGGCGTGGCTGGCAAGCTGGGCGGCGGCGAGGTGTTGGACGTCGGAGCGCGGGCCATGGCCCGACGCCTAAGCCTTCGCGCCGCCACCATCTATTCCGGGGCCAGCGAGATGCAGCGCGACATCATCGCCCGGCGCCTGCTCGCGGGACCCTGACAATTGATCAGTCCTGGCTTGGCTTGGGTCAATTTCCCCGGCGCCGCGCCGCGCTAGCCTGATGTGAAACAAGGAAGCGGACATGGAAGCGTTGATCGCCGCGCTTGGCGCGGTCCTGGGATCCGACGCGATCCTGACGGGCAGCGCGATCCAGGAGCGCTATCAGAGCCCATGGACACGGCTGGGCACTCCGCTGGCGGTGCTGCGGCCGGCCTCGACCCAGGCCGTGGCCGACAGTCTGCGCCTGGCTTCGGCGGCTGGCGTGTCCGTCGTCCCTTGGGGCGGGCGCACCGGCCTGGTCGATGGCTGTCTGGCGGACGGCGCCCTGGCGATATCCCTGGATCGGATGGCCGCTGTCGAAGCGATCGACAGCGCCGCCGGGACGATCACCGTCCAGGCGGGATGCGTCCTGCAAACCGCCAGCGAGGCCGCGGCCGCTCAAGGCTTGCTGTTGCCGCTCGATCTGGGCGCCCGCGGCTCGGCGACCATCGGCGGGACCATCGCCACCAATGCCGGCGGCAACCGTGTCCTGCGCTATGGCATGATGCGCGACATGGTCCTGGGCCTTGAGGCGGTGCTCGCCGACGGGACGGTCATCGAAGCCATGAGCCCGTTGATCAAGAACAACGCCGGCTACGATCTCAAGCAGTTGTTTATTGGCTCCGAAGGCACGCTGGGGATTGTCACTCGCGCAGTGCTGCGACTGCGTCCGGCGCCGGTCAGCCAGGACACCGCCATCGTCGGCGTCGAACATTTTTCGATGCTGCCACGCCTGTTGCGACGGCTTGAGCGCGATCTGGGCGGCGCCTTGTCTGCGTTCGAGGTGATGTGGGCGAGCTTTCATGACCTGGTGACGACGCCGCCAGCCCGGGGCCGCCCGCCTCTGACCGGGCGCTATCCGTTCTATGTTCTGATCGAGAGCCTGGGCGGCGATGTCGCGGGCGACGCGACCCGGTTCGAGGCGGCCCTGGCCGCGGCCCTCGCTGACGGCGAGGTGGCCGACGCCGCCATCGCCAGATCCACGAGCCAGCGCGAGGCGATGTGGGCCCTGCGCGATGACGTGGCTCAGACCGCTCGCGAGGGGCCGATTATCGCCTTCGACATCAGCCTGCCGATCTCGGCCATGGAGGCCTATGTCGCCGCGGTTCAGGTCGATCTGGCGGCGCGCTGGCCAAGCCTGGGCGCTCCGGCAGTTTTTGGCCACCTGGGCGACGGCAATCTGCACCTGATCGTCCGTTTGGCCGACACGACGCCCGCCGTCCGGCGGGCGGTTGAGGACGTGGTCTATGGCCCCTTGCAGGCGCTGTGTGGCTCGATCTCGGCCGAACATGGCGTGGGTCTGCAAAAGCGCGATTTTCTGCACCTGTCGCGCGGTCCAGCCGAGATCGCCTTGATGCGCCGGCTCAAGCTGGCCCTTGATCCGCGCGGCGTGCTCAATCCGGGCAAGGTCCTGCCGCCCGCGCCAACCCTCCTTGGAGAACAGCCATGAATGGCGCGGACGCCCTGATCACCACCCTGGCCGACAATGGCGTCACTGCCTGTTTCGCCAACCCCGGCACCAGCGAAATGCAGTTCGTCGCGGCGCTCGACCGGGAGCCACGCATGCGACCCGTGCTCTGTCTGTTCGAGGGCGTGGCGACCGGGGCCGCCGACGGCTATGCGCGCATGACCGGCAAACCGGCCTGCACACTGCTGCACCTGGGCCCGGGTTATGCCAATGGGGCGGCCAATCTTCACAATGCGCGTCGCGCTTTCAGCCCGGTGGTGAACATCATCGGCGATCACGCCACCTACCATCGAGGCTTTGACGCGCCGCTCAGTTCCGATATCGCGGCCCTGAGCGCGCCCAACTCGGTCTGGGTCAAATCGGCCGAGACCGCCGACAGCGTTGGGCCCCTCGCCGCCGAGGCCGTGACGGCCAGCCAGGAAGCGCCCGGCGGCGTGGCGTGCCTGATCCTGCCGGCCGACAGCGCCTGGAACGAGACCACGGTTGCGGGCCCTGTTCTGGCGGCGTCGCCAAGGCGCGCGCCCGACCTGACCGAGGTTGAGGCCCTGGCCGCCCGGCTGAAGGCGGCGCGCAAGCCCGTCCTGTTGCTCGGCGGCGCGGCCTGCGGCGAGGACGGTCTGGCGGCCGCGGCTCGCATCGCGGCGGCCGGTGTGCGCGTGCTCACCGACACCTTCGTGGCGCGGATGGCGCGGGGCGCGGGCCGGTTCGCGCCCGACCGGATGCACTATTTCGCCGAGATGGCGCTGGGAGATCTGGAAGGTGTGGACCTGATGGTCCTGGTCGAAACCACCCGGCCGGTGGCCTTCTTCGCCTATCCCGATCGCCCCAGTGTGCTTGTCCCCGAGGGCTGTGAGCTCGTTGCTCTAGGCGGTCGGACGGCTGACGGCCCGGCGACCTTGAGGGCCTTGGCCGATGCTATGGGCGCGCCCGCCGAGGGGACCGTCCAGTCCCTCGAACAGCCTGTCGCGCCGCAAGGCCCCCTCACGCCGGCGGCCATCGGTCAGACCGTCGCCCGTCACCTGCCCGCGCACGCCATCGTCAGCGATGACGCGGTGACCTGTGGCCTGCCGATCTTCCTGGCCACCCAGACGGCGGCTCCCCATGACTGGTTGATGCTGACCGGCGGCGCTATCGGGCAAGGGATACCTCTTGCGATCGGCGCGGGCGTCGCCTGTCCCGATCGCAAGGTCGTGGCCTTGAGCGGCGATGGCGCGGCCATGTTCACCGTCCAGGGGCTGTGGACCATTGCCCGCGAACAGCTGGATGTCACCGTCGTGGTCTTTGCCAACCACGCCTACCGCATCCTCGACATCGAAATGTATCGCACCAGTGGAGGACCGGCCGGCCCCGCGGCCCGCGGCTTGCTGGACCTCGGCGCGCCGCGGATCGATTGGATGAATCTGGCAAGGTCCCTGGGCCTGCCCGCGGCAAGGGCTGACACCGCCCAAGCCTTCGACGAGGCCTTCGAGCGCGCGATGGCGCGTACGGGCCCGGCCTTTATCGAAGCCGCACTTTAGGCGCGACGGGCTTGACGATCAGCAAGCCCCGACTTGAGCAAAACACCCGCCCACGACGCCCGGGACACCCTATCGCGCGCCGCAGGCCGCACGGCATACCCGGGAGCCTGAGAGGTCGCTTCATGTCCACACGATATCGCCGCCATGCCGCCGGAGCGCGCCGATCGCCATCATCCGCCGATCATCGCGCGGTCCAGTTGCTTATGGCCCTGCGCGGACCGGTCGAACACCTCCTGACCGCGGGCCTGCGACGGGTAGCGCTGCGGCGACCAGAGGTCTTCGATCGCCTTGGCCACTTTCAGGACGCCTTGTTCGTTCTGGCTCCCGACGATTGGCCAGTCGTGTTCGAGCTGTCGCCTTGCGCCGCGCAAGGTGTCGTGCGCGTTGGGCCGGCTAGCGCGCCCGTCGCGGCGACCGCCCGAATTCGCGGATCCCTACCTGCGCTCCTGGGCCTGTTCGATGGCTCGATTGACGCCGACGCCGCTTTCTTTTCGCGCAGCATTCGCGTCGAGGGTGACATCGAGGCGGTGATGGCGTTGCACAACGCCCTGGAGGCGGCGGAACTGACCTTTGCCGATCTCCTGGGCCTGGCCGCGCCGGCCAGTGACCTGGCCAATGCGGGCCTGGCCATGCTGCTTCGACGCCTGGCCGCGCGTCCCGCTGGAGCGACGGCCTGATGGCCAGTATCGAACTTGTCTGTCCAGCAGGGTCGCCGGCCATGTTGCGCGCGGCCATCGAGGCGGGCGCCGACAGCGTCTATTGCGGTCTGCGCGATGAAACCAACGCCCGCAATTTCCCGGGGCTCAACTTCTCTCCTCTTGAGCTGGAGACCGCTGTGGCCTGGGCCCACGCCCGCGGCGCCAAGGTCCTGGTGGCGATCAACACCTTTGCTCGGGTCGGCGCCGTCGACATCTGGCGCGCCTCGGTCGACGCGGCGGCGCGAGCCGGCGCGGACGCGATCATTGTCGCCGACCTTGGGATTTTGGCCTATGCGCGCGACGCCCATCCCGACTTGCGACTGCACCTGTCCGTGCAAGCCGCCGCCGGCTCGATCGACGCCATAGACGACTACGCCAAGACCTATGGCGTTCGCCGGGTGGTGCTGCCGCGCGTGTTGTCGGCGCCGGAGATCGCCGCGCTTAATCGCCAGATCGGCGTCGAGACCGAGGCCTTCGTGTTTGGCGGTCTGTGCGTGATGGCCGAGGGGCGTTGCGCCCTGTCGTCCTACGCCACGGGCCGCTCACCCAATCTTTCGGGCGTCTGCTCGCCGCCCGAGGCGGTGTCGTTCCAGGATGAGCAAGGTCAGCTGACCTCGCGCCTGGCCGGCTTCACGCTCGACCGCTTCGCGCCCGGTGAGACCGCTGGCTATCCGACCCTGTGCAAGGGACGGTTCCTGGCGGACGGGGAGCCATCCTATCTGTTCGAAGAGCCCACCAGTCTTAACGCCATGGGGCTGCTGGCCGATCTTGCCAAGGCCGGCGTCACCGCGGTCAAGATCGAAGGGCGCCAGCGGGGCAAGGCCTATGTCGCGCGGGTCGCGGCGGCCTTCCGCGCCGCGCTCGACGCCCTGGATCGCGGCGAGCCGACGGGGCCCTACGAGCATCTGCTATCGAATCTGGCCGAGGGGGGGCGGGAGACCGCCGGCGCCTATCGAAAGAGCTGGCGATGACCCGATCCCGCCTGGAACTGGCCATCGGCCCCCTGCTATTTAATTGGCCGTTCGAGCGTGTCGCGGCCTTCTATGACCAGATCGCTCGCGAGCCGGCCGTTGATCGCGTCTATCTGGGCGAGGTGGTCTGCGGCAAACGGGGCCCGCTACTGGCCCAGGCCCTGGCTCAGGCCGCCGACACCCTTGCCGCGGCCGGCAAGACGGTCGTCTGGTCGACCCTGGCGCTTCCCGCCTTGCCGCGCGATCGACAGGCCATCGCCGCCCTGAGCGCCGATCCAGCCCTGGTCGAGATCAATGACATGTCGGGGCTGGCCCATCGTCCCGCCGGCGCGCCCTTTGTCGCCGGACCCTTGCTCAACATCTACAACGAGGCGGCGGCCGGCGAGTTGATGGCGCGCGGATGCGTACGGCTCTGCGCCAATATCGAGCTCTCGCTCCCGGCGCTGGCGATGCTGTCGGCGGGCTGTCCGGGCCTGGAGATCGAGCTCTTTGCCTTTGGCCGGTTACCGCTGGCCCTGTCGGGCCGCTGCTATCACGCGCGCAGTCGCGGCCTGCACAAGGACAATTGCCAGTTTGTCTGCGATCGCGATCCGGACGGCCTGGCGGTCGAGACCCTGGATCACGCCGGCTTCCTGGCGGTCAACGGCGTCCAGACCCTGTCCCATGGCGTGCAGGTCGTTGACACGCCTCCGGAAGCCTTGCGGGCTGCTGGCGTCACGGCCCTGCGCCTATCACCCCATTCGGGCGACATGGCCCAGATCATCGCGGGCTTCCGCGCCCACGCCGACGGCCTCCTGTCGCCCGGCGATCTGGCGGCGAGGATTCGCGCCACCAACCCGCCCGGGCCCTTGGTCAACGGCTATGCGCAGGGCCAGGCTGGAGCCCGATGGATGGCGGCGTCATGAGCGCCGCCGCCGCCCGGGCGGCCTTTGACGTGATCATCCTGGGCGGCGGCATGGCCGGCGCGGCCCTGGCCGGCAATCTGAGCCCGGCGACACGCGTGGCGCTTGTCGAGCGCGAACCGCTGCTCGGGTATCACACCACTGGCCGGTCGGCGGCGATGTTCATCCCCTCCTACGGTGGGGCGGCGATCGCCGGTTTGACGGCGGCGAGCCGCGCGTTCTTTGCCGATCCGCCGTCCGGCTTCGGCCCGCCGCTGCTTGCGCCCAGGCCGGTGATGCACATCGCCGACCCCAGTCAGGTCGGCCGTCTCGACATCTTCGCCGCGGTGCAGTCCGTCGATCGGCGTGGCGGCGTGTTCGAAATCCTCGACGGCCAGGCGGCGCGAACGCGCGTGCCAGTCTTGCGTCCTGGCGCGGTGGCGGCCGCCCTGATCGAGAGCGACACCGGCGATCTCGACGTCGCACGGCTCCACGCGGCGTTTTTGCGCCAGATGACCCAGGCGGGCGGCGTCGTGCTGGCCAATGCTGGCGCCTGCGTCATCACGTTTGATCGCAAGGGTTGGCGGGTGCGTGGTCCGAATCTGGACCTCTCCGCGCCGATCCTCGTCAACGCCACCGGGGCCTGGGCCGACGAGACCGCGATCGCCGCCGGCCTTGGTCCCCTGGGGCTGACGCCTCTGCGTCGCACCGTGATGTTGGCCAGGGCGCCGGCCCATGGCGATTTCGCGACATGGCCGGTGGTCAAGGACATCGACGAGCGCTTCTATTTCCGGCCTTGCGGCGAAAGGCTGTTGATCACGCCCGCCGACGAGACCCCCAGCGCGCCCTGCGACGCTGTCGCCGACGAGATGGACATTGCCCTGGGCATGGCGCGGTTCGAGTCGATCGTCGATCATCCGGTACGAAACCTGATTGGGCGCTGGGCAGGCCTGCGCACCTTCGCCTCCGATCGAAGCCCTGTGGTCGGATGGTCGCAGAGCCGCGCGGGGTTTTTCTGGTTGGCCGGCCTTGGCGGCTTCGGGATCCAGACCGCGCCGGCCATGGGCCGACTGGCCGCGGCCCTGGTCGAAGGCCGCCCGGTCCCGTCAGATCTGATCGACCGCGGCGTTCAGATCCAGGCCTATGCGCCGGCGAGATTTGGGCCGGCCGCCTGACGGGGTCAGATCGCCTTGGCGTGGCGCTGGCTCCCGGCGCTGAAATAGGCGTCGAAGACGGCGGCGATGGATCGCACCAGAAGGTGGCCGGCCGGCAGGACTTCGACCCGCGCTCCGCGAACTTGCGCCAGGCCGTCGGCGATGAAGGGCGCCAGGCGAGAGACGTCCTCCGCCAGGTCGCTGAAGGCCCGTCCATGCCGGGCGCAGACCGCCGCCAGGTCGACGTGGAAGTCGCACATGAGACGCTCGATGATCTCCGCCCGAAAGCGGTCCTCCGCATCGACGGCGACGCCCCGGGCGATGGGTAGGCGACCTTCCTTGACGGCGGCGCGCCAGGTCAGCTCATGGGCGGCATTCTGCACGAAGCCCTGGGGCAGGCAGCCGATCGCCGAGGCCCCCATGCCCAGCAGGGTGACAGCGGAATCTGTGGTGTAGCCCTGGAAATTACGGCGCAGGGTTCCGGCCGCCTGGGCTTTGGCCATCGGATCATCGGGCAGGGCGAAATGGTCGAGGCCGATCCGGACATAGCCTTCGGCCGCCAGACGTTCGGCGGCGGTTTCGCTCTGATCCAGCCTGGCCCGGGAATCGGGCAGGGCGGCTTCGTCGATCAGTTGCTGGTGGCTTTTCATCCACGGCACATGGGCATAGCCGAACAGGGCCAGGCGCTCGGGACGAAGCGGCAGGAGTTGTTCGAGCGTCGACAGGGTGTTGGCCGTGGTCTGATGCGGCAGACCATACATCAGGTCGATATTGATCGAACCGACCCTGGCCTCGCGCAGCCAGGCGACACAGTCGGCGATGTGCTCGAAGGTGTCGCGGCGATTGACGGCCGCCTGGACCTCGGGCGTCAGGTTCTGCACGCCCAGGCTGGCGCGGTTCATCCCCCGCCCGGCCGCGGCGCGCACCCAGTCGCGCGTCAGCACGGCGGGGTCCATCTCGACCGCCACATCGACGTCGGCGGTTAGGGCAAAGACCTGGCCCAGGCGGTCGAAGATCGCGTCGACCTCGCCCGTGGACAGCATGTTGGGCGTGCCGCCGCCGAAATGGATGGCGCCCACGGACAGGCGACCGGGCAGGGCGGCTCCCAGCAGGGCGATCTCGTCCAGCAGCAGGCGCACATAGTCGCCGACGGGTTCGTGGCGGTTCACCGCGCGGGTGTTGCAACCGCAGTACCAGCAGAGCCGGGCGCAGAAAGGGATGTGCACATAGAGGGACACGGCCTGTTCGACGGGCAGGTCATGCAGCCAGAGCCCATAGGTTTGGGCGTCGATCCGGGCGCTGAACTGCGTCGCCGGCGGATAGCTCGTATAGCGCGGCGCGCGGCCGTCGTACTTGGCGACGAGCTCGGCCGTGGGGCGGACGCCAGCGTTCGTGGCTAAGGCGAGAGACATGGGTGTCTTCCTTAAGCGGCGGCGTTCGCCGCATGACCCGCCGAGATCGCCCAGGCGGTCTCCGCGTCGGCCACGGCAACGCGATAAGCCTCGCGAGCGGATTTGAATGAGGCGAAAGGAAAGCGAATGGGAACCTCGGCCAAGGCGGCGGCCAGCATCTCCAGATGCGCCGCCCAGCCGGCGGCGGCGCGGCCGGCGTCCTCGCTGGCCGGCAGGCTCAGGCTCAGGGTCAGGCGCGCGCCCCCGTCGATGGGGCTGATTTCCCAGCATAGGGGACGAGGCGTCTCGCCAGGTCCGTTCCAGCCATATTCCAGACGCTGACCCGGCGTGACCGCCGTGACCAGGCTGTCGATGATGATCCCGCTATCACCAAAATCCAGCTGGGCGGCCCCGCCAACCGCGAGCGTGATCGTCCCCGGAGCCAGCCATTGGACGAGATCCTCCGGCCGGGTCAGGGCGCGCCACAATCGGTCAGGCGAAGCCTCGAAATCCCGGCGGATCTGGATGGCGATGACGTCATCCTTGCGGATGAAGGTGGCGATGGGTTCGGCGAGGTCGAACATCGGTGATCTCCTAGACCACAGTCTGGCCGACAGCGGCGTGAGTGGCCTTGACCGGCGTCAAGCCACTGGCGCGTGGCTGCTGAGCGTTAAGCTCATCCAAGGTGTTGAGATTGACGAACGGGTCGGGCTGGATCATCCCCCAGTCCGCGACCGCCTCGCCCGCTGCGGCGGCCAGGCCCCGTAGGGACGAGCGACCCTGGGTCAGATAGTCGGCCAACACTGACTCGACTTCAACGCTCCAGAGGCCGCAGACGGGATGCAGTCGTCCATTGCTGACCGGCAGTGCGGCCCGGGCCCCCAACTCCATGGCGGCGGCCAGGCGCGAGGTCAGATCGACAGGCAGATGCGGCATGTCGCAGGCCAGAACCTGGACGTGCGCCGCGCCGCGAGCGCGGGCGAAGGCCAGGGCCGAGGCCAGGCCCGCTAGCGGACCGGGGATGTCGGGATGATCAAACAGGAGTGGGGCGCCCGCGCCGCCGCCCAGTTGCTCGGCGTTGCGGACGGCGACGGCGACCTCGTCGGCATAGCCCCTGGCCAGGGTCAAGGCGCGGGCCACAAGCGAAACCTCACCCCAGGCCCGCAGCGGCTTGCCGCCGCCCATGCGCGAACCCGCGCCGCCGGCGAGAACCACGGCAACACACGGCTTGCTCATGATGAGGCCCTTCGCGCGGTTCGGCGCGGCGGGGCCTCCGGCACTGGACCGCCGACGAAGCTCATCGCCTGTTTCAAGCTACTGATGGTGGTTTCCAGATCGCGTAGCAGGCCATCGGCCGCCGAATGGATCCAGCCATGCAGTGTCAGGGACTGGCCGCGACGCCATGCGTCCTGGACCAATGGATTGCCGGCGAGGTTGACCAATTGCGCGGTCACGTTGAGCTCGCAAAGCCGATTGGCTCGAGCGCCCGGATCCATGATCGTCTCCAACGCCTCGGCGTGACGCGAGGCCAGGGCGCGCACCGGGCCGAGCCAGCGATCAAGGAGATCAATCGGCGTGTTGGACAGCGCCGCGGCCATGACCCCGCAGCCATAGTGGCCGCAAACCACGACATGTCGCACTTTCAGGACTTCCAGGGAGAACTGAAGGCTCGACAGGAATCCGACGTCCAGGGGCGGGGCCAGGTTTCCAGGATTGGTATGGTGGAAGATCGCGCCGGGCGGCAGACCGGTCAGCTCCTGCCCTGTGAGCCTGCTATCGGCGCAGCCCAGCCAGAGATAATCGGTCTGGCGCGCAGCGGCAGTGCGCTTGAAAAACTCGCTATCCTCATAGCGGCCGGCGACCCAGGCCATGTTGCTGGTCAGCAGATCTTCGGTCATGCCCTGCCTGTTCATTGGCCAACAACGGCGCTGAGCAGCCGACCGCGACGGGCCGCGAGCCGGCGTCCCAGGGTCGTCAGGTCGTCCTGGCTCAACCGCAGTCTCGCGATCGGCAGGACGATGGCGTTCTCCAGACCCAGATGACGACGCTCCTGGGTGGCGAAGGCGATCATCGCCCTGCGCTGCGCCGGATCCAGCCCCGGCGCGCGCGCGCTCACCAAACAGGCCCGCAGATGATCGCGCACCGCATGGGCTTGCACCACATCGTTTCGGTGTTCGGCCGACAGCATGCCCAGCACGCGCTCGACGTCGTCCTCGGGCTCGCACCGCCGGCGCAACAACGGAAAGAAATCTTCCTCCTCGTCGATCACATGCAGCGGCAGATCGTGCTCAAGGAAATCGACCAGTTCGACGAGCCGCGGCCGGTCGAACACCATGGCGGCGGCGACGTCCTCGATCAACTTGCAGGCCTGCCGATGACGATAGTGCTCGGCGAAGAACCACTCGATGGGTTCCGCAAGCAAGTGCAGCGGAATGGCCTCGATCTCGGTCGTCGTCATTATGTCCTCGCCGTGGCCCGGTCCTGGATCAGAGCTTGTAGGCAAGCGTCAGCCACAGCTTGGTCCGGTCGCGAAAAGCCGGCTGGTCGCCATTGAACGCCGCCGCCGCGAGTTCCACAGACAGCTTGGGCGTCAGCGGCGCCGAGATGGCGAGGTTCATCTCGTCACCCAGCTTGGCGTCGCCATCGGCGGTGTCGAACCGGTGTAGGGCCGCTTGCAGCTTGACGGGGTGAGCCTTGGAGTGGGTCACGTTGGTCGATGCGTTGAGCGCGAGATCGCGCACCCCGTTGGCCGGTGTGGTCAGGAACACGTCCGCCCAACCCTGGAAGGCGTGCAGGGTGGCCAGCGGCGTCTGGAAGCCTCGGCGGCCATCGCCGTCGAGACGTTCGACGCCGAGTGTCACGGCGCTGACCTTGCTCTTCAGACCAGCCCCCAGGGCGAGATAGTCGAGGGTGAAGTCGGTCGGGCTGTTTCCGTAGTCGCTTTGGCGGGCGTACTGCGCCTCGTAGGTGATGCTCAGGTCTGGGCTCACGGGGCGCGAGCCTGTCAGGCGGATGTCGTAGGTGGCGCTGGACTGGGCCGGGGCGTTGGCGAAGTCGAGCAGATAGGCGCTGACCGAGACCTGGCCGATCGCGGTCCTGGCGGCCAATTGGGCGATATGGGAGTCGCTGCGCCAGCTGCCTTGGGCATGGCCGTCGCCGAGAATGCGATGGACCTTGTCCAGATAGGCGTAGGTCAGGGTCAGCCTGGGCGATGGCCGATAGACCAGGGTGATCGCGTCGAAGGTCTGTTCCGTCTGGCGAAAGCCGACATTGCCGACAAAGCGGGCATTGTCGAGGATCAGACGCTGGCGGCCCACTGTCGCGCCGCCAGACCCCCCGGCGGAGATCGGACCGCTCCAGGACAGTTGCAGGCGATTGAGCTGAGTCGTCTCCGGGTCGGCAACGACGGGATAGGTGGTCTTGCCGTTGACCTGGCTGTTGTAGCGCTCGTCCAGGGCGGTGACGTTCTCGGCCTCCGCCAGCAGCTTGAAGCCGTGGATAGCCGCGGTCTCGTAGCCCAGCCGGGTGCGAAGGGTCAGGGCCTGGGCGTCCTTGGCCAGGCCATCCTGGGAGACGGCCTCGTAGCGCAGACGGGCGTCCAGCAGAATCTGGCCCCGGGCCGGCTCGGCGGCCTGGGCCAGCGTCGGGAGGGCCGCGGCCAGCGGCAGCAGCCAGAGGATACGCATGATGCTCTAGACCTTCCGGAAGATCGTGTAGGTGCGCGTCTTGGGCGTGAGCCGGGTGCGCAGCAGGGAAGCGATGGCGGCGATGGCCGGATCTTCGGCGCCCTGGGCGGCCGAGATCAGGTGGGTCCAGGACTCGTCGCCGGCGGTGTTGACGAAGTCCTTCACCGCCCGCTGGACGAAGGTGTCGACGTCGATCCCAGCGGCGGCGGCCGCAGCGCGCACCCGCTCGGCAAGGTCCGGATCGGAGGCGTCGAGCCAGGCTTCGAGCCCGGCCGCCGAGGCGCCGGCCAGACGCTCGCCCAATGACAGCGCTCCGGTGTCGAAGCGGCCGTCGCGGGTCAGGCTGAAGGCTACGCCCAGGCCTCGGGCGCGTTCCGCCAGATCGGCGACATAGCGCGTGGCCGCCGCCGTCCAGGCCCGGCTTTCAAGGTGCAGCCGGATCTTGTCCTCGACATAGTCGAAGGGCAGTTCGCGTCCCTCAATACGACGGTCGAGCTTGAGCACATGCCAGCCGAACCGCGAGCGCACCGGCTGGTTCAAGACCTGGCCGGGCTGCAAGGCCGAAAGGGCTTGCTCGATCTCGCCCACCACATCGCCGGGCCCAAGCTGGCCCAGCGAGCCGCCAACCTCGCCTGACGGGCAGTTGGACAATGACTTGGCCAGAGCCGCAAACTGGCCAGGCTGTTCGATCAGGGTGCGGGTCACGTCCAGGGCCGTCATGTGAGCAGCCTCCCAGTGGGAGGCCTCATCGCCCTGAGGTGCGATCAGGATATGGGCGGCTTCGACCAGGGCCGGACTGGTGAAGCGGCTGCGCTGGCTGTCGTAGATGTGGCGGCAGAGCTCGGTCGATGGGGTTTCGATGTCGACTTCTTCGTCGAGAACCGCGCGGATCAACGCCTCTTCGGCTGTTTCCTCGCGACCAGCCTCATCGTGCTCGGGGGCTGGCCGAAGCCCCAGTTCGTCGGCGCGATGCAGGAGCAGGGCGCGCACGGCCAGGGCTTTACCTGCTGCGCGCCGCGCTTCGATCACCGACAGGCTGGGATGGTTCTGCGCCTCCAGGGCAATCAGAAACTCTGGAATCTCGACGCCGTCGATGACTGTCGTGGCGGTCATGACTTACTTCCTGGTCTTGAAAGCGGAGGTGGAGGATGGCCACACGGCCTCGGTCTTCTGGGGATAGACCGGCGCAGCCGCCTCGGGATGGATGGGCATGGCTCGTTTGGTGCGCACCAGCTGCCAGCCGCGGCGGTTGAGATACCAGATCGGCGCCGAGAGCATGTGGACCAGGCGCGTGAACGGAAACAGCAGCAGGATGGTCATGCCCAGCGCCAGATGCAGCTTGAAGATCGGGTGCACGTCGGCGACGGCGTTGGCGATCCCCGGCTGGAAGGTGAACACGCCCTGGGCCCAGGTCATGAACTTGACCATCTCGTGCCCGTCCAGATGTTGCATGGAGAGGGGAATGGTCGCCAGGCCCAGCATCAGCTGGATCATCAGGATCACGAGGATCGCGATGTCGCTGAAGCTGGACGTCTTGCGAATCCGCGGATCGAACAGCCGTCGATGCAACAGGATCAGGCCTCCGGCCAGGCACATCACACCGGCGACGCCGCCTGCGCTGATGGCCAGGATCTGTTTGGCCCCGTGCGAGACGCCAAGGGCGTCGAACACCCAGATCGGTGTCAGCAGACCGACAAAATGGCCGCCGAAGATGACCAGGACGCCGACGTGGAAAAGCACTGAACCGAGTACGAGTTGGCGGCGGCGTAGCAACTGCGACGAACCCGAGCGCCAGGTATATTGTTCGCGGTCGAAACGGAGCACGCTGCCCAGCACGAGCACGGCAAGGCAGATATAGGGGTAGACCCCAAACAAGACTTGATTGAGCAGGCTCATGATCAGACTCCTTGAGGGGCGCTTGCGCGGACCCGGCGCGGGGTGCGGCCCGGCTCGGCCTGCATGGCCTCGACCAGGGCGCCGGCCTTGGGGCAGCCGACGTCGGAGGGGCCAAAGGTGACGGCGGTTTCCGCCCAGGCCTTGTCGAGAACCTCAAGGTCGTTGGGGTCTTCGTCAGGCTCGCTGAGCAAGGCCGCCAGGGCGCCCGGATCGGCCGCTTGCGCCGCCAGGCTGGCCAAGGCGCCGAACACCGCACGATAGGCGCTGTCGCGCTTCTTGAGGCGCTCGCCCATGGCTTCCAGGACATGGGTGGCCTCGCCCAATAGCGAAGCGGCCTGGGCGTCGGGCAGGATCGACAGGAATTCCAGGAACACCGGCAGGAAGTCGGGCAGTTCGCTGGTCGTCAGGTCCAGGCCCTTGCTGCGATAGAGCTCCAGCAGGTTGACCATGGCCTCGCCGCGGTCGCGGCTTTCGCCGTGCACGTGCTCATAGAGGTTCAGCGACAGCGAGCGTGTGCGGTCGAAGAGGTCGGTGTAGCGTTCCTGAAGTTCATAGATGTCTTCGCTGACGAGCATCGAGACCAAGCGCCCCAAAGCCTTGGTCACAAGGGGCGTCAGCAGGTTTTCCCGGATGATCTCGCCGAGCGCGTAGGGCGCCGCCTCCTGGAGTTTCGGGTCGGGATAGGTGAGCAGCAGCGCGAGCGCCTTGTAGGTGCGGGCCATGGCCTAAGCCTCCATCGGGGTCTTGGCGCGCGAGCGCGGATTGGAGCCGAAAAGGCCCACCTCGGTGCGGCCGCCCGAGCAGCCGTTGCCGAAGGTGAAACCGCAGGAGCCGCGCAGGTCGTAGGCGTCCTCGGCGACCTCGCGGTGGGCCGACGGAATGACAAAGCGATCCTCGTAGTTTGCGATGGCCATGTAACGATACATGTCCTCCACCTGGGCGGCGGTCAGCCCGACCTTGCCGGCGATGCCATGGTCGATGCGGCCGTCAACCGTCTTGGCGCGCATGAAGCCGCGCATGGCCAGCATCCGTTCCAGCGCCTGGACGACCGGCGGCTCGTTGCCAGCGGTCAGCAGGTTGGCCAGATAGCGCACCGGGATCCGCAGCGAGGCGACGTCGGGCATGTCGCCGTCCATCTCCAACGCCCCGGCCGAAGCGGCCGACTGGATTGGCGACAGCGGCGGAACGTACCAGACCATCGGCAGGGTCCGATATTCGGGGTGCAGCGGGAAGGCGACCTTCCAGTCGATGGCCATCTTGTAGACCGGGCTCTTGCGCGCCGCGTCCAGCCAGGCTTCGGGAACGCCGTCGGCGCGCGCCTGGGCGATCACCGCCGGATCGTTGGGATCCAGGAAGATGTCGAGCTGGGCCTGGTAAAGGTCCTTCTCGTCGGGCGTGGAGGCGGCCGCCTCAATGCGGTCGGCGTCATAGAGCAGCACGCCCAGATAGCGGATGCGGCCCACGCAGGTCTCGGAGCACACTGTCGGCTGGCCCGCCTCGATGCGCGGGAAGCAGAAGGTGCACTTCTCCGATTTTCCCGATTCCCAGTTGTAGTAGATCTTCTTGTACGGGCAGGCCGAGACACACATCCGCCAGCCGCGGCACTTGTCCTGGTCGATCAGGACGATGCCATCCTCCTCGCGCTTGTAGATCGCGCCCGACGGGCAGGCGGCCACGCAGGTGGGGTTGAGGCAGTGCTCGCAGAGCCTGGGCAGATACATCATGAAGGTGTTTTCGAACTGGCCGTAGATCTCCTTCTCGACGCCCTCGAAATTGGCGTCGGCCGAGCGCTTGGAGAACTCGCCGCCCAGGATCTCCTCCCAGTTGGGACCCCATTCGATCTTCTCCATCCGCTGGCCGGTGATCTTCGAGCGCGGCCGCGCGGTGGGGAAGTTCTTCATCTCCGGAGCGTTCTGCAGGTGGGCGTAGTCGAAGTCGAACGGCTCGTAATAGTCGTCGATCTCGGGCAGGTCGGGATTGGCGAAGATCTTGGCCAAGATGCGCCATTTGGCGCCCATCTTGGGTTCGATCTTGCCGTTGGCCTTGCGGACCCAGCCGCCGTTCCACTTCTTCTGGTTTTCCCAATCCTTGGGAAAGCCGATGCCAGGCTTGGTCTCGACGTTGTTGAACCAGGCATATTCAACGCCTTCGCGGTTGGTCCACACGTTCTTGCAGGTGACCGAGCAGGTGTGGCACCCGATACACTTGTCGAGGTTCAGCACCATGCCGATTTGAGCGCGCACCTTCATTGGGCGAAATCCTTCTGAACGAGCGTTTCTTCGAGCCAGTCGATCTTGGTCATCTTGCGGACGACCACGAACTCATCGCGGTTGGAGCCAACGGTGCCGTAATAGTTGAAACCGTAGGCCAGCTGGGCGTAGCCGCCGATCATGTGGGTCGGCTTGAGCACGGTGCGGGTGCAGGAGTTGTGGATGCCGCCGCGCAGGCCGGTGATCTGCGACCCCGGGGTGTTCACGATCTTTTCCTGGGCGTGATACATGAAGGTGGTGCCTTCACGGATACGCTGGGAAACCACGACCCGGGCGGTCAGGGCGCCGTTGGCGTTGAAGACCTCGATCCAGTCATTGTCGACCAGGCCCGCCTTCTTGGCGTCGACCTCCGACACCCAGACCACCGGACCCCCGCGGTTGAGCGTCAACATCATCAGATTGTCGCTGTAGGTGGAGTGGATGCCCCACTTCTGGTGCGGGGTGATGAAGTTGAGGACGATCTCTTTTTCGCCATTGGGCTTGGCGCCCATGACGTGGGTGGTCTTCAGATCGATGGGCGGACGATAGACGCAGAGCGCCTCGCCGAACGCCCGCATCCACAGGTGATCCTGATAGAGCTGCTGGCGGCCGGTCAGGGTCCGCCACGGGATCAGTTCGTGGACGTTGGTGTAGCCGGCCGTGTAGCAGACCTTCTCGCTCTCGATGCCCGACCAAGTCGGCGAGGAGATGATCTTGCGTGGCTGGGCCAGCAGGTCGCGGAAGCGGATTTTTTCGTCTTCCTTGGGCAGGGCCAGGTGGACGTGATCGCGGCCGGTCTGCTTCTCCAGCGCCTCCCAGGCCTTGACCGCCACCTCGCCATTGGTCTCCGGCGCCAGCATCAGGATGGTCTCGCAGGCGTCGATATCGCTGTCGATCCGGGCCAAGCCCTGGGTCTGGCCTTCCTCGAGCACCTCGCCGTTCAGCGCCTTGAGCAGATCGACCTCATGGTCGGTCTTCCAGCCGATGCCCTTGCCGCCGTTGCCGGTCTTGGCCAGCAGCGGACCAAGCGCGGTGAAGCGCTTGTAGGTGTTGGGATAGTCGCGCTCGACGATGGTGATCTGCGGCATCGTCTTGCCGGGGATCGCCTCGCACTCGCCCTTGGACCAGTCGCGAACGTCGAACGGCTGGGCCAATTCGGCGGCGCTGTCGTGCTGGATGGGGGTGAGGACCACGTCCTGCTCGACGCCCAGCACCTCGGGGGCCACCCTGGAGAAGGTCTTGGCGATGGCCTTGAAGATCTCCCAGTCCGACTTTGACTCCCAGCCAGGATCCACGGCCGCGCTTAGCGGGTGGATGAACGGGTGCATGTCGGAGGTGTTGAGATCGTTCTTTTCGTACCAGGTGGCCGTGGGCAGGACGATGTCGGAATAGACCGCCGTGGTCGACATCCGGAAGTCCAGCGTGACTAGCAGGTCCAGCTTTCCTTCCGGCGCCTGGTCATGCCAAGCGACCTCGGTGGGCTTGACCCCGCCGGTCTCGCCCAGGTCCTTGCCCTGAACCCCGTGCGAGGCGCCCAGCAGGTGCTTGAGGAAGTATTCGTGGCCCTTGCCCGAGGAGCCGAGCAGGTTGGAGCGCCAGACGAACATGTTGCGCGGCCAGTTGGCCGGATCGTCCGGATCCATGCACGACATCTGCAGGTCGCCGCTCTTGAGCTGGTCGAGCGTATAGGCCTTGGCGTCCTGACCCTTGGCGGCGGCGGCCTTGGCTACCTCCAGCGGATTGGTCTTCAGGGCCGGGGCCGAGGGCAACCAGCCCATGCGCTCGGCCTTGGCGTTGAAGTCGATCATCGAGCCGTTCCACACGCCGTCCGGCGCGGTGGGGGAGAGGATCTCGTCCATGGCCACGGTCTCGTAGCGCCACTGGTCGCTGTGGGCGTAGAAGAACGAGGTGGAGTTCTGCTGACGGGGCGGCTTGGCCCAGTCGGTGGCGAAGGCCAGCGGGGCCCAGCCGGTCTGCGGGCGCAGCTTTTCCTGGCCGACATAGTGCGACCAGCCACCGCCGGACTGACCGACGCAACCGCACATCACCAGCATGTTGATGGCGGCGCGGTAGTTCATGTCCATGTGGTACCAGTGGTTCATCGCCGCGCCGATGATGATCATCGACTTGCCGTCGGTCTTCTCAGCGTTGCCGGCGAAGCCGCGGGCCACGGCCAGGATCTGGTCGCGCGGCACCGAGGTGATGGCTTCGGCCCAGGCCGGCGAATAGGGCTGAACGTCGTCGTAGTCGGTCGGCATGTGGTCGCCGCCAAAGCCCTGGTCGACGCCGTAATTGGCCAGGAACAGGTCGTAGACGCAGGCCACCAGGGTCTCTCCCTCGGGCAGCATCATCCGCTTGACCGGCACGTTGCGCACCAGGACATCGGGGTGGTCGGTCATGGCGAAGCCGTTGGTGGCCGCGCCGCCGAAATAGGGGAAGCGCACGCCGACGACGTCGTCCTGCACGCCCTTGAGGCCCAGACGCAGGGTGGTCTCGCGACCGCCGCCGTCCTTTTCCTCCAGGTTCCACTTGCCGTCCTCGCCCCAGCGGAAGCCGATCGAGCCGTTGGGGACCACCACCTGGCCGGTGGTGTCGTCCAGGGCGACGGTCTTCCAGTCGGGGTTGTTGGTCTCGCCCAGGGCCTGGTCGAACTCGGCGGCGCGCAACAGCCGCTCGGGCACATAGGCGCCGTCCTGCGGGACCAGGCGCACCAGCATCGGCAGGTCGGAATATTTGCGCAGATAGTCCCGGAAATAGGGGACCTGGCGGTCGACGTGGAACTCCTTGAGGATCACGTGGCCAAAGGCCATGCCCAGGGCCGCGTCGGTGCCCTGCTTGACCGCCAGCCACAGGTCGGAAAACTTGGAGGCTTCCGAATAGTCGGGGCAGATCACCACCGACTTGGCGCCGCGATAGCGCGCCTCGGTGTAGAAGTGGGCGTCGGGCGTGCGGGTCTGCGGGACGTTGGAGCCCCACAGGATCATGAAGCTGGAATTGAACCAGTCGGCGCTTTCGGCGACGTCGGTCTGCTCGCCCCAGGTCTGGGGCGAGGCCGGCGGCAGGTCGCAATACCAGTCATAGAACGAGCCGCAGACCCCGCCGATCAGCTGCAGATAGCGGGCCCCGGCGGCGTAGGAGACCATCGACATGGCCGGGATCGGCGAGAAGCCGAACACCCGGTCAGGGCCGTGGGCCTTGATGGTGTGGGCGTTGGCGGCGGCGATGATCTCGGTGACCTCGTCCCAGGTGGCGCGGACAAAGCCGCCGCCGCCGCGCCGCGTCACATAGTCGGCGCGCTGGGCCGGGTCGTTCTGGATCGAGGCCCAGGCGGCCACCGGGCTGCGGGTGACCCGCGCCGCCCGCCACAGCTTCAGCAGCCGCGAGCGGATCAGCGGGTATTTCACCCGATTGGCCGAATAGAGGTACCAGCTGTAGCTGGCGCCGCGGGCGCAGCCGCGCGGCTCGTGGTTTGGCAGTTCCGGCCGGGTGCGCGGATAGTCCGTCTGCTGGGTTTCCCAGGTGACGATGCCGCCCTTGACATAGATCTTCCACGAGCAGGAGCCGGTGCAGTTCACCCCGTGGGTGGAGCGCACGACCTTGTCGTGTTGCCAGCGGTTTCGGTAGGCCTGTTCCCAGGTGCGGTCGTCATCATTCATGACGCCGTGGCCGTCGGAGAACAGCTCGGTCTTGCGCGTGAAGAAGGCAAGGCGGTCCAGGGTATGGCTCATTGGGCGGGGACCTTGATGAGAGCGGGCGTGGAGGTGTGCAGCAGCGAGGCCTTGCGGCCGTAGAAAGCCCAGTTGACGATCACGCAGCTGATGTAGAAGCCCAGGAACAGGTAGAGGGCGAACTGGGGATCACCGGTGGCCTTCAGCGAGTCGCCAAAAGCCTTGGGGATGAAGAAGCCGCCAAAGGCGCCGATGGCCGAGGTGAAGCCGACGATGGCCGCCGACTCCATTTCCGCGGCGCGCTGGCGCGCCTCGATGGGTGCGCTTGGCAGCAGCCGGGGCATGTCGGCCCGAACGATGGCCGGGATCATCTGGAAGGTCGAGGCGTTGCCGACCCCGGTCCAGAAGAACAGCCACAGGAAGCTGGCGAAGAAGATCGGGAAGGAGGGCGCCGCGCCGTAGGCCCCGACCCCGGCCAGCACGCCCAGCACGCCGACGGCCAGGGCCAGGAAGGCCCAGTGGGTGACGCGCTCGCCGCCGAACCGATCGGAGACCCCGCCGGTCAGGGCGCGCGAGGCCGCGCCGATCAGGGGGCCCAGGAAGGCCAGCTGCAGGACGTTGATGTCGGGGAAAAGGGTCTTGGTCAGTAGCGGGAAGGCGGCCGAGAAGCCGAGGAACGAGCCGAAGGTGCCCAGATAGAGCCAGCACATGATCCAGTTGTGCTTGCGGGTGAAGATCACGGCCTGGGCCGAGAAGGAGGCCTTGGCCGATGCAAGGTCGTTCATGCCAAACCAGGCCGCTGCGGCGGCGGCGAGGATGAACGGAACCCAGACATAGGCGGCGTTCTGGAGCCAGATCTGTTTGGCCACGCCATGCTCGACGATGGTCTGGGGCGCGCCGACCAGCGGGCCGAACAGGGCCAGTCCGATCACCACCGGCACCAGGAACTGCATGACGCTGACGCCCAGATTGCCGAAGCCGGCGTTAAGGCCCAGAGCCGCGCCCTTCTCGCTCTTGGGGAAGAAGAACGAGATATTGGCCATCGAGGAGGCGAAATTGCCGCCCCCAAGGCCGCAGGCCAGGGCCAGCAGGACGAAGACGCTGTAGGGGGTCTCCGGATGCTGCACCACGATGCCGATGCCGATGGCCGGGATCAGCAGCGACAGGGTGGCCAGAGCCGTCCAGCGCCGACCGCCAAAGACCGGCACCATGAAGCTGTAGAAGACCCGCAAGGTTGCGCCCGACAGGGCGGGCAGGGCGGCCAGCCAGAAGAGCTGCTCGGTGGTGAACTTGAAGCCCACCAGCTTGAGCTTGGCGATGACCATCGACCAGACCATCCACACCGAGAAGGCCAGGAGCAGGTTGGGCACTGAGATCCACAGATTGCGGGTGGCGACACGCTTTCCGGTTTCACTCCAGAACGCGGCGTCCTCGGGACGCCAGTCGGTGATCACCGGGCTCGATTTGGGAGTCGACATGGATTGGGCTTTGCTCATGAGTTAGCCGGATGGTTGGCGGCGCGCCCGGCGGGCGCGGCGAAGGAGGCGGTTTTGGACAGGCCGGCCATTTCCGGAAGCTCCGGCAGGTTGGCCAGCTGCGGCGCGTTGGCGCGCTCCATCCTGCCGATGGCCAGATGCATCCAGGTCAGGGCCCCGGCGACCAGGATGAACAGCAGCATGAAGCAACTGGTCCAGACGCCGGTGAGGTCGTTGAGCGCCCCAAAGGCGATCGGCATGATGAAGCCGCCCAGGCCGCCGACCATGCCGACCAGGCCGCCGACCGCGCCGACGTGATCGGGGTAGTAGACCGGGATGTGTTTGTAGACGGCCGCCTTGCCCAGGCTCATGGCGAAGCCGAGAGCGAACAGTAGGATCACGAATGGGACAAGGCCCGTGGCCAGGCGGAAGGCGATCGGCCCGCGCACCCCATCGACCACGTAGCTGGTGGCGGGATAGGACAGCAGGAAGGCGCAAACCACGCTGATCCCGAAGGTCAGATACATGACTTTGCGCGCGCCGATCTTGTCCGACAGCCAGCCGCCGAAGACGCGAAACAGCGAGCCCGGAATGGAATAGGCGGCCGCCAGCATGCCTGCGGCGACGATGTCGAGGTGATAGACCGCGACCAGATAGTGCGGCAGCCACAGCGCCAGAGCCACGAAGCCGCCGAACACGAAGAAGTAGTAGAGGGCGAAGCGCCAGACCTGCAGCTTGCGCAGCGGAGCCAGTTGGGCGCCGGTGGCCTGGGGCTTGGCGCCCGTGCGGCGGCGGGTCAGCAGATCGGGCTCGTCCTTGGTGGTCAGGAAGAAGGCTACCGCCAGCAGCGCCAGAACCCCGGCCCAGATCTGGGCCACGCTCTGCCAGCCCAAGGCCAGCATTACGAAGGGGGCGGCGAACTTGGTGACGGCGGCGCCGACATTGCCCGCCCCGAATATGCCCAGCGCCGCGCCCTGGCGCTCCTTGGGAAAGAACTTGGAGACATAGGCCACGCCGACCGCGAACGAGCCGCCGGCCATGCCGACCCCCAGAGCCGCCAGCAGGAATTGCGGATAGGTCTGGGCGTAGGACAGCAGGAAGGTCGCCGCCGCCGCTGACAGCATGACCAGCAGATTGACCAGGCGGCCGCCATATTGCTCGGTCCAGACGCCCAGGAAGACCCGGACCAGCGAGCCGGTCAGGATCGGGGTGCCGACCAGCAGTCCAAACTGCGCTTCGCTCAGCCCCAGGTCCTGCTTGATCTTGACGCCGATGATCGAGAACACCGTCCACACCGCGAAACACGCGGTGAACGCGATGGTGCTCATCGTCAGAGCCGATCCGGCCCCCGGTTGCGATGGCGTCGCCGTCTGCATGTCTGTCCCCAGCCCGCGCGCGGCATCGTCTGCCGCGCGCAATCTATTGCGGGGGCGGGGGCTCAGCGCCTTTGATAAGGATCAAGCAGCGATAAATAACCATCGATCACATACGAGTATTCGGGGTACTCCATGGTGGATCTTATATTTGATCAATACGGATTCTACGGCGCGACAATTGGTCCCTTGATAATCATCAATCAACAAGCTATCTCATTGGCTTGATCTGTCTCAAGGCTGCTTGGCTGATCGGGCGGCACTGTGGGGGTATGATGAGAAGCGCTGATCTCGACCGCGTCAGAAGTCTGCCCTTGTTTGGCGTCATGTCGGACGAGCTGTTCAAGACCGTAACCAACGGCGCCTTCCTGCAGAAATTCCCCGCGGGAACGACCCTCCTCACCGAGGGTGATGCGGTCGATTTCCTCTATGTCCTGCTGGACGGCGGCGTTGAGCTCGGCGCGACCTGGAACGACAAGGAAACCACCCTGGCGGTGTTGCGGCCGGTCTCCACCTTCATCCTGGCCGCCGTTGTGCTTGAGGCTGACGCCTTGATGAGCGCGCAGACCATCGAGCGGTCTGACATCCTGATGCTGTCGGGCGAGGCCCTGCGCCGCGCGATGAAGGAAGACACCGCGCTGGCCTGCGCCGTCGCGCAGGAACTTTCGGGTTGTTATCGAGGTCTCGTGCGCGCCATCAAGAATCAGAAGCTGCGCGGCGGCCTTGAGCGTCTGGCCAATTACCTGATCACGCAGAAGGTTCGCCAGGGCGGTGGCGAGACCTTCACCCTGCCGCACGAAAAGCGCTTGTTGGCCTCCGTGCTCGGCATGACCCCGGAGAACCTTTCGCGAGCCTTTGCCGCCATTGCCGACTATGGCGTGGTGATCAACGGCCCACAGGTGACGATAGCTCGCCCGGCTGTTCTGGAGCGCCTGGCCAAACCAGATCCTTTGATCGACAACCATACCCTCCCGACCACTGCGCCGATCGGCAAGGCTCAACGTGAGCGCTGGCCAACGGCGCAGACCCGCTCGCCCTCATAGACTCATCCGCCGCAGGGGGGAGGGCTAGAGCGACTAGACTATTTCGCTCTGATACTTCTGACTTGCTCAGCATCACGATAAGCGATTGCCCTTGGCTTTGGCGCTTTGGCGCTTTGGCTTGTCCTTGCCCTCAGCCGCCAAACTGGGCCAGCTGGCGGGTGTCGCCGCTATTGCTTTCGTGCAACCGGTGGCCTGAGGGCTTGCCGATCAGGGCCGCCTCGATACGGGCCCGTAGCGCCTCGTCCTGATCGGGCGTCAGAAGATCGCGCAGATTGACCCCCAACTCGCCGAACAAGCACAGGCGCAGCGCGCCCTTGGCGGTGACGCGCAGGCGGTTGCAGCTATCGCAGAACCCTGGCGCGTAAGGCGCAATCAAACCGATTCTGCCCCGATAGTCCGGGTGAGCGTAGTCGGTCGCCGGGCCATCGTCGAAGGCCTTGGCAACGGGCGACCAGCCCCTGACCGCCAACCAGCCTTGCAGGTCAACGCCGGAGACGTGCTGATCGTCGAAATAGGCGACGTTGTCGCCGGTCCTCATCAGCTCGATGAAACGAAACGAGATCGGGCGGTCACGGACAAAGTCGGCGAAGGCGTCGAAGCCGGTCTCGACCGTATCGCGCAGCAGGACGGCATTGACCTTCACCGTCGGGACGTCCAGCGCCAGGGCAAGGTCGAGGCCGGCGATGATCTCTCCGAGCTGGTCGTGGCCGGTAATGCGGTGGAAGGCGGCCGGATCCAGGGCGTCGATGCTGACATTGAGATTGGTCAGGCCGGCGCCGCGCCAGGCGTGAATGTTACGTTTGAGATTCCAGCCATTGGTGGTGATCGCCACCTTGTCGATTCCTGGCGTCTTGGCTCCGCGCGCGATGATCTCAACCAGATCGCGCCGCACGCTGGGTTCGCCGCCGGTCAGGCGAAGCTTGGCCACGCCGAAGCTGGCGAAGGCGCGAACCACGCAGTCGATTTCGTCAGGCGTGAGAAAGGCCATAGCGCCCGACTTCTTAAAGCCGTCGGGCAGGCAATAGGTGCAGCGATAGTTGCAGACCTCCGTGACCGAGAGGCGCAGATAGCGAAAGCGGCGGCCAAAGCCGTCAACAAGACGTCCCATGCGGGCTCCTTTCCAAGCAAGGGAGGCGACGGTGTTTCCCCCGTCACCCTTGCCGGCGAGCCGGCGCGGCGTCACGACCATGGCGCAGGTGCGCTTTAGGCCTGGACGCTCGGAGCGATGACTATCGGTAGGCCCCCAGGCCGCCTGCGCCCATGACGCGCTCTGTTCAGCCGCTTGATATCGGTCAAGCCTGAGCCGGGCGCGGCAAGACCAGCATCGGTCCATAGGCGATGGCAAAGCCCGCGAAAGCCATCGCCCAAAGACCGGCCGAACTCATCAGCAGGCTCTGCTGCCAGACGCCGGCGAAGGGCGCGACGATGCGCGCCACGGCGGCGGCGTTTATGGCCGCATAGATGGCAAGGGTGGCGAAGCCTGCGTGCAATTGGCGGCCGGTGTGGCCGCGCGTGGAGCGTGTCATCACCGCCAGGGTCATGACACCGATCGCGCCCGCGGTTAGAGCGTGAACACCGACGGAGCGGGGGATCGCGGGGCTCAAAACCGAGGCGCCCAAGAGCAGCAAGCCCAGGCCCAACCAACCGTAGCCAAGGTGGAGGATCCAGACGAGGGGCTCACGCCGCGTCGCCCAGCCTTGCCAACGCGCCAGCCGAACCAGACTTGCGAGGCCGGCGAGGGCCAGGAGGAGACCGCTGACGCGGTTGTCGGGAAAGGCTGCCCAAGCCGAGACGGCCAGGCCGACCAGCGCCAGGCCGGCGCGATCAATGACGCCGAAGGCGGCGGGTTGGGCGGAGATGCGTTGGGCGCGCAGCCAGTTCCCCGTGAAGCTGGGGGTGATACGGCCACCGATCAGAGCGATGAGCAAGGCGGCTGTGCCCAAGGCCAAACGCTCACCCAGTCCCGAGGCCCAGGGCGCGTCCTGAAGGTGGAAGGCGATGTTGCCCAGAGCCAGAATAGTGACCAGGCCGCAGACCGGCAGGTTGCGCCAATTGCGCCCGGCCAGGACCTCGCGCCAGATGACGCTGGCGAAGACGAGCAGGAACAGGCTGTCGATGACGCCCGCGACCGCCGGGCCCAGGCTGGCCTGAAACAGCATGGCCACGCGGCCGGCCAGCCAGAGACCCACCAACTGGGCCAGAGGCGCGCCGAGGATGGGCATACGTCCTGTCCAATTGGGCACCGCCGTGGTCAGGAAGCCCGCGACCACGGCGGCCAGAAAGCCAAACAGCATCTCATGAACATGCCAATCGCGCGTCAGCATGCCCGGGCCGCCGGCCAGATAGCTCCAGAGCCACAAGGGCACGACCAGGGCCGACCAAGCCGCTCCCAGGAGATAGAAGGGGCGAAAGCCGAAGCTGAACAGGGCGGGGCCGCGATAGGCGCGGCGCATTGAGGCGGTGGACATGCCGCCATCATGCGCCGTGTGGTCTCCGGACGCCTTGATCCGGGTCCCCGGGGCCTTGATGATCGTCAACCGCTCAGCCGCACTTGGAGTAGCCACAGTCGCAACAGGTGTCGCAGCCCTCCTTGCGCACCATCTCGAAGCCGCCGCAGCGGGGGCAGCAGGCCTTGTTGTCGGCGAAGGGATTGACCGATCGCTGCGGGGAGGCGGGCTCCCGCGCAGGCTGACCGGCCAGGTGGCGCTCGATCACCCCGCCGATCGCGGCTAGCAGGGACGGGGTGTAGCGCCCGTCGATCCAGCCGCCGCCGCGTGGGTCGAACACCGCCTTCAACTCCTCGGCCACAAAGGATATGTCGCCGCCCCGCCGGAATACCGCCGAGATCATCCGCGTCAGGCCCAGGGTCCAGGCATAGTGCTCCATGTTCTTTGAATTGACGAAGATCTCGAAGGGGTGGCGGCCATCCGCCGCCTCCACATCGTTGATGGTCACATAGACGGCGTGGGCGCTGTCTGGCCATTTGATCTTGTAGGTCGCGCCGCCAAGGGCGTCGGGACGCGAGGGCAAGGGCGGTTCGGGCGCGACGGGAGGCGAGGGCTCGGGTGTCGGCGTGACCGAGAGCACCGAGCCAGTGATGGCGTTGGGGCGATAGGTGGTCAGGCCCTTGCAGCCTAGCCGGTACCCCTGGCGATAGATGTCGGCGAAGTCGTCGAACGCGATGGTCTCGGGGCAGTTGACGGTCTTGGAGATCGAGCTGTCGACCAGGGCCTGGGCGGCGGCCTGCATGCGCAGGTGATCGGCCGGGGTCAGGTCCTGGGCGCTGACGAACGCCGCCTGCGGCGGCGGCGCGTCGCCGTGCAGCCGCTTCCACACCGCCAGGGCGTAGTCCTCGACCTGTTCCTCGCGGCTGCTCCCGTCCGGCTGGCGGACCTTGCGGGTATAGGCGTAGGCGAAGACCGGCTCGATACCCGAGGAGACATTGCCGGCCAGCAGCGAGGTGGTGCCGGTCGGGGCGATCGAGGTCAGGCAGCCGTTACGCAAGCCGTGCGCGGCGATCAGGGCGCGGGTCTCATCGTCCAGGTTGGCGAGGTTGGGCCGGTCGAGGATTTGCGGGTCGTAGAGGGGGAAGTGTCCCTTCTCGGCGGCCAGCCGCGCCGAGGCGCGATAAGCCTCGCGCTTGATAACGCCCAACCAGCGCTGGGTGAGGGCGACGGCCTGGTCGTCGCCATAACGCGCGCCGCAGAACACCAGGGCGTCGGCCAGGCCGGTGACCCCGATCCCCAACCGTCGCTTGGCCCGGGCCTCCAGCGCCTGGGCTTCCAGCGGGAAGCGGGAGATGTCGATGACATTGTCAAGCATGCGCACGGTGGTGCGGGTGAGGGCGCCCAGCCTGTCCTCGTCGAGGGCGGCGCCCGGTTCGAACGGGTTGTCGACCAGGCGGGCCAGGTTGAGCGAGCCCAGCAGGCAGGCGCCATACGGCGGCAGCATCTGTTCGCCGCAGGGATTGCTGGCCAAGATCTCTTCGCAATAGGCCAGGTTGTTGGCGGCGTTGACGCGATCGATGAAGATCACCCCCGGTTCGGCGGCATCGTAGGTGGCTCGCATGAGCCGCGCCCACAGATCAGCCGCGCGAACGGTGCGGTGAACCTGACCGCCAAAGCTGAGCGGCCAGTCGCCGTCGGCGTCGAGCGCGGCCATGAAAGGGTCGGTGACCAGGACCGAGAGGTTGAAGTTGCGGAACCGGCCCGCCGCGCGCTTGGCGTCGATGAAGGCCTCGATGTCGGGATGGTCGATGCGCAGGCAGCCCATCATCGCGCCGCGCCTCTGGCCGGCCGACAGGATGGTGCGGCACATCGAATCCCAGACGTCCATGAAGCTGAGGGGCCCCGACGCATCGGCGCCGACGCCCTCGACCCTCGCCCCGTTCGGGCGGATCGACGAGAAGTCCATGCCGACCCCGCCGCCCTGCTGCAGGGTGACGGCCGCCTCGCGCACATGCTCGAAGATGCCGCCCAGGTCGTCGGGCGTCACGCCCATGACGAAGCAGTTGAACAGGGTCACGGCCCGGGCGGTGCCCGCGCCGGCCAGGATGCGGCCGGCCGGCAGGACCTTGAAATCGGTCAGGGCCTCCAGGACCTCGGCTTCAAAGCCCTTGCGCAGCTTTGGCGCCTCGGCCTGGGCGATGGCTCTGGCGACGCGCGCCCAGGTCTCGGCCACATTGGCGTCGCCGCGACCCTGCGGCGGCGCGAAGCGGTACTTGCTGGCCCAGATCTCGCCAGCGAAGGGATTGTCGAACGCCATGGTCGCTCTTTCTGAAATTGGAGAGGGCAGGCTGGTTGATTCCCTGCGGCGTGCGGAAGACGAAGGGGCCCGCCCAGTGTGCGAAATTGGCCAGGCCCGGCCTTGTGCAACATCAAGGCGCGGGCCGGCGCCGCTCAATGCGCGCCCGTGGCAAGGTCCCTAGGGTTGGGGTGTAGAGGAGCTTCTATGACCGAAAACGCCCAGATCTCAGCACTGAGCCGCACCCCCGCCGGGCCTGACTCCGCCGCGCGATTTATCCTCGACCCCGCCGACACCAGCGCGATCGAGGCCTATCTGGTGCTTCACGCCCCAGGCGACACCGAGGCCGCGCAGCAGGCCGGGGCGCTGATCGATCATATTCTGACCCGCTACCATCAGGTCCATATGGAAGACTTTCCCCAGGCCATCGCCCTGGCGCGCAAGGTCGAGGCTGTGCACGTGGCCGACGCCGAATGCCCCGACGGCCTGGCCGACCATCTGGCGCTGATGGCCGACGAACTGGCCGGCCACCAGCGCAAGGAGGAGATGGCGCTGTTTCCGATGATGCGCCACGGGGGTGGACCGATGGTCCGTATCGCTATCGCCCGGATGCAGGCCGAGCATCGCGACGTGGTCGAGCAATTGACGCGGCTGGCGGTGATCACCAAGGATTTCACGCCGCCGCAGGAAGCCTGTCGCACTTGGCGGGCGCTCGATCAGCTCTGCCGCAAGATCGATCGCGAGCTGCGCGAACACATGCGTCTGGAGGACGCGATCCTGTTTCCGCATTTCGCCGGCGCGCTTTAAGGCCGGCCAACCGCCTCAGAAGTCGAGCGTCTCAACCCGGGTCCCGACCGCAGCCGCGGTCGCGCCAGGGCGACGACGGATCAGCACATCGCTCATCGCCAGGGCCTTCTGGGCCGAGGCGTCCTGGTCGCCGACCGGCTCGACGCCGCCCTGCGTCCGCCGTCCGCGCACGAAGGTCTCGCGATCGCCGCAGGGGCCGAGCGGCGCGGTCAGGGCCTCAAGGCGCCAGCCGGCCGCCTGGGTCGGGTCCAGGCCCGCCAGGCCGGCGATCAGCGGCGCCAGAAACAGCCGGGCGGTGACCAGGGCCGAGGTTGGATTGCCGGGCAGGCCGACGATCAGGGCGCGGTGGACGCGCCCCAGCCAGACCGGCTTGCCGGGTTTGATCGCCACCTTGGAAAAAATGAGATCCAGGTCGAGCGGCGCGAACATGGTCTTGGCGAAATCGCGTTCGCCCACGGACGCCCCGCCGGTGACGACGATGATATCGGCCAGACCGACCGCCGATCGCGCCGCCTTCTCCAGTGCGGGCAACTCATCGCCCACCCGCCAACGATCCACCACCTTGCCGCCCCAGGCGCGCGCCAGGGCGGCGACGCCGAAGGTCACGCTTTCGGGAATGCCGGGCCGAATCCGGGAGGGGCGTCCAGGTTCGTCCAGCTCGTCGCCGGTGCCGATGATCAACACGCGGGGGCGAACGACCACCGACACCCTGGCCTGATCGGCCGCGGCGACCGCCACCAGTCGCTGGGCGTTGAGCCGGAGGCCGGCCTCGACCAGCACGTCGCCAGCCTTGAAGTCCGAGCCGGCCAGCCGCAGGTTGCGCGGGCCGCTGGGCGGCTGAGCGAAAAGGGCCAGCGGCCCCTCGCGCGCGACCTCTTCCTGGATCACCACCCGATCGGTTCCGGCCGGCGCCGCGGCGCCGGTGAAGATGCGCACGCAGGCGCGCGGCGTCAGAACGCCTTCGAAGGCCTGGCCGGCATAGGCGTCGCCGACGACCGCTAAGCGGACCGGCGCGTCGGTCAGATCGTCATCACGCACCGCATAGCCGTCCATGGCCGAGACGTCGGCGCAGGGCGTGGCGCGGCGCGCGACGATGGCCGCCGCCAGGATGCGGCCGTCGGCCTTGTCCAGGCGCACGGTTTCGCGACCCAAAGGTTGGGCCAGGCCCATCACCAGGGTCGACGCCTGATCGTAGCTGATCAATTGCAGACGCCGCGATAGCGGGGGATCTGGCCTACCAGCGAACAGGGGCGAAAGCGGCTGTCCAGCTCCTGGCCCAGCACCAGGTCCCAGGCGTCGCGGCAGGCCCCGGTCGAGCCGGGCACGCAGAACACGAAGGTGTCGCCGACCTGGCCGGCCAGGGCCCGCGACTGCAGGGTCGCCACCCCCACCGTGGCCTGGCTGGCCTGATGAAAGACCACCGAGAACCCGTCCATGGTCCGGCGAAACAGCGGCGTCACCGCCTCGGGCGTGACGTCGCGCGGCGCGAAGCCGGTGCCGCCGGTGGTGAGGATGACATCGACGGCCGCGTCATCGGCCCAAGCCTGAACCTGACGGCGGATGGCCTCGACCTCGTCGGGCACGATCACACGGCCGACCAGGCCATGGCCGGCGACCGTCAGGCGGTCGGCCAGCAGGGCGCCCGAGGTGTCGGTGTTCAGGTCGCGGGTGTCGGAAATGGTCAGGACGGCGATGTTGAGCGGATAAAAGGGCAGGCGCTCGTCGATACCGGCCTTGCGGCCCTTCGCGGCCAGGGGCGCGTCATCCATGGTCAACCTCCAGAAAACATCGACAGGAAGGCCACTTCCTGCCCAGGGCTGACCCAGGCCTGGTCGCCGACGATGGTGTGATCGACGGCCGCTCGCAGACCGCGTTCGCTCAGGGCCTCGTGGCCGCCCTCGACCTGATTGGCCAGTTGCATGCGAAGCCAGGACAGCGCGCAACCGGCGGCGGGAATCTCCAGCGTCGCCATGCGGCCAAAGCGGTCGGCGATCTTGCCGAAAAAACGCACCTGGACGGTCCCCATCGCGGCGACCGTCGAAACCAGAGCTTGAGTCACCAAAGGCCCCATCCTCGTCAGCCGTGATCGGCTCGATTGGGTCTACACCGGTCGTGCCCCAAGCCGATTGTCGGAGATCAAGCGGGGGGAAATGTCGCGGGTCCGGCGTCCATGTTAGGATCAGCTCGCGGCGCGCCGGCGCTCTGATCCTTGGCAAGGCGAGCATGCGACTCACCGTCTACACCGACTTTTCGCTTCGGATGCTGATGTATCTGGCGCTGCATCCGGAGCGTCGCCCCACCATCGCCGAGATCGCCAGCAGCTATGGAATCTCCCGTCACCATTTGCAGAAGGTCGCCTACGAACTCGGCGCCGCCGGTTACATCACAACGACACGGGGCAAGAACGGCGGCTTGAGCCTGGCCCGCTCACCACGGGATATCGGTCTGGGCGAAGTCGTCACCAGCACCGAGCCAGACATGGCCCTGGCGCCCTGTTTTGATCGCTTGAACGGCCCTTGCGTCCTGACCCCGGCCTGCCGTCTGCGGCAGGCGTTGGGCGAAGCGCGAGCCGCATTCCAGCAAGCGCTGGACGCCTATACCCTGGCTGACCTCACCGAAGACCCCGAGCCGCTTCGTCAACTCCTCGCCTTGGCGGGCCGTCAGCCCGCGGCGGCCGGCGATCCCCGGTCAGGCGAGGGTCAGGTCTGATGGTTGGCCGGCGACGGCTGATCGGGGGACATCGGCTTGCCGTTGTGAGTGAAGACCGGCCGCGGTCCTTGCGACCTGGCTCCCTTCAGCTTGGTCATCCAAGCCTGCAGGCGACTTGGCGCGCCGCCTTCGGCGGCTGCGGCGGTCGCTTCGACGCGGGTCACCTCTGGAACATAGCGGCGCACGATGTTCTCGATGGTCGCCTTGAGCGTCAGCTGTGACGAGGGGCAGCCGCCGCAGGCGCCCCGCATCTCGATCCAAAGCACGCCGGTGACGGGATCGAAGCGGTCAAACACCACATCGCCTCCGTCGCGGGCGACGCCGGGGCGCACATAGAGGCCCAGAACGCCAAGGATCTCATCCTCGATCTCACCGCCGCTGATCGCCTCGATAGGGGCCGGGCCGTTCAAGGCCGGGGCGCCGCCGGCGATGTGGTCGGCCAAGGCGGTGATCGCTTGCAGGCGAAGGACGCTCCAGGGCGGGCCGCCCGGCGCACGCCTCACCGTGACGAAGTCATGGGCGATAAAGACGCCCTCAACCGCAGGCAATTCAAAGAGGCGATCGGCCAGCGGTGAACGACCGGGTTGGTGGTCCAGGCGTCGAAAGTCCTGGGCCGGACCCGATGTCAGGACGCAGTGGGGGATGAACTTCATCGCCTCGGGATTGGGCGTCTGTTCGGTGACGATGAACATGTGGCCTCTTTCGCAGTCGCCGGTTGAAGCCGGGACGCCCGGCATAGACGACGGGCTGGCGCATAACCAATATTTCTTATACTGGTTATACGCCAGCCGATTGGGAAGCGCCAGGACCTCGCAAGCCTGCGCCGCCCCAACGCAGGCATCGCGAACCGCCGCCGGCTGCGGAGAGTTTGCACGCGTCGAGGCGCGATGGGCGCCGTGAGTGGGAGCGGCCCGATGACCTATGTCGTCACGGAAAACTGCATCAAGTGCAAATACATGGATTGCGTCGAGGTCTGCCCGGTCGACTGCTTTTACGCAGGGGAGAATTTCCTGGTCATCGACTTGGACGCCTGTATCGACTGCGGGGTCTGCGAACCGGAATGTCCCGCCGACGCGATCGTATCCTACACCGACCCTCGGGCGACGCCGCAATGGCTGACGATCAACGCCACCTATGCGCGGCTTTGGCCCAACATCACCCGAAAGGGTCTGCCGCCAGCTGACGCCGACGCCTGGAAAGGCGTCGATGGTAAGCTCTCCCAATTGAGCGGCGAACCACAAACGCCCTGAGCTTTCCAGCGGCATGGCCGCGCTGGAGCCTTTGATCATCGGTTGCCACGTGATTGACGGAAGTCATGGCGCGTGGGCCAGGCCTATCGTTATGTAGTGCGGTCACATAACGAGGGGATTGCGGTGTTTAGGACATTTTTGCTGGCGGGGACGGTCTTGGCCGGGGCCGCCCAAGCCCAGACGAGCGCTGGCGACATCTATAATCTCGGCGAGGTGCAGGTCACCGCGCGCAATAGCGCTGGGGCGTTGGTCGGCGGCGCGATCGTCACCGGCGAGGCCCTGCGCAAGTTCGACAAGGTTAGCATCGACCAGGCCCTGGATCTCGTTCCTGGCGCGGCGGCGGGCAATACTGGCGGCTCGCGCAATGAGCGGGTGGCGTTCATCCGCGGCTTCGATCGCTTCCAGACCACCCTGTCGATCGACGGCGTGCGGGTTTTCCTGCCGGCCGACAACCGTATCGATTTCGCCCGCTTCCTGACCGCCGATCTGTCCGAGATCCAGGTCTCCAAGGGCTATGTCTCAGTGCTGGATGGCCCTGGCGGCGTCGGCGGCGCGATCAACCTGGTGACTCGCAAGCCGTCGGAGCCCTTCGAGGGCGCGATCCGCCTGGGCGCCGGCTTTGATGGCGACGGGTCGCTGAATAGCAATTCGGTCTCGGGCCGGATCGGCGGGCGCAGCGACCACGTCTACGCCCAGATCAGCGGAGCACGGAACAAACGTACCCACTGGGCTCCGCCCGACGATTATCGCCCCACCACCCTGGAGAATGGCGGCAATCGCGACCATTCCGACAGCGAGGACTGGCGGGTCAACGCCAAGGTCGGCTTCACCCCCAACGCCACCGACGAATACTCGCTGACCTATACTCGGCAGGAGGGCGAGAAGAACGCGCCCTACCATGTGACCGATACGGCCAGCACCCGCTACTGGACCTGGCCCTACTGGAACCTCGACAGCATCGCGTTGCTGACCAAGACCCAGGTCGCCGACAACGCCTATGTGAAGACCCGCTTCTATCGCAACACCTTCGAGAATGGCCTGTTCTCCTACGACAACGCCCGCCAGAACACCCAGACCCTGGGGCGGGCCTTCCGCTCCTACTATGACGACGTCGCCTATGGCGGGAACGTCGAGTTGGGCGTCGGGCTCTCGGCGACCAACAGCCTGAAGGCGGCGGCCTTCTACCGCCGCGACAAGCACGTCGAGTGGCAGCAGACCTTCGCCCCGGCCCTGGTCGAGCCCAAGCAGACCACGACCGAGGACACCACCTCGCTGGCTCTGGAAGACACCCAGAAGTTCGGCGACAAGGTCGATCTGGTGGTCGGCGCCTCTTGGGACCGCCGCGACCTGAAGATGGCCCAGGACTATAATTCGGGAGCCTTGGTCTTCTATCCGCTGACCGACGACAGCGCCTGGAACGGCCAGGCGGCGCTGATCTATCGTCCAAGCGAGGCGAGCCAGCTTCATGTCAGCGTCTCATCGCGCAGCCGCTTCCCGACCCTGTTCGAGCGCTATAGCTCGCGCTTCGGCACGGCGATCCCCAACCCCAGCATCAAGGCCGAGCGGGCGGTGAATTATGAGGTCGGCGGCAAGCTCGACCTGACCCCGGCGGTGCAGGTCGAAGGCGCGGTGTTCTACAGTGACGTCCAGGACGCCCTGATCCAGATCCCGGTCGCCCTGGGGCCTCCCTTCGGCACGGTCAGCCAGACCCGCAACGCCGGCAGCGGCGAATATTACGGGGCCGAGGCCTCGGTGACGGCGGCGCTGTCGCCGAGCCTGACGCTCGGCGGCAACTATACCTACCTGCACCGCGAGCTGACCGACCCGACCAACGCCGCCTTCCGGCCAACAGGTGTGCCGACCCACAAGCTGTTGGCCTATGCCGATTGGAAGGTCCTCGACCGTCTGACCCTGACGCCGAGCCTCGAGACCGCGTCCAAGCGCTGGACGGTGACGTCCAGTTCGCTGATCACCCCAGCCCGCTACTACCGCACGGGCGCCTATGTCCTGGCCAATCTGACGGCCCAGGTGACGGTGACGCCGACCACCGACGTCATCGTCGGGGTCCGAAACCTGCTCGATCAGCGCTACCAGCTGGTCGACGGCTTCCCCGAAGAAGGCCGCAACTTCCGCGCCGATCTGCGGGTGAAATTCTGATGCGCGTTCAGGAGAAGACCACCATGCGCTTCGTAGCTCTCGCCGCCGCTGGGCTGTGGCTCTCAGCGCCCTTGGCGGCTTCGGCTCTAATGGCCCCGGCGACGCCCGCGCCAGCCTGCGCCGCCCAGGACGCCGATCTGCCGGCCGAACTCAAGGGCTGGACCGCCAAGGTCCCCCTCGTCGCGGCGACCGGCGCCGAGGGGCTGGCCAAGGCGGCGCTGACGCCGGGCCAGGCCTATCTGTCGACCCTGTCCGCGACGCCGTCGGTGACCTATCTGGCCCAGCCGGAAAAGCCGGGCGGCTCGGTCAGCCATGGGGGCCTCTTCAGCCTGACCGTTCCGACGGCCGGGACCTTTGTCGTGGCCCTGGGGACGGCGGCCTGGATCGATCTGCTGAAGGACGGGGCTCCGGTGGTGTCGGCGTCGCACGGACGCGGGCCGACCTGCTCGACCCTGCGCAAGATCGTGGCCTTCGACCTGCAGCCCGGCCGCTATGTGGTGCAGATCTCCGCCAACGGTCCAGCCGAGTTGCCAATCATGGTCGCCCAGCGGCCCTGAGATGAATGACGTCCTGGCCAGATGGAGCCGGAGGCTGGCGCTGGTCGCCGGCCTCTGCGCGCTCGCGGCGACGGCGGCCGCCTTCGCGCCCATCGTCGCGCCGGGCTTCGATTGGCGGCTGCCGCCGGGCGTCACGCCGCCGCCGGTCCCGGCCGACAATCCCATGTCGGAGGCCAAGGTGGCGCTCGGCCGGCGCCTCTTCTACGACGCCGACCTGTCGATCGACGGGACCATGGCCTGCGCCACCTGCCACGAACAGCGTCACGCCTTCACCGACAGCAACGCCACCCATGCCGGCGTTCATGGCGATCCTGGCCGGCGCAACATCATGGCCCTGGCCAATGTTGGCTATTTTCGCAGCCTGACCTGGGGCGACCCGCGCATCGTCAGGCTGGAGGATCAGGCCCTGGTCCCAATCGCCGGCGAGCACCCCGTCGAGATGGGGTTCGCCAAGCAGGAACAGGTCCTCACCGCCCGCCTGGCCGCCAGCGCCTGCTACCAGCGGCTGTTCGTCGAGGCGTTTCCCGAGACGCACGGCGAGGTCAGCATGGCGACGATCGGCAAGGCCTTGGGCGCCTTCCAGCGCACCCTGCTGTCGTTCGACGCCCCCTATGACGCGCGCTGGCGTGGGGAAGCGGTGGCGACCTCGCCCGCCGCCCTGGCCGGTGAGCGGCTGTTCGCCAGCCAGGGCTGCGCGTCCTGTCACGCCGGCCCACTGTTCACCGACGCGGCCGGCGGCGCGCCGAAGCGGGCCTTCCATCGCATCGACCTGCCGTTCTCCGGCGACCAGGGCCTAGGCGAGATCACCGGACGGGAAGGGGACAGGGCCAGGTTCCGGACGCCGAGCCTGCGCAATGTCGCCCTGACCGCGCCCTATCTGCACGACGGCTCGGCCAAGACCCTGGCCCAGGCGATCCGCCGGCATCAGGCGGCGAGCGCGATCAGCGAGGCGGACGTCGTCGATCTGGTCGCCTTCCTCGATACGCTGACCGATCGGCGCTTCGTCACCAACCCGCGTTTGGCGCTGCCGCCGACCGTCTGCCAGGCTGGTTGAGCGGGGGCAGCCGCACGCGCCGGCGAGCGGCGACTTGGCGATGGGCGCCTTCGGAGCGCATAAGACGCCATGACGACACCGGCGACCATCCAGGCCTTCCTCCAGCTGCGCAAGGGCTCCTTGGCCCGTGTCGGCCCCGACCGCATCCGGTTGCTGGCCGCGATCCAGGCCCATGGCTCGATCACGGCCGCCGCCAAGGACATGGGGCTGAGCTACAAGGGCGCTTGGGACGCCGTCCAGGCGCTCAACAATCTGTTCGCCAAGCCGCTGGTCACCGCCCAGACCGGCGGTCGCCAGGGCGGGGCGGCTCAGGTCACCCCGGCCGGCCAAGCGGTGCTGGGCGCCTACGCTAAGGTCGAGGAAGGCTTGAGCCTGCTTGTCGATCAACTCGAACAGGCGCTCGGTGGGGCCGACGCCGATCTCAAATCCCTGATCTGGAGTTTTGGCATGAAGACCAGCGCCCGCAACGCCCTCCGCGGCGTCGTCGAAAGCGTCACGGACGGCGCCGTCAACGCCGAGGTGACCTTGAGGGTGTCGCCCGCCATCGTGATCGTGGCGATCATCACCCGCGACAGCGTCGCCGACCTAGGCCTCGCCCCCGGGCGCGAGGCCGTGGCGCTGATCAAGTCGAGCTTCGTGATCCTGGCGCCGGGCGAGGAGCCGTTGAAAATCTCGGCGCGTAACCGGCTGGCCGGCACAGTGATCCGTCATGAACCCGGGGCCGTGAACGACGAGGTCGTCATCGAGCTGGAGCCTGGAAAAACCATCACCGCCACCGTCACCCGTGAGAGCGGGGAGCGGCTGGACTTCGCGGTCGGCGCGCGCGCTCAGGCCCTGATCAAGGCCTCGCACGTCATCTTGGCGGTCGACTAGGGGCGCCCTGGCCTCAGGCCGGATCAAGCCCGGCCAGGTGCGCCGCCAGGGCCAGGCGGCGGATCTTGTCGGGCTCAAAGCCGGCGAAGGCCTGCTCGGCGGTGGCCATGGCCCGGGTATCGACGATCCGGCCCTGGCCCATGGTCAGGACGCGGTCGGCGATGCGCCGGACCTCGAGGACGTCGTGGCTGACATAGAGCACGGGAATAGCCAGGGCCTGGTGCAAGCGTTCGAACACCGGCAGGATTTCGGCCTTGCTGTCGGCGTCCAGGCTCGACATCGGTTCGTCGAGCAACAGCAGGCGCGGCTGGCTCAGCAGCGCCTGACCCAGGGCGACCCGCTGCCGCTCGCCGCCCGACAGTGTGCCGGGCGCGCGCTCGAGCAGTCCGTCAAGCCCGGCCAGGGCCACGACCGCGTCAAAGGTCACGGCTTCGCCATGCTTGGCGCGACGCTGGCCGTAGCGGAGATTCTCCAGCACCGACAGATGGGCCAGCAAGCTCGCGTCCTGGAACACAAAGCCGATGGCGCGGCGATGGGTCGGAATGAAATGCCTATCATCCTGCCAGGTCTGTCCATCGACCACGAGCCGTCCGTTCAGTCGCGTCAGGCCGGCGATGCAGCGCAACAGGCTGCTCTTGCCCGAGCCCGAACGCCCGACCAGTGCGGTGACGCCGCGGGCTGGCAAGGTCAGTTCCGCATCCAGCGTGAAATCGCCCAAGCGCCCAGTGAACCGTGCCTGCAGTCCGCCGCCAGAAACGCTCATGACGCCGCCTGGCCGGCCCGGCGCTCGATCAGCAGCATGGCCAGCATCACCAGGAAGGCGAAGGTTAGCAGACCCAGGGACAGGGCATGAGCCTGGGCGAACTGTAGCGACTCGACCAGCGAATAGATCCGCGTCGAAACCACTTCAGTCTTGCCCGGCACCGCCCCGCCGATCATCAACACCACGCCGAATTCGCCGACCGTATGGGCGAAGACCAGCACGGCGGCGGCGAGAAATCCGCGCCGGGCCTGGGGAACCGCCACCGTGAAGAAGGCGTCCAGCGGCGTGGCGCGCAAGGTGGCGGCCACTTCCAAAGGACGCTCGCCCATGGCCTCGAAGGCATTGCGGATCGGCTGCACCGCGAAGGGCAGGGAATAGATCATTGAGCCGATCACCAGTCCGGTGAAGGTGAAGGCCAGGGTGCGGACGCCAAACGGATGCAGCAGGCTCATCAGTGGGCTGGACGGCGCCAGGGCGATTAGCAGGTAGAAGCCCAGCACGGTCGGCGGCAACACGATCGGCAGGGCGGCGACCGCGGCGATGATCTCCTTCCACCACGTGCGGCGGCGCGCCAGCCACCAGGCCAGGGGCGTGGCGACGATGAGCAGCAGGACGGTCGTCAGCCCCGCCAGTTTCACCGTCGTCCAGATGACTTCAAGCATGGGCGAGGTTCTAGCGGATCTCGTAACCGTAGCGCTTGATGATCGCTATGGCCTGGGGGCTCTTGAGGAAGGCCATAAAGGCCTTGGCGGCGGGGTTCTTGTCTCCGGTGTAGAGCAGCACCGCCTGCTGGTCGATCGGGACGTGATTGCTGCTGGGCACGAGCCAGCGCGAGCCGCCCTGCTCGTTGATCACCTGCGATAGCGCGACAAAGCCCAGTTCCGCCGCGCCGGTTTGGACGAACTGGTAGGCCTGGGTAATCGACGCGCCCTGGACGATCTTCGGCTTCAGCGTGTCATAGAGTTTCAACTTGGTGAGGGTCTGGACCGCCGCCACCCCGTAGGGGGCGGCGGCCGGGTCGGCGATCGCCAGCTTTTCGAATTTGCCGCTCGACAACACCGCGCCCTTGGCGTCGACCAGGCCCGGGGTCTTGGAATAGAGCACCAGGCGACCGACGGCGTAGGTAACGCGCGATCCGGCCACGGCCAGACCGTCCTGCTCGGCCTTCTTGGGCCGATCGGCGTCGGCTGACAGGAACACCTCATAGGGCGCGCCATGGGCCATCTGGGTGTAGAACTGCCCCGATGAGCCGAAGCTGAGGATCGCCGTATGGCCGGTCTTGGCCTTGAAGGCGGCGGCGATGTTCTTGGCCGGTTCGGTGAAGTTGGCGGCGACGGCGACCTGAGTGTCGGCGGCCAGGGCCGGCGCGGCCCCGAAAGCCAGGAGCGCACTGAAGGCGGCCAGGCCGAGGATCTTGAAGCGGCGAGTGATCATGGGAGTGTCCTTGGTCTGGCGCCTCAGAACGCCATCTGTGAGTCGCGCGGGTCGGGCGCGGTGGCCGCGCGCGCGGCGCGGGTCGGAGCGGCCGCTACGGAGCCGCGCTCGCCGGCGGGGGTGGCGACGGCGAGCGCGAGCGCGGAGACGCCGATGAGTGTTCTGCTGTGCATGACCGACCCATTCAGGCCTGCCTCCGAAAAGGGAGGCGAGCGAGGTGTTGCGGCGTTATATAGCAATACTGCAGAACGCGATTGATTGTCATCAAGCCCGCCAGGTCTTGCCGCCTCGACGGCGCTGAAGCCTGCCGTTTGGCGTCGCTCCAAGACCTGGGCGCGTCCGCGGGCCTGGGATGATCGCCCTGGCGGCGCTCGGTCGCGCCTTGGCCGGAGGCCGGCCAGGACTCGGCGCCGCCTAGCGCGATCCTCGCACCGGACGCGCGCGCCGGGCGCGAACGTCCGGTCCTTCGGCGGTCTCGCCAGGAGCCCCTTTGCCGGCGTGCTTGCGCTCAGCCAGCCAGGCCTCGACCTCTCCCAAGTCCCAGACCACGCATCGGCGGGTCAGGGCGAAGCGGCGGGGAAACTCTCCGCGGCGCTCCATCTCATAGATGGTCGTGTCGGCCAGGGGCACGATCTTGCGCAACTCCGGCCGGCGGATGGCGCGGG
>Ga0209066_10000868_pt1 | contig 42159 bp, 48 predicted proteins | sample All_14_2_FD_187198 | JGI IMG/M metagenome (GOLD analysis project Ga0209066, IMG submission 187198) | Freshwater microbial communities in response to fracking from Pennsylvania, USA - Allegheny Zone_MetaG_DW_15 (SPAdes) (version 2) ... | reverse complement strand
CGGTCGTCTGTGGCGCACGCGAAGCAAGGCATGCGTCCGACACACTCACAGGGCGATCCTGCTGGCGTGCGATAAACAGCTCCAGCAGCATGTCCCAGGCCGGTTCACCAAACAGCCCCTCGGGAAAGAGAGCCTCGCGGGCACGCCGGGCCTCGATGCAGGCCTGCGCCAGCATGAGACGCCGCAGCGCACGAAGTTCGTCCAGGGTGTTGCCATTAGGTGCTTCCACATAGCCTGTGGCGTCGTCCTGCTCCCAGTGCGATGATCGATCTGCTGCCATGGCTGCGAAAGGGGTGCAAATCGTTCCGGATTCGCAAGGGCCACGATTGATATATCAAACGTTGATATGCGGTGCGGCGACGTTCCTCGCACTTGATTCAAGAGCTTGGCGTCCATCAAGCGATTGAACAGAGGTAGCGATCTGCCCCGCCTGCGCGACGCCAAAGGCCCTAACGGCTTGAAGGCTGATAACGAGCCATGGCACCGCGTCCGACCACGCAATTCGCCCGGCGTATGCCAGCGCTGATACGAATGCGGCAGGCCCGCAGATTTGTCGTAGGCAGGCGCCGGCGTTTCATGAGGTGGGAATGACCGATCTCCGCTCGATCGTTGAGGCGATGCTACATAAGGCGCCAGCATGGGTCAGGCACGATCTCGCACGGAAGCGCCAAAAGTCCGGCTTCACGCGGCAAAGGCGCTTGCGGCAATGATCGAGGCCACGCAGCCATCCCGTAGCTTTTGACAATCGCCGGAGCCCTTTGGGTCGACCATGTGGGAGAGGCCTTTCAGGCACCCTATCCTAAACACTTTCCAGCCGGCCTTCGGATCGGCTTTCTTTTGTCTGCTGCAGCGGGGACGAATCGCACAATCGGCGCTCCGCCCCCGACCTTGTTAGAAGTGGAAGATCACCCCGCCCATGGGCCGGAGGCTGTCGAAATCATAGGTCTCCATCTGCAGGCGGAGGCGTACGCCGCTGTTGCCGGTGATACCGCCCAGGCCGATGTCTTTGGGACCAATCTCGGCGCCGACGCCGTAAATCCAGTCCTTCTCATTGCCATAGCCACGCTTGCCATTGACCCATTGGTAGCCGGCCGAAGCGAAGACCATGCCGCTGTCGCCCGCGCGTGCACCGACACGTCCACGCACACCATACTCCCAATCGATGTCGCTAAAGCCCTTGGTGGCATTGCCCTCCGCGCCGACGAACACCGGACCAAGCGGAATATTGACGCCGGCGACGCCGCTCAGCAGCGCCCCGCCGGGACGATCGCCGCCAATCGAGCCCATCTCGCTTGTCCGGTCAAAGCTGTGATAGCCCCCAAGTACGCCGACGTAGGGCTCAATGCCGAAGGCCGGCGTGCCATCGGGTGCGCTTGCGGGTGCCTCGTCCTGCGCAATCGCAGTGGCGGGGATCATCGCCGCTAATGCGGCGGCGAGGAAAAACTTGTTCATAATCAACTCCATTCACTCGTCTTCAACCGGACACGCCGGAAGAGCAGGGCAGAACAGGCACGGCAGATTATGGTTGCGCTGGAAAATATTGTTTCGCTTCCGGCCGTGGCCAATCGGCAACAGCGGCAGACGGCGACTTGAAATTGGCGATCGGCGTTCATAGCGAACGCCCCATGACTGATTTGCGTGCAATCGTTGAGGAGGTCCTGCACAAGGCCCCAGCTTGGATCAGGCACGATCTCGCTTCAGAAGAATTTCAGGTTCGGGTGCGCGCGGAAGAGGCGCTGGCGGCGAGGATCGAAGCAGCGCTTTTGGGTCTCGGATGACTTAGGAGGTTGGATTGCGGACGTTCGTGTTGGAGGCCATTGTACCCGGATGCCAAAGTATCAACCAATCGACGTGGGCGTTTCCATAAAGGCAGTCGCCAGCGATCTGCTTGCATTCCGGTGGGATGCGAACGGTATTGTCGCGGATTTCATCCTGCCGGATGACGACGGTCACGCGCTGCGAGTTTCATTCGACCGCTGTTGCATCGTGCGCCTATTAGATGAAATGCCTCTGAGCATTGAAGAAGACGACACTCCCAATGAGGGATTGGTTCCCAATCATTTCGCTTACCGGCTTGAGGGAGCGCGCTTCGCTCGCACACAATCCGACGCATGGAAGGAGATAGTCGGGCCAGTGACCCACTACCAGTTTGTTACCGGCATGGCGTGTATGGACGTCTTGAGCGGCGCCACCCCCTCGTTTTTGGTAGTACCACGCGAAAACTGAACGTCCGGAAATTGTCGCTTCTGGTCCGCCCGGTTTTGCGTTCAATCATGATCAGGACAGAACCTGGAATGGGCGCGGACAGGCGGAAGCCGTTCAACCAAAAACGGCAGAAATCCAGGCCAAATACGAAAAAAAGAAAAGAGACCCTGCCCTGACCATTATTACTCGGCTGGTTTCGACTCTGCGTCTTCAAATGCGTGCAGGGCTCGGCTCCTTTGCGACTGCAGCACCTTGAAGTATGGGCATCGAAACGGCCTCCCCTCACTGGATCACGCACATGTCATTGCTCGACACCGCGATATCATTTGCGGCGCTGGCCCACGCGGATCAGAGGCGCAAATACTCCGGTGAGCCGTACATCTGCCATCCGATCGAAGTGATGCAGACGGTCCGGTCTGTGACGCATACGGAGGAGATGCTGATCGCCGCCGTGCTGCATGACGTCATCGAAGACACGCCGGTTACGGAGCTGGAGATCGGCAGGCGCTTTGGTGATGACGTCCTGCGCCTGGTCGTGGAGTTGACCGAGCCCGTCATTGAAGGGAACAGAGCAACCCGGAAGGCGGCTGAGGTTGAGCGGCTGGCGTCCATCTCGGGCGCCGCCCAGACCATCAAATATGCCGACCTGATATCGAACACCGTGTCGATCGTTCGGTACGACAGGGGCTTTGCCAAGGTCTACCTACAGGAGAAGGCTCAGGCGCTCGATGTGATGGTGTGCGGGGACGCCGGCTTGCGGGACCGGGCGTTCAAGGCGTTGAGATCGGGTGAGATGAGCCTGTCACTTGCGGCAATGGCAGGCGGGCAGCATCCGTAACCTGTAGGTCAGCAGTTGGTCGCAGCAGCGCAGATGTCCGAAGGTATAGACATCATGGCCACACCTTTGGTCGCGCTGTCGTGGGGCAAGGGCATGGGGGCAGATACCTCATTCGGCACAGAGCGCCTCGTCGACCATCGCTCGCCAGACGTGCTCAGCAAAGCCCTGTCGTATCCTGGTGTGGTGCCTAAGGGCGTCGTCGCCATGATCGACCATATGGTCACTCGGCTCCCGTATCGCTCCCAGCACCTCCCGAACCATGCTGATATATCTTTCCCACGCATGATGGGAGTCGCGGACGCCAGCTTCAACGAGAACGTCGTCGTTGGCGGACACCCATCGATCGGGGTCTACGCCGAAGTCATGGCAGATGGCACGCGCTGCGCGTTTGGTGAGCGGGTTCTGTCGTTCGCGCCCGCCAGGCCGGAATCCTGTCACATCGTTCGGCATACTCACCTCCGATGGCCCAATGCAGCCCTCATATGGTCCGTGTGCTAGGAGGATTGACGCCATTTGACGGCATTTCCGTCATCTGAGCCTGCAGACGGCATCAGTGGGATCGAACGCTTTGATATAACACGCTTTTATAAACACGGGTCCTTACTGGGGGCTTTTAGAGGGTAAAGCGGTGCGGAACCCCGATTTCGACACGAATATCCTATCGGCAAGTGCAGGATTGTTAGAACTTCGACTTTTGCCTCACCCCGCTATCGGTATACGCGTTCCGCAGCCAAGCGAGCGTCGCGGGCGGCAGCCACGGTTCCAAATGTCCCGAGGTAGACCGTCCTTCCGTTCACCCAGATGCTCGCGACCAGGCGCTCGCTTTTGAGCGCATAAACACCCGGCTCGCCCGTCGCGCTGGTACGGATCGACCTCTGACATTCCACACGCGTCGTGTCGTAGAGATTGTCGAACCGATTATTTGAGTGATCACCGTCACGGTGCCGAACGATGTCGCCAGGCCAGCGTCCTGTCTGCATCGCCCAAATGACCCGATGCACCTGATGGCGTTGGTCGAAGAGCTTGATGGTCCGGCTGCCGTCCGGTAGCCGCGTTTCGCCAGCGGGCTTGCCGGCGTATCGCGAATTCCACCATGCCCAGGACCTCTTGTCCGGGAACAGCCTTTGGGGACGCTCACGCCAGGTGAGGTTTCCCGAATCCTCGTCATATTCCAGCAAATCGCGCAGCAGTGACGGCGATAGAAATTTGGGCATCTCGGGCTCCTTAATGCTGAAGCGCAGCAGCACTATAAAGCGTCGACAACAGGCTAACAGCCGGCGGCATCAACCGTGACGTCGGGCGCGACACCATGAAACCACCAGATCGCCGGCGCCTCCCATCGGCCCGCGGCGAGGCTTCGATATGGTCAATCCATATCTCGCGCTAAATTGGCCTACATCACCTTTCTCTGAGTTCTGGGTGCGGTGCTGATGCTCATTGGGCTGTACGAGATCGTTTCGTACGTTGCCGCTGGAGAAGTCTGAGAACTTCACCGACAGCATAAGCAGGGCAAATGGAGCACATACCGGTTTAGGCCCGCATGATGAAGCGAGCGACGGCCTGCGCCTACAGCGATCTCTCATCAGCTGGATTCGAGAGGGAAGCGACCAACGACCGGCTGCCATCTCAGAACGCCCGATTGTTAGAACTTCGGGTCTGCATCGGAGCGCAGCGGCTCTACGACCGAGAACGCGCCCATTCTGCAACTGCCTCTTCAGTACTTTTGGCTACATCTGCCACGCAGTCATAAATCGCCTGCATCGACACTCGCTGATTGGGAACAAAACCCTCTTCAATGTTGCGGAGGCGAACCACAACGCGGACGTCAATGCTGTATGTTGCCGTCGCGCCTTTGGGTAAGATGCATAGAACCAGTGCGTTTCGCTGCTCATCCCAGCGCGGCGGCAACTCATATATATCTACGCTTGTGGCCGAGAATGTTCGCGCGAAAGCATCGGAAGAGGACATGCCTATTGGCGTCAGGAGCCGGTGCTTCGACTCATTGGCGTATTTGTTCAACAGCCAAATGAGATCATTTCCGCCCCTGTAAGGCTGCAAGGCACGGAAATGATCAACAATTTCTGTAGGGATGTCTCGACAGTTGCCCCGCCTGATCACATCCGTTTCAAGGCGATCGGCGCCATCAGCGATGGGAAACTGACACTTCCGCGCTTGGGCATTCCCCGCAACTTCAGCAGCTGCGAACCCACAACCGTCTAAGACTGCGCGGGCAGACTCCATAAAATCAGCAGCGTCACCCTTTACGCCAGCCGGAATACCCCAACCGAGTTGAAATTTATGGATCTGCCTCTCGGTGACCGGCTCGATCTCGATGACCCGATTTAGTGGTACACCTGCACAGTATTTTTTGATGCCCGCTTGAGCATTGCGCAGATGCTTCTCCGCCCGAACGAGCCTATCTCTGACCTTGTCGAACTGTTTCACTTACCTCTCCCAGCTCGTTGCCGAATCAAATCGATTGGCGCGCCAGTATGTCTGAGGTTTCGCATAACTGCTTTCAGTCTAACAACTGCCGCCAAAACCTGATCGACACACCTCCAGTCCTATGTTCTGTTGGCTTTGCGTCTCCGCACGGTCGAGAGGATTGGCAGCATGAGCGCTGAACTGCTTGAAATGGATCGTCAGATCACCAGGGCGCTCGAGTTGGGCAAGGGAACCAAGATCGCCATTGCGAGCCTTGATATCCTCGTCTCTTCCGGAGTCGTTGATGCGTTGAAAGCTGCAGCCGCCAAAGCTCTTACCGCCCGCGCGCAAGAGCGGCAAGATAGCCGCGCGCGAGCGAACGAGACCGAACCAGTTGACACCGCGGCTCAAGCCATCGTTGCCAGATGCGCCGGCCTGATCATTGATTTGGACCGGCGCCTCACCCGCAAGATCGAGCGCGGAAAGGCGATGATACTGTCCGACGAGGATATGGACATTCTCGTCATCACTGGCGCGGTTTCTGCCCTAAAAAGTGCCAGCGCGAACGCATTGGGCGCGCTGGCAGAGTCTCGGCAGCAAGCGCGCAACTGCTATCGCGATGAACTGGTCGACGCTCGCGCCCGCGGGCAGCATGAAGCTGTGCGGCAGTTACATGCACTCTTCGTCGAAACGAGCCGAGTCCCCCGCCCAAAGTTGGACGATTGAGAAAGGTCTAATTGCATGAGCGACGCCATCATCGAACTCGACCGCAAAATCAGTCGTGCGATTGATCGGGGAAACGGGGTGAAGCTGAGCATCGCTGATCTTGATCTTCTGGTTTCGATTGGATCGATCGATGCACTAAAAGCGGGAGCATCAAAGGCGCTGACGGAACGGGCCGAACAACGGCGCAGGGAGCGTGAAGAACGTCGGCCGACGGTGGTGCGCAGTCCAGTACGACGTGCTTCGCGAGAAGATGCCAAGGAAGCACTGAGGCTAGCGCGTATGATTTAGCAATGAGTCTCAAGGGTAAATAAGATTGCCCCCTGCGAATCCACGATAATCGAACGTTCCCATGTCGCATCCATGTTGCATGGAGGTGCCGGAACACCGCGCAAATCTGCGGAAAAAGACGGAAAATCGTTGAACTCGGCGGAACCCGACACCGCGATCGAATCAGCCGACCTATCGGGCCTAAGTTTCTGATATTACTTGGGTTCTAATGGTAGCGGAGGAGGGACTTGAACCCCCGACACGCGGATTATGATTCCGCTGCTCTAACCAGCTGAGCTACTCCGCCCCGGAAGGGCCACAGGACCATGCCGGCCATGTGCGAGGGCGCGCTATACGCAGGCTATACCGGGCGGTCAACGGGCCATTTGACGACAACGATCGACGGCGAAGACTTGTCAGCGCGACCAAAGCGCGCCAAGCACGCGCTTCCCGCGTACGGGTAAGGATGAGGACAGAGATGAGCCATTACGATGTGTTGATCGTTGGTGCAGGACATGCAGGTGCACAGGCGGCCATTTCGCTGCGTCAGCTGGGCTTCGCGGGCACTGTCGCGATGCTGGGCGATGAGCGCGAGCCGCCCTATGAACGCCCTCCGCTGTCCAAGGAATATCTGTCCGGCGACAAGACTTTCGAGCGCATCCTCATCCGTCCCATGGCCTTTTGGGAAGAGCGCAAGGTGGACATGCTGCTGGGCAAGCGCGTTACCGCCGTCGATCCTGCGGGCAAATTCGTCACACTCGCCGATGACAGCCAGATCAGCTACGACAAGCTCATCTGGGCGGCGGGCGGTAGCCCGCGCCTGCTGACTTGCCCTGGCGCCGAAGCCAGCGGCATTTTTTCCGTGCGTCGTCGCGATGACGTCGATGCGATCATGGCGCGCCTGCCCGACATCAAGAACGTGGTTGTCATCGGTGGCGGCTATATCGGGCTCGAAGCAGCGGCCGTCCTTGCAAAGTTCGGCAAGAAGGTGGTGCTGCTCGAAGCGCTCGACCGCGTGCTGGCGCGCGTCGCGGGTGAGGCCCTGTCACGCTTTTACGAAGCCGAGCATCGCGCCCATGGTGTCGATGTACGACTGGGCGTGAAAGTGGACAGCATCGAATCCACGGATGGGCGGGCCACTGCCGTCATCATGGAGGATGGCGAACGGATCGAAGCCGACATGGTTATCGTCGGCATCGGCATTATTCCCGATACCGCGCCGTTGATCGCTGCCGGAGCGGCAGGCGGCAACGGCGTGGATGTTGACGGTTTCTGTCGCACCAGCCTGCCCGACGTCTATGCCGTCGGCGATTGCGCGTCTCATGCCAACGGCTTTGCGCGCGGCGCGCAGATCCGCCTGGAATCGGTCCAGAACGCGAACGATCAGGCAAAGGTCGCAGTCCAGCACATCCTGGGTCAGGAAACGGAATATGACGCCGTGCCATGGTTCTGGTCGAACCAGTATGATCTGAAGCTGCAAACGGTCGGCCTGTCTACCGGACACGATCAGACCATACTACGCGGCGATCCGGCCACGCGCAGCTTCTCGGTGCTGTATCTGAAAGGCGGCAAGCTGATCGCGCTCGATTGCGTCAATATGGTCAAGGACTATGTTCAGGGCCGCGCCCACGTCGTGTCAGGGGCAGTTCTGGATCAGGCGCAACTGGCGGATGCTGGCGTGCCGCTAAAGGAAGTCGGCCTCGCCTGATCCGCGAAAGCGCGCGGTGCGGATCACCTCCCACGGTCCGCCCCGGTAGCGCCAGGCAGCAAGACCCGCGATCGCCAATGGTCGCGGGCGGAAGTCTTTCGACAGCGCCGCGCTGAGCGTGCGTGCCGCGGCGGGCTCCACCTTGTTCTGGACGGTGATATGCAAACGCGGCCGCGTCACACTGTCCTGTGGCGTCAGTAGGCCATGGAAACGATCCGCCATGGCGGCGCGCAATGCCAAAAGGCCGGGACTGTCCACGTCGTAAGCTACGCCTCTGCCCAGGTTCCTTACCCCCGCCAGCGTCGCAAACGGTGCTTTTGCCGCACCGAGTCGGCGCATCTCTCCCAGCAACTCGGCCTCCACCGATGGCGGCAAGTGGTGGAAAAGCGTGATATGGGCAGGGACCTGATTCCGCGCGGCAGGAAAGTGCGCGCGTCGCAGGCCATCGGCCCAGCGAAAATCGGCATCTCCCAGCATGGCGGTTAGTATGATCGGTGCCTGGTCCATAGTCACACGCCCGGCCGGCATCCGGGATGGTGCGCACCCGTAATAGCCTTTATGATGCGCACATAAATGAAGGGGAGAAGAATGATGTCGTCCAGCCGAAACCTGACCATCGTCGCCGTCATCGCTCTCCTTTGGAATCTGACCGGCATTGCTTTCTTCTTTATGCAGTACACAGCAGATCTGGACGCGCTGGCAAAGATCGACCCGTATCAGGCCAAGGCTTTTTCCGAGATGCCTAGCTGGCAGTGGGCTGTCTATGCCATTGCCGTGTTTGCAGGCCTTGCCGGTACGATCTGTCTGTTTCTACGCAGCAGACGCGCTATTCCGCTCTACATCCTCTCGCTCACTGCCGTAATCGTGCAGTTTGGCTACACATTCTTCGCTACCGACATCATTGCGGTGATGGGCTGGGGCAAGGCTGCAGGCTTTCCCGTCTTCATCTTCATCGCAGCCCTGGCGCAGTTGCTATACGCCCGGACAGCCGCCGCCAGAGGCCTGCTGCGCTGACGCGCTAAAGTTCGCCGCGCTCCCGGCGGATCGCGTACCAGCGTTTCACATTCGCGTTATGCTGCTCCAGCGTATCCGCGAAGATGTGCCCGCCCTTCCCGTCCGCGACGAAATAGAGCGCGCGCGTCTGCGCCGGTTGCAGGACCGCCAGGATCGAAAGCCGCCCGGGATTGGCAATCGGCCCCTTGGGCAGGCCCGTCATCGCATAGGTATTATAGTCGTTGACCGCCGCAATCTCTGACCTGCGGATGCGACGGCCCAGCGGCTTTCCCTTTGTGATCGGATAGATGATCGTCGGGTCGGCCTGCAGCATCATACCGGTGCGCAACCGATTGGAATAAACGCCGGCGACGGTTGGACGCTCGGCGGGAACGCCTGTCTCCTTCTCGACAATGCTGGCCAGGATCACGGCCTCGCGCGGACTCTTGACCACTGTCTGCGGGCTGCGTTCCTTCCACAGCTCGTCCAGCACCTTCGCCATCGCGTCCTGCATGCGCTTTAACACAGCCGCGCGCGACTCGCCTTTGTCATAGGCATAGCTGTCTGGAAGCACGCTACCTTCAGCCGGCACGGGCACGTCACCGGTCAGATCCTCCTGCGCCATCAGACGTTCATGCACCAGGATCGACGGCATCCCCTCCGGGATCGTGACCAGGCGCACCATCACTTTGCCGCCCTGCAGCAACTCCAGAATTTCGGCGCCGCTCGCGCCTTTGGGAATCACATAGGTACCGGCCTTGATGGGCGCCGATCCACCCAGCAGCTTCGCCAGCGCCAGAAAGGTGTCCGACGAACGGATGGTGCCGGCTTCCTCCAGTACCTTGGCCGCGCCACGCAGCGATGATCCCTCCGGAACCACCACCTCTGTATCGCTCTTGGCGGGGCCGGCGCCCGACCAGCCCGACAGCACTGTGAAGGAAATCACTGCGACGGCCAACGCAGCCACGATCAGAATCAGGCAACCGTCGCGCCGCAGTTTCACGAATCCGTCTCCCGTCAGATCGCCTTCATGACCAGGCTGGCATTGGTTCCGCCAAAGCCGAAGCTGTTGTTCAGCACCGCCTTGATCTTCCGCTCCTTGGCGACGTGCGGCACCAGGTCCACACCGGCGCAATTCTCGCTCGGATTGTCGAGGTTGAGCGTCGGCGGCGCGATCTGGTCACGCATGGCGAGAATGCAGAAAATGCTCTCCACCGCGCCCGCGCCGCCCAACAGATGACCGATGGCCGACTTGGTGGACGACATCGACAACGCGCCGATCGCATCACCGAACAACTTGCGCACCGCGCCAAGCTCCAGTTCGTCGCCTAGCGGCGTCGACGTGCCATGCGCGTTGATGTAGTCGATGTCGGACAGACTCAGGCCGGACTTCTTCATGGCCATCTGCATGGACCGAAACGCTCCCGAACCTTCCGGGTGCGGTGCGGTCACATGATAGGCATCGCCCGACAGGCCATAGCCCACGACCTCGGCATAGATCTTCGCGCCGCGCGCCTTGGCCCGCTCATATTCCTCAAGCACGACGACGCCTGCGCCCTCGCCCATGACGAAACCATCGCGATCCTTGTCGTACGGGCGGCTCGCCCGTGTCGGGTCGTCGCGGAAGCCGGTGGAAAGAGCGCGCGCTTGGCCGAATCCGGCGATACCGATCGGGCAGATGGTGCTTTCCGCGCCACCGGCCAGCATCACGTCGGCGTCGTCCATCGCAATCATGCGCGCGGCGTCGCCGATGGAGTGCGCGCCCGTCGAGCACGCCGTGACCACGGCGTGATTCGGACCCATCAGGCCATATTTGATCGAGACCTGCCCTGAAATCAGGTTGATGAGGCGTCCATGGACGAAGTGCGGCGACACCCGCTTCGGCCCCTTCTCGGCCAACACCAGCGATTCGCTCTCGATACCGGGCAAACCGCCGATACCCGATCCGATCGAGCAACCCGCGCGGAACCGTTCTTCCTCGCTCATGTCGAGCAGGCCGGCATCCTCCAGCGCCTGCCCGGCGGCATCGATGCCATAGACGATGAAGGGATCGACCTGCCGCTGGATCTTATGGTCCACGCGCTTGCTGGCGTCGAAACCATATTCATGATCGGCTGGTTTCACCTCACAGGCATAGTTGCTCTGGAAGTCGGTCGCGTCGAAGCGCGTGATCGTCGCCGCGCCGGATTTCGACGCGATGATGTTCTTCCAGCTCGTCTCGACATCGGCGCCCAGTGGCGACACCATCCCCAGACCGGTTACGACGACACGACGCATATCCTTGCTCCTGACCAGCGGCTCCTGTGTCCGGGAGCCAAGCACATGTAAGCGCTGAATTCTTCCAAGAAAGGCTGGCGGTTTCGCCCGGCCCTAACGCGAAACGGCCCTCCGTCCACCGGTCGCGCCGGGGTGAGAGGGCCGCTCCTAAGGTGATCGGCCCGCAGACGAGCGGCCGCGAAAACCCTTACTGCTTGCTGTCGATATAGTCGATCGCGTCCTTCACGGTCGCAATCTTCTCGGCGGCATCGTCAGGGATCTCGACGTTGAACTCTTCCTCGAACGCCATGACCAGCTCGACGATATCAAGGCTGTCCGCGCCCAGATCGTCGATGAAGCTGGCGTCCTCGGTCACCTTCTCGGCTTCCACGCCCAGATGCTCGACAACGATTTTCTTAACGCGATCCGCGGTCTCGCTCATGAAGAGGTCCTTCTTACTGGTTTATAGCGGATGAATATCCGTTCAGGGGCTTGCCCTAGTGCGAAGCCGCATATGAGGCAAGAGGCAAGGCGTGGTGCGGCGCAGCGAGAAACCGGTCGCCCATGGCCTTAGATCATCGCCATGCCGCCATTCACATGCAAAGTCTGGCCTGTGACATAACCGGCCTCGCGGCTGGCAAGGTAGACGACGGCCGCGCCGATATCCACGCCTTCGCCCAGCGCGCCGGCGGGAATCTTCGCCGTAATGGCCTCCTTCTGCGTATCGTTGAGCGCATCGGTCATTGCCGACCGGATGAAACCCGGCGCCACGCAGTTCACCGTGATGCCCCGGCTCGCCAGTTCCTGTCCCAGCGCCTTCGACATGCCGATGATGCCGGCCTTCGACGCTGCATAGTTCGCCTGCCCCGGATTGCCCGTCACGCCGACGACGGAGGTGATGGAGATGATGCGGCCGAAACGCGCCTTCATCATCGGCTTGGCCGCTGCACGGCAAAGGCGGAACGCCGCCTCCAGATTGACCGAGATAACGTCCGACCACTCATCGTCCTTCATGCGCAGGATGAGGTTGTCGCGCGTCACCCCGGCATTGTTGACCAGGATGTCGATCTTGCCACCCAGCGCTTCAACCGCCTCCGGCACCAGTGCGTCCACAGCCGCCGGATCGGACAGGTTGCACACCAATGTTTTGTGGTTGCCGCCCATTGTCGCGGCGAATGCGGACAGCTTTTCGGCATTGCTGCCGGACAACGCCAGTGTGGCGCCCTGCGCTGCCAGCGCCTGTGCGATGGCGGAGCCGATGCCGCCGGATGCGCCTGTTACCAGCGCGGTCATGCCAGTCAGGTCGAACATGTCAGTCTCCTTTGAAATTGGGCGGACGGCGTTCGATGAACGCATTGATCGCCTCGTCATTGTCGGCGGTCGCATGGGCCAGCGCCTGCATTGCGCCCGACATTTCCAGTATATTGGCCAGGTCCGCCGTTCGCGCCGCCCGCAGCAACCGCTTGGTCATGCGCGTCGCATGTGGCGGATTGGCGGCAATCTTGCTCGCAATGCGGCGCGCCGTCGTCATCAGCGCATCGTCGGGCACCACTTCGCTTACCATGCCGATCCTCAGGGCCTCGGCCGCGTCGATCGTTTCACCCGTCAGCGCCAGTTCGGTCGCCTTTGCAAAGCCCACTACACGGGGCAGCAGCCATGCACCGCCGTCGCCGGGAATGATGCCCAGCTTGACGAAACTTTCGGCAAACCGCGCTGATTGCCCCGCGACACGCACGTCACACATTAAGGCAAGGTCGCATCCCGCGCCAATCGCTGGTCCGTTCACGGCAGCTACGACCGGCAGTTCCAGCGCCTCGAACATCAACGGAAGCCGCTGGATGCCCGCGCGATAGTTGCGTCGCGTCTGCGCCGGAAGGCTGGCGCGCAACCCGCCGCTATCGGGCACCATCGCCTTTAGGTCGCCCCCGGAAGAAAAGGCGCTGCCTGCCCCGGTGAGGATCGCCACCCGCACCGACATGTCACGATCGGCTTCCTCAAACACGCCGCATAGCGCATCCACCATCGCCACGTCTGATATGGGATTGCGCTTTTCAGGCAGGTTGAGCGTAACGGTCAGGACGCCACCATCCTGTTCCGTCAGCAGCAGGTCCGTGCTCACAGCGCCGCCAGAGCCGCTTCGATGTCGTCCATGGTGACGACGCTGCGCACCGTTGCGTCCGGAGCGATCCTTTTCACCATCGGCCCCAGCACCTTGCCGCCTATCTCGACGAAATCGGTCACGCCCGCGTCCCACATCGCCGCCACGGATTCGCGCCACCGTACGCGACCCGTCACCTGCTCGACCAACCGAACGCGGATATCGTCGGGCGCCGCGATCGGCGCGGCCAGCACGTTGGCATAAACCGGCAACAGCGGCGCAGCGATTGCCGCCTTGCCCAGTGCGTCCGCCATCGCATCGGCCGCCGGCTGCATCAGCGGGCAATGGAACGGCGCGGATACCGGCAACAGAACGCCCCGCTTTATGCCATGATCCTTCACCAGCGCGACCGCGCGTTCCACCGCGCCGCGATGACCGGAAATGACCACCTGCGTCGGATCGTTATCGTTGGCGACGGTGCACACTTCACCTTCCGCGGCCGCATCGGCCAGCGCCTGAGCCTTCTCGATGTCAGCACCCAGCAGCGCCGCCATTGCGCCCTCTCCCACGGGCACGGCTGCCTGCATGGCCTGGCCGCGCAACTTCAGCAGACGGGCCGTGGTCGACGTATCGAAGGCCTCGACCGCGCAAAGCGCCGTGTATTCTCCCAGTGAATGACCTGCGACATAGTCGCCTTTGTCGGCGATGCGGATGCCGCCTTCCTTTTCCATGACACGCAGGGTGGCGATGGCGTTGGCCATGATCGCCGGCTGTGCATTCTCGGTCAGCGTCAGGTCTGCCTCCGGCCCCTCGCACATGATGCGGAACAGATGTTGCGATAGCGCATGATCGATTTCCTGGAACAGTTCGCGCGCGGCCGGGCTTGCGTCGGCCAGCGCCTTGCCCATGCCGACCGACTGGCTCCCCTGACCCGGAAACAGGAATGCCCGCATGACGTCATCCTCTCAAAGCAATGAACCCGGCGCGAGATTGCGACACGGGCGATACAATTTGTGACACGAAAGCCATTGAGGCCCCGAAGCGATTTGGGCAACTAGGCAGGCATTCAGCCGGGCGCAAGCACTGGCTTGTCAGAACGCCCTTCCCCTCGGGCCTGGAGTATCGTTACGCGTGCGCTATCGCATCGCCCTTTCGCTTGGTTCGGCTCTCAGCCTTGCCGCCTGCGCCGCAGGCCCAAACTATCACGCGCCGGAGGTTTCCGCCCTCGGTACGCCAGCAACCTATTATGGTCAGGGCGCCAACCTCGCGCCCACCGAAGCCCAGCTTGCCTGGTGGTGGACCCAGTTCAACGATCCCGCGCTGAACGCGCTGATCGACAAGGCCGTGGCCAACAATCTGGATATCGCGCAGGCAACCGCACGCCTGCGTCAGGCACGCGAGGCTCTGGTTCAGGCGAACGCCGCCTTCATGCCGCAAGTGAACGGATCGGCCAGCGCCGGCAAGAACTACACCAGCGCATCGGGCAGCCTACAGCTTGACGACAATGGCAATGTTATCGGTGAAAGCAATTCCCGCAACTGGACCAGCCGCTATTCACTGGGCGCCAATGCCAGCTGGGAACTGGACCTGTTCGGCGGCCTGCGTCGATCGTCGGAGGCAGCGCGCGCGGATCTCGCCGCCAGCGGCTATGATCTTGCGGCCGTACGCACCGCCATCATCGGCGAACTCGTTACCAACTATGTACAGGCACGCCTTGCGCAGGAACAGTTGCGCATCGCTCGCGAAACCCTGGCCAACCAGCAGGATAATTATGATATCGCCGGCTGGCGCGTGCAGGCGGGTCTCGTCTCGTCGCTCGATCAGGAACAGGCGCGCGCGCAACTGGCGCAAACAACGGCGACGGTGCCGACCCTCGAAAACAGTGTGAAGTCGGCGCTTAACCGCATCGCCGTCCTCACCGGTGAAGCGCCGGGCGAAGCCACGCGCGCGCTCGAACAGATCGCGCCCATCCCCGTCGCACCGACCGATATCGCGACCGGCATTCCGGCTGAAACATTGCGCCAGCGCCCGGACGTCCGCTCGGCCGAACGCGCACTCGCCGCAGCCACTGCCCGGATCGGCGTCGCGGAAGCGCAACTCTATCCCTCGCTCGGCATCAGCGGCAATATCGGCACCAACTCCACCGCATTCAGTACATTGACCGACATCGTCACTGGCGGCGTCTTCGCCAATGTTGCGCAGGTGCTGTTCGACGGCGGACGCCTGCGCGCGCAGGTCCGCTCGCAAAAGGCAGCCACCGACGCAGCCTTTGCCGCCTACAAGGCATCGGTGCTGACCGGCATTGAGGATGTCGAAAATGCCATGAACGGCATCAAAGCCGCGCGCGAACGCAAGGCGCAGTTCGCCATCGCGCTGGATGCGTCAAACAATAGCGCCATCCTCGCCCGCAGCCAGTATCAGGCAGGGCTCACCGATTTTCAGACGCTGCTCACCGCCGAGCAGACGCTCCTTTCCGCGCGCAACAGCTTTGCTGGCGCGCAATCCGACGAAGTCCTCGCCGCCGCGCAGTTGTACGCCGCGCTTGGGGGAGGCTGGCAAAGCATGGATGGACGGCCGCAATGACCGACGCGACGAACGAAAGCCTCGATGATTTCCTGGGCACGCCCCCGGAAAAGCCATGGCGCAAGTGGGTTATACGCGGCGGCATCGCGCTTGTTCTTCTGGTGCTCGTGCTGTTCATCGCGCGCTATTTCACCGGCAGCGATCAGGTCAATTATGCCACCCGCGCCGTCCGCGCCGGCGACCTTACGGTATCAGTGTCCGCCACCGGCAACCTGAAGCCGGTCAACCAGGTGGATGTCGGATCGGAACAGTCCGGCAAGATCACCCAGGTCTTCGTCGATGTGAACGATCGCGTCACCAAGGGGCAAAGGCTGGCGGAACTCGACACACGCCGCCTGATCGATACGATCAACTCCAGCAAGAGCCAGGTCGCCTCGTCACAGGCAGGCGTCGCTCAGGCTGAGGCACAAGTCGCGCTGGCCAAGGCCACGCTCGACCGTCAGGAGGACGTATTCCGGATTTCCGGGGGCCGGGTTCCTGCCAAGACAGAAATGGACAGCGCCCGCGCCACCTATCGCCAGGCGCTTGCGACGCTCAAATCGGCGCAGGCCCAGGTTGACGTGTCCCGCGCCCAGCTCTCTACCGCGCAGACCAATCTTTCCATCGCACAGATCGTGTCGCCTGTGACCGGCGTGGTCCTCTCGCGTGATATCGAGCCGGGCCAGACTGTGGCCGCCTCGCTCAATGCGCCAGTCCTTTTCACCATTGCCGAAGATCTCACGCAGATGGAGGTGGAGGTTTCCGTCGACGAAGCCGATGTTGGCCAGGTCAAGGAGGGCCAGACCGCCACTTTCTCGGTCGATGCTTTCCCGGGCCGCAGCTTTCCCGCCCGTGTCGTCCGCGTCAACGTCGGCTCGAACAGCACGAGCAGCAGTTCTTCATCCTCCAGCAGCAGTTCGACCAGCACGTCGACCGGCACGGTCGTCGCCTACACCGCTGTCCTCTCTGTCGATAACAAGGATGAAACGCTGCGTCCGGGCATGACGGCGACCGCCGATATCGTGACGCAAGAGCTGCATGACGTCCTTCTCGTCCCCAACAGTGCGCTTCGTTTCAAGCCCAGCACGTCCCAGTCAGGCGGCGGCATCACCAGCATCCTTCCCGGCCCCGGTCGCATGCGTCGTGGCAATAGCCGCCAGGTGAGCTTTGGCGCTGGGAGTAGTCAGACGGTTTATGTTCAGGGCGAGGACGGCAAGCCAAAGGCCGTACAGGTTATCGTCGGCGCCAGTGACGGCGCGCGAACGGTGGTAACCGGTGGCGACCTCAAGGAAGGAATGCGCGTCATCACCGGCCAGCTTGCCGCAGGTCAGGAGGCACCGGCCGACGACCAGACGCCCGGCGAGCAGCGCAGTCAGGAGCGCGCGACCGAGCGCCGCCGTGACACGGGTGCGGAACAAGCGTCCCCGAATGTAGACAAGGCAGGCAATGCGGGCGGTGCCGCGCCCGCTGGCACCCGCAAGGGGCAGTGAAATCCGTGACCGCCAGTCCCATCATTTCCTTGCGCGACGTGACCAAGGTCTACGGTGAAGGCGCGACGGCGTTTCAGGCACTCAAGGGCATAGACCTTGATATAGAACAGGGTGATTTCGTTGCGGTCATGGGGCCATCCGGCTCCGGCAAGTCCACGACGATGAACATCCTCGGCTGCCTGGACGTGCCCTCCGCAGGCACCTTCCTGTTCAAGGATCGCCACGTCGAACAGTTGGACCGCGACCAGCGCGCCCTGCTCCGTCGCCGCTATCTCGGCTTTGTTTTCCAGGGTTTCAATCTTCTGTCGCGTACGACCGCGCTGGAGAATGTCGAGCTTCCCCTGCTTTATCGCGGGGAGGACAAGAAGGCCCGTTACGATCTCGGCATGGCTGCACTCGACAAGGTTGGCCTGAAACCATGGTGGGACCATACGCCGGCAGAATTGTCGGGCGGGCAGCAGCAGCGCGTTGCTATCGCCCGCGCTATCGTCACCAGTCCTGCAGTTCTGCTTGCCGACGAACCAACCGGCAATCTCGATTCGGAACGCTCGGTCGAAATCATGGAACTGCTGACGGACCTTAACCGCAATAGCGGCATCACTGTCCTCATGGTCACGCACGAGCCTGAAATGGCCGCTTTCGCGCGCACAATCGTCCACTTCAAGGACGGGCTGGTCGAGCGGATCGAAAAAGGAAAGCGAAGCTGATGCTTGGCACGACCATCACGCTCGCCTTCCGCGCGATCAACCGGCATAAGCTGCGCAGCTTCCTGACGACGCTGGGCATTATCATCGGCGTCGCGGCGGTCGTTACCATGGTCACGCTGGGCAACGGCGCTACGGCCGCCGTACGGCAGCAGATCAGCAGCCTCGGCGCCAATGTCCTGCAGCTTCGCCCCGGGCAGGGCTTCGGTCGCGGCGGCGGCGGCCCGCGCCCGCCGGACTTCAAGGAAGCAGACCTTACCGCAATCGAAAACCAGCTGACCGGCGTACGCGCCGTCGCACCGGTCGTGCAATCGAGCGGTACCGCCATCTACGAAGGCAACAACTGGTCCACCACCGTTTACGGCACAACTTCCGCCTACTCGCAGGTCCAGTCATGGGACGTGGCCGAAGGCCGGCTGTTCATGCCCGAGGAAGAGGAAGCCGGCCGGGCCGTCTGCATCATCGGCAATACGGTCCGCAACAACCTGTTCCAGGGCGCCGATCCCGTCGGCAAGCGCATGCGCATCAAGGGCGTGTCATGCCAAGTGATCGGTGTGCTCAAGACTCGCGGCCAGGGCGGCTTTGGCGATCAGGACGACGTCGTGGTCATGCCCATCAAGTTCGTACAACGCCGTTTCACGGGTGATCGTGACATCAGCCAGATCGTGGTCGCCGTGGACGACGCCTATGACAGCGCCGCCGTGCAGTCGAGCCTGGAGGAACTGATGCGCGAACGGCGCAAGATAAAGCCCGGCGCCGACGACAATTTCAACGTGTTCGACACCAAGCAGATATCCGACACGCTTACCGGCACCACCACCATCCTGACGCAGATCGTGGCGGCGGTGGCGGCCATCTCGCTGCTGGTCGGCGGCATCGGCATCATGAACATCATGCTCGTGTCGGTCACGGAGCGTACGCGCGAGATCGGCATCCGCCTTGCCATCGGCGCCGTTGCGCGCGAAGTGCTCATGCAGTTTCTGGTGGAGGCGATCGTGCTGTCCTGCCTCGGCGGCCTTATCGGCCTTTTCCTGGCCCTGATCGCGTCGATCGCGATCGCTCCGCTGATGCAGGTACCTTTCATCTTCAACCCGCAGGTAAACCTGCTCGCTTTCGCCTTTTCCGCCGCGATCGGCGTGGTGTTCGGCTACTTCCCGGCACGCCGGGCAGCGGCGCTCAACCCGATCGACGCCCTGCGGCACGAGTAAGCATCCATCTGGAAAAGCCGTGAAGGGCTAGGCGCCGGGCCCCGGCACGCGCACGCTGACGACCGCGCCGCCATCAGGCGCGCGCGCAAAGGCAATCGCGCCGCCAAATCGCCGCAACAGCCTGTGAGCTGTGGGGATGCCAAGGCCAAAACCGCCAGTATCCCGCGCGCGTGCTTCATCGCCTCTGAAGAACGGGTCCAGCACTGCTTCGAAATGCTGCTCGGGGATACCCGGTCCGTTGTCGGCGATGTCGACCCACCAACCTTCCGGGGCGGACCGAATCGTAATCAGCACCTGCGATCCATATTGCAGCGCATTCTTGATGAGGGGCGTCAATGCCAGCGAGAGAACCTCCGGGAAGGTAATCGCATATGCTTCGTCAGGCGCAACGCAGCGCGCCCGCTCGCCATGCACCGTCAGCAGACCGTCGATCAGCCCGCGCAGGTCCACCATCTCCGCTGTGGCCTCTAGGTGCTGGGCACGCTGAAAATGCTGCATGGAACGCAGCATGTCTTCGATCTCGTCGACGCTGGACCGTATAATGTGGCTGATTTCCATATCGGGCACGAAACTGGCCGCCAGCTTCACACGGCTGAGCGGCGTTCGCAGATCATGCGTCAGCGCCTCGAAAAACACCGACTGGTCATCCCGAAGCGTCGGGACACGCGCCGGTCGCAGGCTGGAGGCCGCACCGACATCTCCCTGCCCCGGCCCCTGTTCCGGAATAGCGTGGACACCGGTCGCCCGCGCCTCGGCCGCCAGCCTATGCGGACAATTGCCTCTGGATATCTTCCCCAGCGCCTCACTCATGCGCAATCTCTCCCACTGCCGCCTGTTTTACGGCGATGATTTTTATCTTACGGGTACGTCCATCACGATCCGGCCAGTCGATGGAATCGCCTGCCCGCAGCCCGATCAGACCAGCCCCGGCATGCGTCAGGACAGAGATGCGGCCTTCGCTTACATCCGCCTCCTGAGGATAGACGATCTGCACGCGACGCTGCGCGTTGCTGCCTTCGTCGATAAATTCCACCTCCGAATGCATTGCGACCACATCGTCGGGAATGCGCGCCGAGGGAACGATCCTTGCCCGCTCGATCTCGCCGAGAAGCAGGCTGCTGACGTCAGGCGTACGATTGGCAACGGCGAGCGCCAGATCGGCCAGTCGGTCGGCTTCGGAGTCGATAAGATAGATAGATGGGCGACTTGCCCGCTTGTTGTTCTTCATCGCTTCGGCTTCCTGTGATTTCCATACCCAAGGACATGGTGTTCAGGTGCCCCCGGGCTCTGCCGGGGCAAAAGCCGACGAAGCCCGGGGCTAGATGCCCGCGAGAAGCTGCCCCCCATGATGTCGGAAGCGCGGATAGGAAAAACCGAAGTTCATGGTCAGAGGATGGGTAAGGCCGGAACGAAAGTCAATATTGCGCCCGGCTCCTTCGGGGCGTCGTGCGGCATGCTTGCCCTTGCATTCGCGCACGGTTTCGGCCATAGGCGCGCCTTCGCTGGCGCCGGGCAACCGTTGCTGAGCGATGCTATGCACGACAGCCGGAGGGGTGCCGCTATGGGAGCGGTATCAGCGATCGGCCAAGACGAAGGACAAAGACATGGCTCTTTACGAGCATGTGTTCCTTGCGCGCCAGGATCTGGCACAGGCGCAGGTGGACGCGCTGGCGGAAGCCGCCACCAAGATTGTCGAGGACAATCAGGGCAAGGTCACGAAGGTTGAGAACTGGGGCCTGCGCTCCCTCGCCTACAAGATCGCCAAGAATCGCAAGGCGCACTATGTGATGCTGAACATCGACGCCCCCGCCGGTGTCGTGGCAGAACTGGAACGCCAGACCCAGATCAACGAAGACGTGATCCGCTACATGACCATCCGCGTCGACGCCCTTGAAGAAGGCCAGTCCGTGATGATGCGCAAGCAGGAACGCGACCGTGGCAACCGTGGTGAACGCGGCGATCGTGGCCCGCGCCGCGAAACGGCCGACGTGGAATAAGGAGAAGAGACTATGGCACGCCCCTTTTTCCGCCGCCGCAAGAGCTGCCCCTTCGCTGCGAAGGACGCTCCGAAGATCGATTACAAGGACGTTCGTCTGCTGCAGGGCTTCGTGTCCGAGCGCGGCAAGATCGTCCCGAGCCGTATCACGGCCGTTTCCGCCAAGAAGCAGCGCGAGCTGGCGCAGGCGATCAAGCGCGCCCGTCATCTGGGCCTGCTGCCCTACATCGTGAAGTGAGGTTCTGAGCCATGGAAATCATTCTGCTCGAAAGGATCGAGAAGCTCGGCGCCATCGGCGACATCGTGACCGTCAAGGACGGCTACGCCCGTAACTTCCTGCTCCCGAACAAGAAGGCGCTGCGCTCCAACGCCGCCAACAAGAAGGTGTTCGAGGCGAACCGCGCCAAGATCGAGGCTGACAACGCCGCCCGTCGTTCCGACGCGGAGAAGGCAGCCGAGGGCGTTGACGGTACGCAGATCGTCCTGATCCGCCAGTCTTCCAATGCCGGCCAGCTCTATGGTTCGGTTGCCGTCCGCGACATCGTGGAAGCGCTGCACGCCGATGGCGTCAACGCCGTGAGCAAGGCGATGGTCGTGCTGGAGCGTCCGATCAAGACGCTCGGCGTGTTCGACGTCAAGGTCGCACTGCACCCCGAAGTTGCCGTCACCATCAAGGTGAACGTGGCGCGCAGCCCTGAGGAAGCTGACCTGCAGAGCCAGGGCGTCGACGTGATGGCCGACCTGTTCGAAAAGGACGAGGCAGGCTTCACCGAAGACTATGATCCCAACGCCGAACCCGGCGAGATCGCCGCTGAAGCGCCGGCCGAGGGTGAAGAGGCCTGATCGCCTCTCTAACCTGAAGGTTTCAATAAAGGGTCGTCCGATACATTCGGGCGGCCCTTTATTTTTTCAACAGGCATATTCCTTCGTGTTCGCGATCGACCGCAGCCCATCGCCGGCCGTCAAATAACCGTAACCGCCAGGTCATTGCCCCGTCACCGCAACCCGTCATTGCCGCTTCATTGCCAGCAAACGGGGATGGCAGAATGTCGCATGCACGAGTTCTGAGATTGACGGCCGAGGAAAAGGCGCGGCTAAAGCTGCTGTTCCTCGCAAAGCACGCGCGTTCGGGCGGGAAGCCGGACACGGTCGATGGCAGCCATGCCGTCTATCATCACGAGATGCTGGAAACGTTGCGCGACGTGGGCCTCAATGTCGATGTCGCAACCAGCTTCGATGAACTGCCGCCAGCGCCGGAGGTGGATTTCGTCTTTCCGCTCCTCAACCGCGCCGGCTTCCTCAACAGCGAGATGATGGCGCCGTTGATGCTGGAGCGTTCCGGTACGCCCTATCTGGGTGCCAAGCCGATCATCCGTGGCATTTCCGACGATAAAAGCGTCATGAAACGGCTCGCCCGCGCGCATGGCGTCGTCACCTGCGATTGGGCCATCTATCGTCAGGGCTGGCCCATCGAACCGCCGGCCTTCGTCGAAAAAGGCCGCATGATCGTGAAGCCAAACGCTTCCTCCGCCTCCTGGGGTATCGTCATTGCCGACGACTGGGCCACGATCGCCGATCAAGTGGTCTGGCTGCACGCACAGGGTCATGACGCCATCGTCGAACCCTGGCTGCCATCCATGGACATCGCCGTACCTGTCGTCGGCGCCGAAGGTCCGTGGTTCCTGCCGCCGCTCATCTATCCCAACGACATGCGCTCTTACGAAGAAAAGCGGAATTTGGTCGACGTGGCCGAGGATCCGCTGATTCCGCTCGAAGACCCCACCGTCCGCGACTTTCTCTTCGCACAGGTACGGCTGCTGATGACCGAGCTTTGGCCGTTCGACTATGGCCGCTTCGAATTCCGCTACGACCCCGAAACCCGGCTCGTGTCGTTCATGGAAGTGAACATCAGCTGCAACCTCTGGTCCAGGAAATCGATCTCCCGCGCGGCGGGCCTGCTCGGCGTCGATCACGCTTCGCTGGTCGAAACCATCGTGACGCACAGCATGCTGCGTCAGGGCGTCATAACGCGCGCTACCCAACGGCTTGCCGCGTGACCAGTATTCTTATCCTCGCCGGCAGCCGCGACGGTGCGGCCGATCCGCTCGCCAAGGCCCATGACGTCGCCAGCAAGTGCCTCGTCCCCATCGCCGGTCGCCCACTCATACTCTGGCCACTGGACGCCGCAATGCAGACCCCAGGCATCGGCGAGATCATCATCTCCTCGGACGCCGTCGATGCCCTACGCACGCTGCCGCAAGTCGCCCGCGCCGAAGTCAGCGGCAAAGTTCGGCTGATTGCCTCTGCCCCGGCATTGGTGGACAGCATCGTCGCTGCGGGCAGCATAGCCTCCTTCCCGCTCCTGATCACGACGGCCGACAGCGTCATGCTGACGGCGAAGGCCCTGTCATCCTACGCCGACCAGTCCGCGCGCACTGGCGCCGACGCGACGCTCGCGCTCGCGCGGCGCGAACGGGTGCTGGACGCTCACCCCGCCGGTCAGCGCCGCTTCTACGAATTTGCCGATGGCGCCTTTTCCAACTGCAACCTTTACTGGCTACGGGACGGGGCAGCCCTGTCCGCAGCCAGCGCCTTCGCCGGCGGCGGACAGTTCATCAAGAAACCGGCACGCATTGCGGCCGCCTTTGGTATCCTCAATCTTGTCCTGTTCCGCCTCGGCCGCCTGTCGCTGGCTCGGATGATGGAGCGTCTATCCCGCGCGCTCGGCGTCCATGTCGCTGCCGTCGAAGTGGCTGACGGCCGCCTGGCCATAGACGTGGACAATGCTCGCAGCCATGCGGTGGCTGCGGAACTACTGGATGACGGCCTGCCTGCCGCTGCCTGATCGCGCATCCCTGCCCCGCAACCATCCAAGCATCGGGCGCTCGATCAGGCTGTGCGCTATCATTCCTCCCATCACACCGACCACCGCAATGAACAGGAATGCAGGCAATATGCGTCCCGGGCTGTCCAGCCCTGCCCGCACCCATATCTGCCAAGCGATGCCCATGCCGATGAACTGGAACAGATAAATCGCGTAGGAAGCGCTTCCCAGCCTGCGCAGGAAAGCCGGTACGACAATCCGTCGCTCCCGCTCCCATGCCGCCAGTCCCGCGATCAGCACGGCGGCAGACACGCCCCCCGTCCATCGCGCGACAGCCCCATAGCCGTCGATCCAGTCCAGGCTTTCGGCCAACCCGTTCGCTATCGTCAGTGCGACGCCCAGCGTAGCCGCGCCCGGCCCGCGCGGCATCCTGCCCGATGCAAGCAGCACCGCAACGCCCATCCCCAGGAAGAATTCGACATTATAGGGGCTGGAAAGCCGCTCCGGCCCAATGCCCGGCGCAACACCAGCCGTTCTTACACCGATCCAAAGCAGCCATGCGGCCATCACTGCGATGCCCGCGGACCGGTTCAGGATCAATACGGCGAACGCCGCATAGAAAAGCAGCTCATGCTGCAATGTCCAAGCCACACCCAACAGCGGTTCGCCATGGGTCGGCAGCAAAGTTGCGGACCAAGCGAACCATCCCGGCATAACCGCGTTACCGCCAGCCAACAGCATCAGCGCTGTCAGGCCAAGGGCGATCCAGTAGATCGGCATCAACCGGACAAACCGCCGCCAAGCATAACGGCCCAGCCGTTCCGGCCGGTCAATGTCCGCGCGATGCACATGCAGGATGATGAAGCCGCTCAACACGAAGAAAAGGTCGACGCCGCCATGACCGGGCTGGAACCACGCCATCAGGTTCGGCGCACCATGCGCGCGGTCCATGTGCCGCGCTGCATGATACAGTACGACCGCCACCGCTGCGATTCCGCGCAGTGCCTCTATGCCTTCCAGCTTCCCTGGCTTCGTCCCGCCCATCGCCCGCGCCATAGCACGACATTCCTTTGCGAAACCCTGCCAGGGGCTCGACACGTCAAAGGTGCATGAAATCGCGGTCGTAGGCCTTCAGATGCGCACCGCCGTCGACATAGAGCGTCTGCCCAGTGACCGTCGCTGCGCGAGTCAGGTACAACACCGCCTCCGCGACATGTTGCGGCTCGGACAGTGCGTGAAGCGGCATCATGCGCTTCAGCTTTTCCATCTGAGCGGGAGAATAATCCGCCGTTTCCATGGTCAGGCCGGGCGCCACGGCATTCACGCGGATGTGTGGCGCGAGTTCTCGCGCCGCGATCTTTGTGAACCCGGCCAGCGCCAGCTTGGACAGCGTATAAGCCAGTTGGTCGCCGTGCGGATGGTCGATCCGCTGGTCCAGGATATTGACGATACAGCGATCCCCCGCGCCCGATGGAACGGTAGCGAAAGCCTTGGTCAACAGAACCGGTGCGGCGCAGTTCACCTGGTAATGACGCTGAAGATCATCGGCAGAGACATTCATCAACCGATCCTGACCAAAGATCGCTGCACTGTTCACCAGCAGGTCCGGCGGCCGCCCGAACCGCCCGGCGATGTCGGCTATCAGCTCCTCCGCCGTTTCGGGATCGGAAAAGTCGGCGACGAAGCCTTCCCAGGTCGTGCCATTTCGCCCGATCGCGCTTTCCAGCGTAGGATCGAGCTGCGTGTCATGGCTGCCATGAATCGCCAGTGCATACCCCGCCTCCGCCAGCGCCGCCGCGATGACGGCACCCAGCCGGCGATGACCGCCAGTCACTAGCGCGAGTCGGTCACGCGCAGGCGGCAGGCGAACGAACGCGGGCTCCGGCTGCTCGGGTTCGGGGGTAGGCGCAGGCCTGTGCGCCGCCCCCAGCGGGCGATATGTTTTGTCGTCCGCGCTCATAGGCCGATCAGGTTCAGCACTTCCTTGCGACTTTTTTCGTCGTCGCGGAACACGCCCATCATCCGACTCGTCTTCATCATTACATCCGGCGTCCGTACGCCGCGCCCTGTCATGCACCCGTGCGTGGCTTCGATGACGACCGCAACGCCCTGCGGCTTCAAATGCGTCCAAATGCAATCGGCGACTTCGGCCGTCAGCCGCTCCTGCACCTGCAATCGCCGAGCATAGGCGTGGAGCACACGCGCGAGCTTGGAAATGCCGACCACATAGTCTCCCGGGAGGTATGCGATGTGCGCCTTGCCAACGATCGGCGCCATGTGATGCTCGCAATGTGACTGGAACGGGATGTCCTTCAGCAGCACGATCTCGTCATAACCGCCCACCTCGTGGAATATCCGCGACAGATGATATGCAGGATCCTCGCCATAGCCTTGGCAATACTCCTTCCAGGCGCGCGCCACGCGCTTGGGCGTGTCGATCAGGCCCTCGCGCTCCGGATCGTCGCCCGACCAGCGGATCAACGTGCGGATCGCGTCCTTGACCTCATCGGGCACCGCAATCCTGCGCGCGGGTTCCGCTACCAGATCGCCATCTTCCGGACTGCCGTGGGCCATTATTTCTCCTCGCGGGTACATTCAGGTGGAGCCGATATGGCAACATGCAGTGCCTATTGCCAGCCGTTCCCGCACTGGACAGCATACAGACCGGATGGCACTGCCCATTTGTGGACGAAATCACCGGATTGATCGAAAAAGCGCGCGCATGGGTAGATCAGCCCATGGCCCTTGCGACGGTTGTTTCCGCATGGGGCTCCGCACCGCGCCCGCGCGGTTCGCACATGCTGATTCATGCCGATGGCCGATTCTTCGGATCGGTTTCAGGCGGTTGCGTGGAAAGCGACATCTTCGCGACTGCAGAACAGGTGATTGCATCCGGCAGATCGGTTCTGCGCCATTATGGTGTCAGCGACGCGAGCGCCTGGGAAGTGGGCCTGCCCTGCGGCGGCCAGATCGCCGTGCTGGTGCAGCCGGTCTCCGAAGGCGGCTTCGCACCTACGCTGTTCGATCAGGTCGCAGAAGCACGTGAAACAGGAGCGATCGTCCCCGTATCCACCGATACCGATACGGGCCTTTCAACTATTGGCGCGCGTGAAGGCATGTTCGTCAACCGATATCGCCCGGCCCGTCGGCTCATTATCGTCGGTGCAGTACAAATTGCCCAGTCGCTTGCGGCGCTTGCGCGCACGCTCGGCCTTGATACCGTGGTAGTGGATCCACGCGGGCGCTTTCTGACACCGGAACGCTTTCCTGACGCCATGCTTGATGACCGCTGGCCGGACGAGGCCGTCACAGCGCTGCGCCCCGACGCAGGCACTGCACTGGTCACGCTCAGCCACGACATCAAGATCGATGATCCCGCCCTTATCGCTGCACTTGCCGCGCCGACGGGTTATGTCGCCGCGCTGGGATCGCGCCGCAGCCATGCCGCCCGACGCACAAGGCTCGCCGCCGCCGGTGTTTCCGAACAGGATATCGATCGTATAGAGGGCCCGGCGGGTATCGACATAGGCTCGATCGGCCCGGCGGAAATCGCCCTGTCGATCCTGGCCGGCATGATCCGCACGCTCAACCTCGCATCCGTCGATGTCCCCTGACCGCGTCGCTGTCTTGCTCCTGGCGGCGGGACTCTCAAAGCGCTTTGGCCCATCAGACAAAATGACGGCGCTCTGGCGCGGCCGTCCGCTCTTTACCCATATGGCCGATCGTATCGCTGCCCTGCCCCTTACCAATCGTATCGCCGTGGTACGCGGCGCAAACGAAGCGCCTGTGCTACATACTCAGCTTATGCGACAGGGTTTTACCCTAACTATCAATGCCGCGCCCGAAAGCGGCCTTTCCAGCAGTCTGACACTCGGCATTGCTGCAGCGCGCATGGTCGACTGCGATGCGGCGCTCATATGCCTGGCAGACATGCCCGAAGTACCGGAAGGGCATCTCCTTGATCTCTGCGCTGCGGCGGCTGACCTGCACGCAATCATAGCCAGTACGAATGGAATGCGCACATCTCCGCCCGCGCTCTTCGGCCGGGCCCATTTTGATGCCTTAACCACCATTACCGGCGATCATGGTGCACGTGACCTGTTGAGCCAGGCCAGACAGATCAAAGCCCCTGCCGGTTCGCTGCGCGATGTAGACCGGCCAGAGGACATCGAAGACTGACTTCCGGCAACATGGTTGCGTGTGGCGCACTTCAGTCAGCGGACATAGGTCCCAGCGCCTCGATGATCCGGCAATCAGCCACCCGCCCGCCATCGCAGGAATCGATCACCACCTTCAGTTCGCGGCGCAGCGCAGCAAGGCCGGAAAGCTTCCGATCGACCTCCACCAGATGTTCTCGAGCAATACGGTCAATCCCGCCGCAATCGGAATGACGGTCGTCGGACAAGCTGAGCAGCGCGCGTACTTGGTCTATCGAAAAACCCAGATCGCGGGCACGCCGGATGAAGGACAACCGATCAAGCGCCGCCTGCCCATAGTTCCGGTAATTATTGGCCGCGCGCGATGGCTTCGGCAGCAAGCCGATCCGCTCATAGTAGCGGACCGTCTCGATCTTTGTGCCTGTCGCTCTTCCTAACGCACCGATCGTGTATGCCATGCGCTTGACCCTGTAGTTGCTACAGGCCCTATATAGCCCGTCATCGCGCATTCGGGGAGATGACACATGGCCAGCAGTTGTTGTGGCGGATCGACGGATACGGTGGAACGCGTGAATGACAGCGAATGGCGCCGCGTGTTGTGGATCGCACTGCTCGTTAACGCGGCCATGTTCGGGATAGAGGTTGTCGCAGGAGCGACATCGGGCTCCGCCTCGCTCAAGGCGGATGCGCTGGACTTCCTGGGCGACGCCGCCAACTATGCCATCAGCCTCGGCGTTGCCGGCATGGCGCTGGCTTGGCGCGCGCGCGCGGCACTTGCCAAGGGTGTATCGATTTTCCTGTTCGGCCTGTGGGTGATGGGTAGCACCGCCAGGATGGCGATGCAGGGGACCGTCCCCACCGCCGAGACTATGGGCGTGGTAGGTGTCATAGCGCTGCTTGCCAACCTTGCCTGCGCCGCCATGCTATGGCGCCACCGCGATGGCGATGCCAATCGCAGGTCGGTCTGGATCTGCTCGCGCAACGATGCAATCGGCAACGTGGCAGTCGTTGCCGCCGCACTGGGCGTATTCGGTACCGGTACGGGGTGGCCGGACATCGGTGTCGCGGCGATCATGGCCGCTCTTGCCCTGACAGGCGGGTGGCAGATCATACGTCATGCCTTGCAGGAACTGGCCACGCCAACGTCCGCAACAATCACGAACAGAGCCCCAAAGCAGGCGCGCTGCGTGAAAGCCGTGAGCGAGGTCGGGGACCGCTGAAGACCTTCTACAGGCCAAGACCCTTTCTGGATACGCCCGCTATTTCATCTCCGCGTCAAAGGCGAACTGCACCGCCACATTCGGGTCAAGCCCGGCCGCATTGTCACCTACGCCCACGCCAAAGGCGCTACGCTTTATCGCTGCCGTACCCGTTACGTGACGCCGCTTGCCAGCACCGGTCAGAACAAAACGCACGCTCTGCGGCCCTTTGACGCCCTTCAGCGTCAGCGTGCCTGACGCGCGATAAACACCCTTGCCGGCCGTAGCCGCACCACTTGCCTGAAACACGGCCTTCGGATGCGTCGACACGCCCAGAAAATCGTCGCCACCAACCATTTCCTGCTGCGTGGGATCCCCCATCGTCACGCTGGCCAGATCGACCTCGACGCGAATGTCAGCAGTTTCGGGCCGGTCAGGATCCATTGCGATATTCGCGGACCAGCGAGAAAAGCCACCGGTCGCAGGCGCTTCACCATAGCCTACCGAGAAGTTCAGCGTTCCGCCCGCCAGTACCGTCCACCTTGGTACGGGAATATCGGCCACGGGCGCGGCGGTATTTTCAACGGCATTTGCGATCGGCGCGACAGCATTTCCCGCTCCAACGGACGCCGCCGCATCTACCGCCTCGGCAGCATTTTCCTCCGCTACAGGGGCAGCCTTCTCCATTGGCGGCGCTGGAGGACCAAAGCCCGTCAGCGCCTTCGCCCCGAACAGCCCAAGCGGTATCAACGCAAGCAACGCCCACATGACCGGCGCGGACCGCACCGGGGTCATCCGATAGATCAACCCGTCACGCAACAGCGCATGGTGTCGGATAGCGCCCGCCACATGCAAAAGGAACAGCGCCAGCCCCATCCACACCAACGCGCTGTGCGCTGCTTCCGCACTGTCGTGCAGGGTCTGCGGCACGGGCAGATGCGGCCAGGGCACCGTCCCGAACAACAAGGTCGGAATGTTCAGCTTCGACGTCGATACGATCACCCAGCCGCTGATCGGCGTCGCAATCATGAAGACATAGAGGCCTACATGCACGATCTTCGCCAGAGCGCCGGTAATGCCCCCTTCGGTCGCAGGTGGACGCGGCTTCACGAACCGCACCCCCAGACGGATCAGCGACAGCAGCAGGATGGCGATGCCGATCGACTTATGCAGTTGCACCAGTCCGAACGTCCGGCCCATGCCCCAGCCCAACGAAATCTGGAACATCAGCAGCGCCGCAATGGCCCAGTGCAGAAAGATCGCGATGCGGCTGTAACGCAGCATTTGCGCCGTTTGATGGACGTTCATCATTCCCCCTTTCGGACAAGCTGCTAGAGTCGTGCCCTTGACCCCCGGAAACAAGGGCTTAATGCCGTTTTCGTCGTCAGCGTAGCGCCATGGTCTAGAAAGGAATCAGATTTTCCAGGCGGCGCTGGCGGCTTATCATTCCGATACACCTGCGTAACGCAAGGCCCGTTGCCAAGGCTCGGGGCCTCCATTATCCGCGGCGCATGACCCAGAAACCCGTAGTTCTCGTAACCGGCGGCGCCGGTTATATCGGCAGCCACGCTGTTCTTGCCTTGCGCGATGCAGGTTGGCCCGTCGCGGTCGTGGACAATCTGGTGACGGGTTTTCGCTGGGCCGTGCCGGACGATGTCCCCTTCATACAGGCCGACATCGCCGATCAGCCCGCGATAGAGGCCGCGCTACGGGAACACGCGATTGGCGCCATCATGCACTTCGCCGGATCGGTGGTCGTACCGGAATCGGTTGAAAACCCGCTCAAATATTACCGCAACAACACCGCTGCCAGCCGCGCCCTGATAGAGGCCGCCGTCAACAGCGGCGTGCGCCACTTCATCTTCTCCTCGACCGCTGCCACCTACGGCATCCCGGAAGAGAGTCCGGTTCGGGAAGACAGCGCCCAGCGGCCGATCAACCCCTACGGCATGTCCAAGCTGATGACTGAGCATATGCTGAGGGATGTCTCCACGGCGCACCCGATCAACTTCTGCGCACTACGCTACTTCAATGTCGCAGGCGCTGATCCGCGCGCACGCTCGGGCCAGTCCACTGCTGGCGCAACGCATCTCATCAAGGTCGCCGTAGAAGCTGCGCTCGGCAAACGCAGCCATGTGTCCGTGTTCGGCACCGATTTCGATACCCCGGACGGCACGGGCGTGCGTGATTATATCCATGTGTCGGATCTGGCCGACGCCCACGTGCTTGCACTGGAAGCCCTGATCGCAGACCCGTCTGGCAGCCACATTCTGAACTGCGGCTATGGTCGGGGCTTCTCCGTGCTGGAGGTTCTCGACGCTGTCGATCGCGTAACCAACATGCCGATCGACCGCCGCCTGGAAGGCCGCCGTGCAGGCGATCCCGACGCGCTTATATCGGACAATCGCGCAATTCTGGCCCGCTTCCCCTGGAAACCCCAGCATGCCGACCTCGATCGCATCGTCGAACATGCCTTGGCCTGGGAACGCAAGCTTAGCGAACGTCAGAGCGCATGAGCGCTCAAAGTGCGCATGCCTTTCTCGCTGCCCATGCACCTGAACTCAGCGTCGTGGATCAGGATGTGAGCACCGCGACCGTCGCGGAAGCAGCGGTCGCTTTGGGCGTCACACCGGCGGAAATCGCAAAGACCCTTTCTCTGCGCGTCGGCAACACAGTCATGCTGCTGGTGACGCGCGGCGACGCCCGGCTCGACAATGCAAAGGCGCGCGCTGCGCTGGGCGGCAAGCCGCGTATGCTTGACGCGGCGGAAGTGGAACATATCACCGGCCACCCGGTCGGCGGTGTCTGCCCTTTCGGCCTTGCGACACCGCTACCGGTTTATTGTGACATTTCGCTGAAAGATTTCACCGCGGTCTGGCCCGCTGCGGGTTCGCGCACCACGTCTGTCCAGGTGACTCCAGACCGGCTTGCCGAAATAACGTCGGCTGCCTGGGTCGATGCCTGCCGCCTGCCCGAAGGCTGACGGTCAGTCCAGAACGGAAGGCAGATCGGCGAACCCTGCCCGCAGCGCCGCCGACCAGCCCAACGAGATTTTGTTGAACTCGGGATCATCCGCCTCGATGCGCGCGCGCGTGCGAAACGTGAACTTGTCGCGCTGGATCACGGTCAGGTCGAGCGGCATGCCCACCGAAAGGTTCGACCGCAGAGTCGAATCCATGGACACACACACGGCCTTCGCCGCATCGTCCAACGATGTTTCCGGCTTGATGATCCGGTCCAGGATCGGTTTGCCGTATTTGTGCTCCCCGATCTGGAAAAAGGGTGTGTCCGCCGTCGCCTCGATAAAGTTGCCGGCGCTGTAGATCAGGTAAAGGCGCGGCTTCCCGCCCTTGCGCTGCCCAGCGAGCAGAATGGATGCATCAGCACCCGACCCCTGCATTTCGATGGTATGGCGATAGCGCCCTTGCATTTCCTGCATCGCTTCACCGACGATCTGCGCCGCACGGTGCATGGTCTTGCAGTTCAACAAGGTTTCGATTTCCGGATCCTCAGCGGAATCCTTGATTGCACGCGACAGGCAGGTCTTCACTTCCTGCGTGATGGACAGGTTGCCTGAACACATCATCGTGATCACACGCTCGCCCGGCACTTCGTAGGTGAAGGTTTTCCGAAAACGCGCGATATTGTCCATGCCCGCGTTGGTACGGGTGTCCGACAATGTCACCAGCCCGTCATCGACCCTGACAGCCACGCAATAGGTCATCGCTTCACGGCTTACGCCGCCCCTTTCATGTCGCGCGGCTGCTGCTGTTGCTGCCGTTGCAGCTGCTGCTCCTGCGCATCCTCGTGCGCCTGCGCGATCCGGACATCGGCGTCAATGGCGATCGTGCCTGCGGCCATGGCCGACCCACGTACGGGCGCGGCGTCATGCGCATCGAGCCCGGCCGCCAGCCGCACATAATCTTCCGTCACGCACACCCGGTTGGACGGGTCGAATCCGATCCAGCCAAGCCCAGGCACCAGCGCCTCGGCCCAGCCGTGTGTTTCGTGCAGTTCCATGCCCTGGTCCTGCGCGCGCAGATAACCTGCGACATAGCGCGCCGATACGCCCATCGCGCGGGCGGCCGCGATGAACAGCTGCGCGTGGTCCTGGCACACGCCGGCGCCCAGCGCGAGCGCCTGCGCCGCAGTCGTATCCGGCCCGGTCGCACCGGGACGATAGGTAATGGCTTCGTTCACGCGATCAGACAACGCATGCAGTCGCGCAAGCGTGTCGCCGGTAAGATCATCGGCAAGCACCCGAATGGCATCCGTCACGGCCGTCAGCGGTGTCTCACGCAGAAACACGCGAGGGTCGATCCGTTCCGAAAGGCCGGAAACAATACCGTTGCGGTCCACGGTCTCGACCATACCGGTGGCAACGATTACCGCACCCGCAGCCTGGCCATGCCGTATCCAAAGCGCTTCCAGATCGCCATAGCCGTTCGGTGTAAAGGTTTCGACCGGTTCATCGTTGACCGTGACGGTCCAGTCGAGAACGCGTTGCCCGTCATGGTCGCGCGGCTTGAGGCGCAACAACATGGCGACACGGCTCGCGCCGGCGCCATAGGCGTAGCTTGTCTGGTGGCGGACGAGCAGTCTCATAGACATTTAACCGAAGTGATAGGCCTCGGCGATTTCAAAGCCCAGCCGGTTTGTCATGGCAAGCCCGTTTTGAACGGTTTCATGCAGGCCGCGACGGAAAATCTCCCCGCTGTCCAGGCTTTCCAGATCACTCACCATCGTCTGGGTCGTATCGTGGCAGGCCGCGCGGTCGTCATGCCATCCGGCCAGCCGGTTCAGGCGATAGCTCATCTGGTCATAGCAGAATGCAACACTGCGGGGAAAAAGCCTGTTCAACATTAGAAAGTCTGTGATCTGCCAAGGCGTATATGTACCGCCATACACGTGGTGATAGGCACGGCTACCGGACAGCGCGTGCAACACTGAAGTCCATTGATAGTGATCGCGCGTACCGCCGATCACTTCCGTCTCAGGCAACAGGACGTAATATTTCACGTCCAGCAACCGAAGCGTCATCTGCGCCCGCTCAAGCACACCGCCCAACCGCAGAAAATCATGCCCCTCGTTGCGCAACTGACCTGAGTCGGCGGCCCCCCGGAACGTCATCGCCCGCGTCTTCACCCAGTCGATGAGCGCCGGCAGCTGCTGCCGAGCCTCCGCCACATCGTAGCTGTCGAGTTTGCGCCAGCCTTCGTTCAGCGCTTCCCACATATCTTGTGTCAGCATGGTTCGCGCGGATTTGCCGTTGGCACGGGCACGCGCAAGGCACGATCGGATTGACGAAGGGTTGTCGAGGTCGAGCAGCAGGAAGGAAACGACATCGGTTTCCTTCACATGCCCTTCTGCCGGGAAACTCCCTTCGGCGCCCGTCGCGCGGATGACGGAACGCCATTCGTCACGATGATGCGCGCCAGGCAGGATCGCCATGCGCTGCCCCATGGTCAGCAGGCGTGCCGTCGACTCCGCGCGCTCGATATAGCGCGCCATCCAATATAGATTCTCGGCTGTCCGGCTCAGCATTTCATCAATCCTGCATGACCCAGGTGTCCTTGACACCGCCGCCCTGGCTCGAATTCACCACCAGAGACCCTTCCGTCAACGCCACGCGGGTCAGGCCGCCCGGCACCAGCCGCAGTTCGCGGCCTACCAGGCAATAGGGGCGAAAATCGGCGTGACGCTGTACAATGCTCGCAGGCCCCAGCGTCGGCACCGTGGAGAGGTCCAGCGTCGGCTGGGCGATAAACTCGGATGGGTTGGCCCTGATCCTCTCAGCATAGGCCGCGACTTCCTCTTTTGTCGCCTTTGGCCCGATCAGCATGCCGTAACCGCCCGATCCATGAACTTCCTTGGCAACCAACTCGTGCAGGTTCTCCAGCACATAGGCGCATTCATCGGGTTTGGAGCATTGCCACGTCTTGATGTTGGACAGGATCGGTTCTTCACCCAGATAAAAGCGGATCATCTCGGGCACGTAGACGTAGACCGCCTTATCATCGGCGATGCCCGCGCCCGGCGCAGAGCAGAGCGTCACGCCGCCATTGCGATAGACGTTGAAGATGCCCGGAACACCCAGCAGGCTGTCGGGCCGGAAAGCCAGCGGATCGATATAATCATCGTCGATCCGGCGATAGATGACATCAACGGCCTTGGGCCCGCTGGTTGTCTTCATCCACACACGGTTTTCGTCCACAAACAGGTCGGCCGGCTCAACCAGTTCCACGCCCATCAGGTCGGCAAGGAAACTATGCTCATAATAGGCACTGTTGAGTGACCCCGGCGTCAGTACGACCACTACCGGATCACCCTTGCACGCAGGTGGCGCCACTTCCTTCAGGCTCTTGAGCAGCTCGGCCGGATAGTCGTCCACCGGCTGCACCAACCCCTGGCTGAACAGTTCAGGGAACATCCGCGTCATGATCTCGCGGTTTTCCAGCATGTACGACACACCGGAGGGCGTGCGGCAATTATCCTCCAGCACCTCAAAGCTTGCCGGCCCGGTTCGCACGATGTCGATACCGACGATATGGCTGTAAACCTTTCCCGGAGGTGTGAAGTCGGCCATTTCCGGCTTGTAGGCGCTGTTCTGGTAGATGATGTCGCCCGGCATCACGCCGGCCTTCACGATCTCGCCGCGATGATAGACATCGTGCAGAAAGGCGTTGAGCGCCCGCGCGCGCTGGCGGATGCCGCGATCCAACGTGCGCCATTCTTGCGCCGTGAATATGCGCGGCAACAGGTCAAAGGGGATTAGCCGCTCCGGATCGCCGCCTTCGCCATAAACAGCGAAGGTGATGCCGATCCTGCGAAAAATCGCTTCGGCTTCCTCCAGCCTTCGGTTTAGCCCTGCAATGCCCGTCCGCTCGACCCAGTTCTGGACTTCGGCATAGCAGGAGCGCACGTCGCCCTGCTGATCGAGCATTTCATAAAAGGGCAAGGATTTCCCCCGTCTTGGCCGTGCTTGTGCACTGCAACAGATACTGCAAGCCGCGAGCGCGATTGCAAGCGGAAAATCAGCAGACGTTACACGGATCGAATCCCGTTGTGGGTCCACCCCCAGTCAGCTTGATGGATTCGACAATGGGGCGGCGACCGCCGCACTTCGAAAATGACCTCCGGCCACAAGAAAGCCGAATCTCGACTGTGGGACAGATTGACTGCGGCATAACCCAGCCGCTAAGGCGGCCTCCGTCCGGGGAGTAGCGCAGCCTGGTAGCGCATCTGCTTTGGGAGCAGAGGGTCGCAGGTTCGAATCCTGTCTCCCCGACCATCATATTTTCCAGCCTTGATTCAAGACGATACGGCTGCGGCTCAAAGGTGCTGGGCCGATGCAGGGTGCGACACCGGCAATCGGGCACCTTTCTGCGGAAGGTTCAAGACTTTCCAAAATATGAACCGCGCCCTCGGCTGGCCGCGTTTCCGCGCCATCCCGCATTGTCTAATAATTAAGTAGAGTTGCATTGAGGCGACTTTGTGACATGCTGCCGATCAGTTGAGTCGTTACGCGGAGAGACGGAATGATTGAACGTATGCAGGACATGATCGCCGGGGCCACGGAAAAGGGCCGCGTGGCGGTGAGCTGGATCGTCAGCGAAGAGGCTTGGGCGCATCTTTTGACTCTTGGCGCGCACCCCGACAACAAGGTGTTTGGTTTGCCGATCACAGTTTCGCGACCGGGACGCGGCCTGGACATTCGGCTGGTAACTCTGTCGGATCTTACGGCCTGACCATCAGGTCGGGAACAGGAAACGCATGCAGACGCGGAAACACGGCTTCCAGTGTTTTCGTGTCCGGCAGAATATAGACCACCCCGCCGTTTTTGCGGAACATCGGTGTCAACTTGGACTGATAGAAAGCTAATGGCACATTGATGCACCCAAAGGTGATGCGGTTGTCCTCCGGCGTTTCCGACAGCAGCCGCTCACGCCGACGCTCCTTCTGCGTGCCTTTCGGAATGGGGTGCAAGGCCACCGAGGTCCCATAATCGACCCACAGGACACGTTGCCCACCCGCTGCGGCGCCATAGCGCGCAATGAACCTGCCGGCTGGTGTAGTCTTCTCCGCAGGCCCGATTTGAGCAAGCGATTTACCGCCGATACCAGGCGTCGCCTCATCTCCCAAAGCGACACCGGTCAGGACCGGCGCATCGCCTTTCAACCCGCCTGCGCTATCGAACAGGTAGAGGTGCGCATCCACCTTATCGATTATCGCGTAAGGCAATGCGCCATTGTCGTTCGATGCGACGATCCAATCCGACACGCGTGAGACAGGCTCAGGCCATGACCAGGCATCGTCAGCATGATCTTCTACGGGCGCGACAGATGGAGCCTCCTCCTGTACGGGAGCGGCATCAACTGTTCGCACGGCCGATAATTCGCCTATCGCAAACAGAATAAGCGCCCAGCGGGCAGGGATCATCTGTTCATATATCCCGATGATCCCTGCCCTGCCGGGCGTAGCCGTCGAACGATGCAGGTCGCATCCGTGCCGGATCAGTTACGGGGACGACGCTTCTGCTCCATCTTCTGCTCGATGCCGTCGATGCGCGCGTTGAGCTGATCGATCCGCTGGGCGTTGTTCTGGGCCTGGCCGGATGCCGCCTGCGCTTCGCCCAGTGCGGTCTTCGCCGTGCCGTCGGTGGTCTGCAGCTTCGCATCGAGCGCATCAATACGCTGGTTCACGGTTGCAATCTGCTCGTTCACATAGCCCTTGGTCGCGCAGCCGCCCAGCGCCAGCGAACCGGCGAGGACGAGCGAAACGGAAGCAATTCTGGCTAGAGGCTGCGGCATTGATCTCTCCTTTATGCAATGGCCCGTCCTCATCCCACCCGCCACGCGCGTAACAACCCGATTATGCCGGGTCGTGGCGGCTGTCGGACGGATGGTTAAAGCATCGGTCACGCAATATGGTTCCGCTCGGGAAACGTTTGCGTCAGCAGAAGAAATGGACCTCTCGACGGGGCCCGCAGAAGATACGCCAAGGCGGCCAAACGGCCCGAAATGTCGACGCGTTTCTAAAAAGATGGTGGGCCCGGCAGGACTCGAACCCGCAACCTAGCCGTTATGAGCGGCCAGCTCTAACCATTGAGCTACAGGCCCCACCTTGCCGCGCGATAGCCGAGCGTTACGCGGCTTGGCAAGATGATTGGACGGCCCCTTCTCCGCGCGGCGGCACCGCTGCCAGGAAACGCGCCAGCGTTGCCGGACGCACGCCGCGCCGGTCAAGATGGTTCAGGACCACGTCCCACCACCCATAGAAATCGGCCAGATCCTGCTTGTCGCGCACATAGGGCGTGTGCCCGGGTTCCAATGTAGGCGAATGAAAACTGAAGTTGAGAACACGCGTGCCCGTTTCCAGCAGCGCATCGATCGCTTCCACGGCATCGCGCACAGGCACACCTTCCGGTGTCAGCGGCACACGGCTCAGCAGCCGAGCGCGTGAGAAGGCGGCGCGCATCGGTGCCATGGCGCTGGCCGCTCGATAGAGCGATTGTCCAGATCCCCGCAACAGCCCGGTAAAGGCAGTCGAAAGGGGCAACTCGATCAGCGAACGTTCCGGTCCGGCCCAATATGGTCCTAACGGCATGCCATAAAAGTCGGGGCCATGCTCGCCTGAATAATCGAAGCGACTGCGCACCGAACTGTCGAGCCGGAAACCTGCCTCCTCCAGCAGTCGCGCGCTGTTTGGCCCTACGCCATACCGTCCTGCGCGATAGGCGATCGGTGCGCGGCCGAACGCAGCATGAATCCTGTCACGCAGTGCAAACAGTTTTGCCCGTTCGAGCGCTTCGGGAAGGTTGCCGACGAAACTCGTCTCCTGCGACACCTGTTCGCTGTGTGGCGGATTGATCCAGGGATGGAGATGCGCCCCGATATCGGCCGCTTCATCTGCCGTCCACTGCGCCATCATCGCCACGGCCGCCTCGCTTTCCAGCACGGCATGATCGGTCACATAGACCGGACGGACGCCGGAAGCGGCAAAGAACGCCTGCCCTTCCTCCATGCCCTTCAGCGCGGTTACGCTGCGGCTTTCACGATTGAGCGGCGCGTTCCAGTCGAACTCTTCCTCCGTATCGACAAACAGCAGGAACCGGGTGCCGAACACACGATCCAGATTGATCATGTCGTCGGGAAGCGGATGCCTGTCGAGTGCGCCGGAAGATACTGAATCGGTCATCGCAGAGGCATACTGCCGCAATGGTTGCCAAGCGGTTTCGGTCCGCCTGGTTTCTGCCTCAAACGTCGTCAGAACCACCGGGCGCATCCGCCGGATGTGCGGGCATTGCCAGCAGGAAACGCCCCCTGTCGACAATCAGTCGACCCGATCCGCTGGCCGCCAGACTGCGGATCAGGCGCAGGGAAAAGCCCAGTCCAAGCAGCGGTCCATCCGGCCAGTCGCCATCGGCGCTGTAACCGGGATCGAGCAATTGCGCTTCCTCCATTCCAGCCAGCGTCGAAGGACGATCCATGGCGAGAATCACTTCCCCGCCCTTCTCGTTCGACTGGTACCAACAGGCGCCGGTCACCGGCTCACCTTCCGGCGCAACGGAAACGAGCGTACGCAACAAATGCAGCACCATGCGCTCAGCCTGCAGCGGATCCAGCATTGCGCGCGGCAGATCGTCGGCAATCACGATGTTGACGGCGTGGCCTTCCCGCCCGCGATCGGCGCGAAACCGCGCCGCAACACGAGTCACCAGCATGGCGGCGTCCAGGGCTCGCGGCTCCAGCACATCCTCACCCCGGGAAACGCGCGCCGCGAGGTCCAGATCGTCAAAGGCAGAGAGCAGCCTGCGGGCGTCACCCATGATCTGTGACGCCATTTCGCGATACTGACGGCCTGCGGGACCGAAAAGCTGCTGCTCTATAATCTCGGCAAAGCCCAATATGGCGTTCAGCGGCGTACGCAGTTCGTGAACCAACTGGCGGACCGAGTCGGCGGAAAGGCCGCCCAGCGCCAGTGCCGCGCCGTCCGGCGCCGCCGGCACTTCGTGAAGGTGCGGCCGGCGTGCCTGCCCGCGAAAACCCTTAAACCGGCCCGACTGCATGTCGAACAGCGGCGCAGCGGACAGCCGCCATTCGCCGGCCAGCGCACCTTCCACGATCGTGAAGCGGCCGTGCTGGAATTCGGAACGACGCAGGAACGCGCCCGCAACATGGGCATCCGGCCCGTCGCCACCCGGCAATGCCGGTTCGGCGATGGAAAGCCCGATCAACGCCGGCCGGGGGCCTTCGTCGATCCATATAATAACCCCGTCCGCATCCGTTTCGAAACTGAACCGCCGCAACGGCAGCGCAGCGGGACGGGCGGGCTGTGCCACGCGTGGTCGTGGCGCGGCGGTCGTATACTGCTCGATCCTGTCGACCAGTCTGCGAATCTGATCTTCGCCTTCGGCATCGCCACGCGCTTCGACCGGCACGACGCGCATGTCGGCCGTCAGCAGAATGTCCTCCGCTGCCTCATTCGTCAGCACCAGGTCGTGCTTGCCCAGGCTATCCAGCGCCCGACGCGTCTCCGGCCCCAGGTCCTGGCGATTACGCAATATGCCTCGGGCCGTCGGCCCCAGCAATGGAAGCAGATCGGGCCATGCCGCGTCAGGCAACCTCGCCCGTGCCATGGCCGCGGCACAGATCGACGCACGATCGTCCGCAAAGAAACGAATCAATGTCGGCGACCGCAGCCGCGTTCCCAATTCAACGATCGTTGCGATCCGCTGCGTCTCGGGTACTTTGGGTCGCAATGCCTCCAGTCGTTCCAGAAGCGTCTGGCGCTCCTCCGGGCCGATACTGGGCTGCTCTGCCCGATCATTCTGCGCAAGCAGGTCGACGCACTGACGCCAGAGCGTCACCACGCCGGAGCCGCTCCGTTCGTCAGCGGCCAAAACCGTCTGCATCAAGTCGTTGAACCGCACGCCCGAATCCTTGTCAGATCGCTGATCGATCTCGTTATGGACATGGAATTACGGTGCTGAACCGCAAAGGGAAAGGCGGCGAATATGGGTCAAAATGGACCGTTGCATAGTGGGACAATTGCATTGCCCTGAAATATTATTATGATGGCGAGAGATTATCGGAAAGGAAGTTGTCAGCGAATGGCAGGACCGACCATTGACGACATCGATCTGCAAATCCTTGCGGAGTTGCAGGATGATGGGCGCATGACGAACGTCGACCTCGCGCGCCGCGTGGGGCTAACCGCCCCTCCCTGCCTTCGGCGTGTACGCGCTCTGGAGGAAAGCCGGACGATTCGCTCGTACCATGCCGATATAGACCCTGCCGCTTTGGGCTACACGATCACGGTATTCGCCATGGTCAGTCTGAAGAGCCAGGCCGAAGCCGACCTCAAAGCGTTTGAGGATCATGTGGCAGCGCTGCCGGAAGTGCGCGAATGCCACATGCTGAACGGCGAAATCGACTTCATGCTGAAGGTCGTGGCCAGGGATCTCCAAAGCTTCCAGCAGTTCCTGACCTCAAACCTTACTCC